>Ga0180436_10004637_pt1 | contig 12300 bp, 9 predicted proteins | sample SS_ome_2_FD_132434 | JGI IMG/M metagenome (GOLD analysis project Ga0180436, IMG submission 132434) | Hypersaline lake sediment archaeal communities from the Salton Sea, California, USA - SS_3_S_2 metaG | ecosystem: Environmental > Aquatic > Non-marine Saline and Alkaline > Hypersaline > Sediment...
CGACTGAGCAGTCTCGATCTGCGCGACGCACTCAATCATCTCTATGACCTGGACTATATGTCCAAGAGCCCGCTGGCCAGTCAGTTGGCGGTCAGGGGGGAGGGGGTTGCGCGTGGCGGGGCGCTGCTGCGATTGCTGCAAGAGGGCATTCAGGCCATGCAGCCCGATGAGGGCGTGGCGGGCGACGCCCATCAGGCGCGCATGTACCAGGTGCTGCAGAATCGCTATATCGAGCGATTGACGCAGGCTCAGACGGCCAAGCGCTTGGGACTCACGGACCGGCACATCCGACGCGAGCAAAAGGCGGCCATCCTGGCCCTGGCCGACTGGCTGGCGCGCACGCACGGTCTGGATAGGGTCGAGTCGCTGGAGGGCGATGACGAGGACGACGAGATCGCGGCGCGGGACGATGTCGATCGCGAGATGTCGTGGCTGGCCGATTCGCTGGGCGAGCAAACCTGTGATGTGGCGAAGGCCATCGCCGACTCGTTCGAGGTGGCCGAGGGGCTGGCCAGCGAGCGGGGCCTTGCGCTGCGTGTGAGCAATGAGGAAGGTCTGGCGCGGGCCGCGATTCCCGAGACGGTGCTCAAGCAGGTGCTCTTGAATATGGTGTCGTCGGCGATCTGTCTTCCGGGGGCCAGCGAGATGCGGGTGCTGACCCGTTCGCTGGGACCGCACATTGCCCTCGACTTGCGGGGGGCACAGTTGCGCTGGATCGAGGACGAATTGGCCATCTCGCGGCAGTTGCTCTCGACCTTTGGCGCCGAGCTGGTTACGATGGGGCGTCAGGAAGCGTTGGCGCCACGGATTCTGCTGAACCGCGCCGACCGCGTGTTGATCCTGGCCGTCGAGGACAACCTGGACACGCTCAAACTGTGGCAGCGCTACTTGCGCAACACCCGTTTTCAGTTGGTGGGACTAGCGGATCCGCGGCGGACGATGGAGCGAGCCAGCGAAATCGGCCCCGACCTGCTGCTGCTGGACGTGATGATGCCCGGGATAGACGGCTGGGGGCTCTTGCGTCAGGTGCGGCAGCACCCCGATACGGCGCAAATTCCGGTGATCATCTGCACCGTGCTGCCTCAGGAGCAACTTGCGCGCTCGTTGGGGGCCAGCGGCTTTATCCGCAAGCCGATCAAGGGGAACGCTTTTCGCGCTCAGCTGGAGCGCCAAATCGCGGCTTTAGCGCGCCCGTGAGCGCCTCGATGGCCTGAATCAGTTCTCTCCCCGAGAGCCCCGCCGCTCGGCGCACGCTGAGACGGTCGCTGACGATTGGCTCGTGCTGTGGGTCGCGCGCCGAGATCAGCACCACCGGTATGTCGCGAATGGTGGGGTCCGCCGACTTTTCTCTCAAGACCGCAAAGCCATCCTTGCCGGGCATGATCAGGTCGAGCAGCAGGATGTCCGGTGGGTCCTGCCGCATGGCGCGCATGGCCTCCTCGCCGTCGGCCGCCATGGTGATGCGCCAGGCGTGCTCCAAGCCCGCCAACATGCGCCCAAAGAGCTGTCTGGCTTCGGCGTCGTCGTCGGCCAACAGCAGTTTGGTGCCCTGCGGCGCGATCCGCTGAATGGTCTCGATCATCTGCCCTCGCAGGATCGGCTTGACCAGGTACTCGCGGATGTTCATGGTGCGGCCCTGACCATAGATGTCGGGCATCCAGCAATTGAGGATGGGCACATCAAAGCGCATGCGGGCCAACTGCTTGGAGGTGTCGCCGCGCTCAAAGCTGGAGGCATTGACCAACACCCCAACAGCGGAGCCTTCATCGACCAAGGCACGCGCCCCGGCCAGGGAATCGCGACGCATCGGTTCAAGACCGGTCAGATGCCTCTCGGCGATCTGCGAGAGGATTTCCCCCTCCTCGACGATGGCCAGGCCCGGTTTGGCCTCCACGGGCGGCGCTTGTGAGCGACGGTCGCGGGTGCTGGAGGCGACATAGGGGCTGAACCAACGTTGCGAGGGATCGGGCGCCAGCGGTAGCGCCAGCGGCAGTGTAAAAGTCACCGTGCTGCCCCTGTTGAGGCGGCTGGTCATCCATATCTCGCCGCCGTGCATCTCGATCAGCTGCTTGCTGATGGCCAGGCCCAGCCCCGTGCCGCCGTGCTGGCGGCGGATGGAGGGGTCGGCCTGTTGGAACGGTTCGAAAAGCCGCGCGACGACGTCGCTGGCCACCCCGGAGCCGGTATCGGTCACAGAGATCGAGACCATGTCGTCCTGGACCTCGCAGCGCACGGCGGCGCCGCCGCGGTCGGTAAATCGCCCGGCGTTGCTGAGCAGATTGATGATCACCTGGCGAATGCGGTCGGGGTCGCAGGGAATATCGGGCATCTCGTCGGGGAGGCGGGTGCGCAGCCATAGGCTTTTGCGGTCAAAGAGCAGTTGCACCTGTTGGGCGGCCTCGCCAATGACGCTGCGGATATCGACGGTATCATAGAGCAAGCGCATGTGGCCTGTCTCGGCTTCTGAGAGATCGAGGATGTCGTCGACCAGGCTGGCCAAATGCTCGCTGTTGCGACGGATGGCCGAGACGTCCTCCAGCAGGTCGCTGGGCAGGCTGGAGGCATAGGCGTCGGGGCGCTCGAGGATCTCGTCGGAAAAGCCAATGATCATGTTGAGCGGGGTGCGCAGTTCGTGGCTGACGTTGGCCACAAAGGCCTCTTTGGTCATGCGGGCATCCTCGACCGCCTGGCGCGAGGCGACAAGCATATCGTTTAGCCGCGTGGCCTCGCGATTGGCGAGTTCGAGGTCCTCCAGAGCGTGTTGCAGCTCGACCTGACGGCTGCGCGCCTGCTCCAGATGTTGGCGCGATTCGTGGTACCCTTGCCAGGCCCAGTTGAGCATGGTGCGCTCGGAGCGGTGTCGGAGTAAGAGGAGATAGGCGACGAGCCAGTGGACGCCGAGGGCGACCCACAGGGCTGGCTGCGACCAGACGGCGCGAGTGGCCCCAAAGCTCCGAACCAACAACAGACTGGCGCCAAGCGCGACGCTCAAAGTTGCGCGCCAGCCCCCCACCAGGGAGGCCGCGGCGATGGCCGCGACATAGGCAAAGCGCATGCCAGGAACGGGCACCCATAGCCAGGCCGTGGTTGCTACCAAGAGCGCATAGGCCCCAAACAGCTCACCGCTCCAGTGCTCAAAGCGTGAGGCCGCCCACCATACGACGGGCGTCGTGAACAGCGTTACGATGCCCCAGAAAGCAGGGGACGCGGGGATCTGCGGTGTCTGGTCGGTCAGGGCGACGGCCAGCCCTACCAGGGCCAGGGCGATGCACACGCCGGGAAGGGCGTCTTGGCGTAGGCTCAGCGTGAGGCTGCCGGTCGGCTTTTGGGTCATGGGCACACTCCAGGGGCTAGGCAACGGACCGAGCCGCAGGCTGGCGCGGGTCGGCGATGCATGCACTGTGCCCAAGTATAGTCGGCAGGCGCGCTTATCCCAGCGGGTCGATCGAGACCCTAATGGCAGCCTCGCCGTTGACGGGACATTTGTGCTCGCACAATCCGCAGCCGATGCAGAGGTCCTCCTGTACGACCGGCAACTGCAAGGTATAGGGCGTGCCGTCGGGCCAGGCCGCCTCGCGCTCGATGAGGGTGATCGCCTTTTCCGGCAGAGGGCACATCTCTTCGCAGACGATGCAGGGCGCCTGCTCAGACCAGGCCAGGCAGCGGTCGGGATCGATACTGGCCTTGCCGATGGGCGTCAGGCGCTTGGTGGCCAGATCGAGTATCGGGATGGCGCCGGTGGGGCAAGCTTGGCCGCAGGTGGTGCAGTTGTACTCGCAATTGCCCAGGCGCGGCACGAGAATGGGCGTCCAGAATCCTTCAAAGCCGCTCTCATAGAGTGCGGGCTGCAAGCCATGGGTGGGACAGGCGCGCAGGCAGGCGCCGCAGCGAACGCACTGGGCCAGCAGTTCTGACTCGGTAGCCCCAGGCGGTCGTAGTTGGTATTGCGCGGGTCGCTGGGCCCGGGCACTGACGCGCATTAGCGCCAAGCCGCCCAGGCTGAGGCCGAGCGCCTGAAGGGCCTGTCGCCGAGTGAGGCCCGAGGAGGGGCGCGATTCGGCGCGTTGCCCGCGATAGTGGATGGCCTCGGCGGGGCAATCGGCGCTGCAATCGAGGCATAGGATGCACTCGGAGGGGTCGCTGCGATAGCCGTCGGCGTTTTCGATGGTGCCCATGCGGCAGTCGCGCGCGCAACGCCCACAGGCAATGCAGGCATCGGTCACCGCGCGTCGGCGCCACCCCAGACGCGCGACAAGCCCCAAGAGCCCCCCCAGGGGGCAGAGATAGCGGCACCAAAAGCGGCGTTTGATCCAGTTGAGTGCCAGGATGCCGGCCAGCGCGGCCGATAGCAGCGCCAAGCCCTGATAGGCAGGCTGCTTGTAGCTCAGCAGGGTGCCGTGCAGGGCGGTGTCGAGGGCATAGAGCGGCCCCTCGAGAAACGCGACGCCGTACAGCGCCGAGAGCAATCCCTGCAAGACCCAGTGGACGACGGGCAGCAGCAGCGTCGTGATGCTCCGCACAAAGATGGTCAGCGGATCGAGGATCAGTAGCGTCAGATTGCCCCAGAGGGCGGCAAAGAGAAGCAGAGCCAGGATGACCTTTGGGAGCCGCCGCCAGCGGTCGTCGATGACGCGCTCCGAGTCATGCTGGGGCGATATCCAGTCGATCAGCGTGCCCAAAGGGCAGAGCCATCCGCACCAAAAGCGTCCCAACAGCAGAGTGGCCGCCAGCAATGCGATGGCCGGCACAAAGCGGATCAGCCAGCGCCGGGAGGAGAGCATGGCGGCCAGAGCGGCCAGTGGGTCCAGACGCATCAGGTGGTTGGCGGTGACTGACGCGGCGGCGTCTCGCGCCGTCAGCACGACGAGGATGACCGCGCCGAGGAGGGCGACGGCCTGGGTGATGCGTCGGGCCTGTCGCCAGCGCTGCGCCGTTCGGTTTCGTTTGGTCATGCGCGGTCCTCGGCAGTGTGGGCTAGAGCGAAAGCTCGGCGATTTGGATGGAACTCAGGTCGAGCGTGCCCAGGCCCATGGCATCGCCTGCGGCAATGTAGCCGATCTGGTCGGGCCGTTTGTCAAAAAGCGTGGCGGCATAGGCGTCGGCCGCGACGATATCGTGGCTGGCGATGACTGTGTTAGCCAGCTTGACGTCGTCCAGATTGCCGCCGGTGGGGCCGTTGGCCATCAACATGCGCACGGCGTCGACGACGGTCAGCTGGGGGCGAACCAGCGAGGCGAGATCGGCGATGCGTTGCCCCAGATTGCGGTGCATGGCCGGCCTGTTCTGGATGACGCCCATCAGGTTCTTGGCGCCCAGCGTGAGCCCTGCGAGCGAATGATGCTTGGCGATGGGGACATTGATCACCAGGTCGGCGTCCAGCACCGGCTCGTAGAACGACCACTTTTTCAGGTCGACGCCATCTGGAATGGCCACCTCGCTATAGCGGGGTCGCATGACCTCCATCTGGCCTCCGGCCGCCTCGACGGCGTCGCCGACCCCCGAGATGGCATAGGCCGACTGTGGCGAGCCGCTAAAGGGGGCGTCCATGACGCGCACGCGCTTGGCGCCCGCTCCCAGGGCCAGTTTGACCAGCGTGGCGACCACGACCGGGTTGGTGGTCGAGGCGTACTCGGGGCCATGGTTGGCGTTGCAGATGTTGGGCTTGATGATGACGTCATAGCCGCTCTTTACAAAGCGCTCCATACCACCAATTGCCGCCAGGGCCCTCTCGGTGACAGCGGCCGGATCGGCGCCGCGCACCGCGGCCAAGTAGGCGCTCTGATCGGGCACCGGGGTGGCGGTGGGAGCTGGTTTGGGCGTGGCAGTCGGGACTGCGACGGTTGGCGTGGATGCGGGTCCGGTGGGCTGGCATCCGGGCAGAAAGGTGCTCGTTCCGACCACCAGCGCCCCCTTGACGAACTCGCGACGGGTGATTTGAGACATGATCCACTTCCTTTGAACTAACGACAAGGCCTGTATCATCCCTCTATCAGATGAGGTGACCCTATCTCAACTTACCTTGGTCGTTGGAACCAGCCCGGGTGAGCGTCAGGGCCCAGACCAGGGAGGCGTCAGCCTCTCGTAGGACAGCGGCGCAGGCCTGCAACGTCGCGCCCGTGGTCAAGACGTCGTCGATCAGCAGCACGCGCGCCCCGGCGAGAGCGTCGCCCCGCCAGGCAAACGCTCCCCAGACATTGTCCCAGCGCTGTGCGGGGTCCAGGCCCACTTGTGAGCGAGTATGACGCGTGCGCTCGAGACCGGGCATCAGGTCCAGTTCGAGACGCTCAGCCAGGGGGCGGGCCAATTTGTGGGCCTGGCAATAGCCGCGGCTCTTTTCGCGGGCAGCGCTCAGAGGCACGGCGACGATGGCGTCGACGGCGATACCGCTTGCGCACCAGGTGTCGGCCATGAGGTCGGCCAGTTGCGGGGCGATCTGGCGTAGGCCACGGTACTTAAGTGAGTGGACTGCGCGTTGCAGGGGACCACGGTGCGATCCGACGGAATAGGCGCCGTCGAGGTAGCCATCGGGGGCCAGCGGGGCTGGATTGGGCACCGCTGGGGCGTTCGCGATGCAGGCATCGCAGAGCCAGGTGCCCGCGCGATGGCAAGAGACACAGTGGGGTGGAAAGAGCAGGTCGAAGAAGGCATCCCATCCATGGCGCAGCATGTTGACTATCGCCGTGCGGTTGGCTGTCATGGCACTATTCTAGAGCCAAGGTGCGATTCGCTCAAGCCAGCGGCAGTCCTACTGGGTTTTGCTGTCACCGCATATAGCGTGTACCCTCGGGGAAACGATGATCGGGAGGCTACAACGTATGATCGGAACGTTGATCAACATCGCCACTGTCGCCATAGGCGGCGGACTGGGCACGCTTATCGGTGGCCGGCTTCCCGCGCGACTGCGCGATACCGTGATGCACGGCATCGGGCTGGTGACGCTGACGTTGGGTGTGCACATGACCCTGGACACGCAAAACATCCTGATTGTGATGGGCAGCGTGCTGGTGGGGGCGCTCTTGGGCGAGTGGTGGCGCATCGACGTCGGGCTGGAGCGGGTCAGCGAGTGGCTGCGCGAGCGCGTGGCCAAGCGCCTTCCCGAGTCGAGCATGGGGCGCTTTACCGAAGGCTTTATCACAGCCAGCCTGGTGTTCTGTATCGGACCGGTGACGGTTCTGGGCGCCATCCAGGATGGCCTGACCGGCGACTATCAGCTTTTGGCGGTCAAGTCGCTGTTGGACGGCTTTTCGGCGCTGGCGTTTGCCTCTTCGATGGGCATTGGGGTGGTCTTTTCCATTCTCACGCTGCTCATCTACCAGGGCGGGCTGAGCTTGCTGGCCGGGCTGGCTCAGAACCTGATGACCGATGCGATGATCGCCGAGATGTCGGCCACCGGGGGCGTGCTGATTCTGGCGCTGGGGTTGATCCTGTTGGACCTCAAGCAGATTCGCGTGGCCAATTTGTTGCCGGCACTGGTCATCGCTCCGGCGATCGTGGCGCTGCTGACCGCGTTGGGTCTGGCGATCTAGGGAGGGTCTGCAAACGCTCTACGCTGCCTGTCCCGCCTCAGTTGACGTAACGGCGCAATTCCGTATAATGTCTGCTTGGCCTGGGGTGTTTGCCCCAGGCCCCGTTATGAATTCCACCCTACGAGGTCATTGTATGCAAGTCGGCATTATCGGTCTGCCCCTCTCGGGCAAGACGACCATCTATAACGCGCTTACTGGCAGCCAGGCTGAGACGGCCAACTATTCTTCGGGGCAGGTCGCGATCCACACGGCAGTCGTTCGCGTGCCCGATCCGCGCGTCGATCTGCTCTCGGGTCTGTTCAACCCCAAAAAGACGACCTATGCGCAGATTCAGTTCAACGACGTGAGCGGCATTAGCGAGGGCGCCGGGGGCAAGGGATTCGACCCGCAGGTGATCAACGCGATCAGCAAGTGCGACGCGTTGTTGCAGGTGGTGCGGGGCTTTGAGAACCCGCTGCTGGAGGTGGCGCCGCAGCCGGCCGATGATCTGGCGTCGCTGCGCTTTGAGCTGATCGTCTCGGATCTGGACATTGTCGAGCGGCGCATTGAGCGGATCGACGCGGGCTATAAAAAGGCGCGCGGAGACGAAAGGGCGCTCTTGGACCAAGAGCGGGCGCTGCTGGTGCGCTTTCAAGAGGCCCTCGAGTCCGAGCGTCTGATCAGCGATCTGGAGCTGACGGAGGAAGAGGCGCAGCTGATCCGGGGCTTTCAGTTTCTGACGGCCAAGCCTTCGATGGCCATCTGCAACCTCGCCGAGGACCAGTCGACTGATGTCGACCTGAGCTGGGCCAATCACCACCGCAACGTCAGTGCATTGGCGCTGCAGGGCGCGCTCGAGATGGAGATCGCCCAGCTGGGCGACGAGGACAAGTCGCTGTTCTTGGGTGAGTATGGCATCAGCGAGCCAGGGTTGCACCGCATGGTGCGCGCCAGCTACGATCTACTGGGCCTGATGTCTTTCTTTACCGTCGGAGAGGACGAGGTCAGGGCCTGGACCGTGCGACGCGACGCGTCGGCGGTGGAGGCTGCGGGCGCGATTCACAGCGATCTGGCCCGCGGGTTCATCCGCGCTGAGGTGATCTCATACGATGACATGGTGGCCTGCCAAACGTTGGCCAACGCCCGCAAAGAGGGCAAGCTGCGCCTAGAGGGCAAGACCTATACGGTGCAGGATGGCGACGTGATCAGCATCCGCTTTAACGTCTAGCGATGGGGGCTCGGGACCATTCGCGGCGTTCCGGTGGGGGCAGGCGTCGGCCCAAGGCGCCCCGTCCTCCCATCGCGATCAGCCGCGTGGCGGGTCGGCAACAGATTCCCCTGCTGCTCTGTGCCTCTGGCATGGGTTCCCCGAAGAACTGCGAGGCGCTTTTATCTTCCGGGCGTGTGGCCCTGAATGGGGTCACGGTGCGTTCCAAGCGGGCGCGCGCTCACCCCGAGCGAGACGTCCTCACGCTGGACGGAACGCCGGTCACCTTGGGTCCCCACTGCCGCTATTTCCTCTTTCACAAACCCTATCGCGTACTGAGCGCCTTTACCGACCCCGAGGGACGCGCCACCAGTGGCGACTATGTCGACGAACCGGGCGTCTATGCGGTCGGGCGACTGGACTATGACAGCGAAGGGCTGATGCTGCTGACCGACGACGGCTGGCTCAACCATCGGCTGACGCACCCCGACTATTTCCATGTAAAGACCTACTGGGTGCAGGTAGAGGGCGAGCCGCAGGAGACGGCGTTGGCGGCGCTCCGCGAGGGTGTGCTGGTCAAGGGAAAGCGCACCCGCCCGGCCGGAGTCAGCTACCTCGGAGAGGGCGACGTGTGCGGCATCCCACCGCGCAGCGTGCCGATCCGCTATCGCAAGAGCGTCCCCACGCGCTGGCTGCAGATCATATTGCGTGAGGGGCGGAAACGGCAGGTGCGCCACATGACCGCGGCGGTGAACCATCCTACCTTGCGGCTGATCCGGGTGGGCATTGGACCGTTGCAGCTGGACGACCTGGCCGTCGGCGCCTATCGCCCGCTGAGCGAGTCGGAACTGACCGCGCTACGCCGCGTGCTGGGCACCGACGACGCCTAGCGCAACCAGGTGGGGAGTGGCAGTCGCTCCCTGATCTCTTTCCCCCAACGACCCCACAGCCATTGCCAGATGTGCAGCAAGACCACGGCAATGGCTACTCCCAGCATGTCCGCCAACCAGTCCTCTACCGTTGGCCAACGTCCGGGAACCAAGCGCTGATGTAGTTCGTCGCTGGCGCCATAGAGCGCCGCGAAGAGAGCCGCCAGCGGCAGGGCACCTCGATCGAGCCAGGCGACAACTCGCGCCAGAGGATAGCGCGCGGCCCGCCAAGCGAGGATGGTCAGGACGGCAAAGGTAAAGGTGTGGGCCCAAAACTCGAACGTGTGGTCTCGTACGCCCACGCGGCGGTTCGGGCGAGGGAGCTTGGGGCGGCTGGACCAGTAAAATATCCAGGCCATCCATAAGATGAGTGGTATCCAGTAAAAGACGGCATCCCATACAAGGCGACGCCAGTCGATTCGTCGGCTCAAAGCGCCATCCTAGCTGCGATGCCGGCGGTTTCGCCAGCTATCGAAATAGTTGAGCATGACCAGGGCGAGGAACAGGGCAATCACGAAATCCCACTGCCCAGCCAAGATCAAAAAGGTCAGCAGGATCAGGATGATCAAGTCGATCCAAAAGATCAGTCGCGTGCCGTCGTTCATCAAATCCCCCGGGGGCCATGCCCGATGGGATTATACCATCGCGAGGGGTGCGCCCCAATTGGTGGGCTGGTCGTCGGTCGGTCTAGTCGCGCAGGGAGAGTGCGTCGTTGAGGGCATCGGTCAGGGCCTGAATCGAAAAGGGCTTTTGCAGGTGGGCCAGCCTCGCGTGGCGGATGGCCTCGGTCTCCGCCTGCAGCACGTCATAGCCGCTCATCAAGATGAACGCGATTTCCGGCTTTGCCGCTGCCAGCTTGGCCACGACTTTGGGGCCGCTCAACTGCGGCATGACGATATCACACAGCACCAAGTCGAGGGCATCGAGGTTTTCGCTGGCCATTCTCAGGCCCTGCTGGCCGTCATCGGCCACCAGGACGCGATGACCCATCCGTTGGCAGGTGCGGCGGCAGATGCGGCGGACCATGGCGTCATCGTCAATCACCAGTATGGTCGCTGGCGGCGAGTCGCTGGAGCGAGAGTCCCCTTGGGCAAGCGGAGGGCGTGAGCTTGCAGTCTGTTCAGCCGGCGGCAAAAAGACCTCGAACAGCGCGCCCTGCCCCAGGACGCTCTCGACGCGCACGTGGCCGCCGTGTTGCTTGACGATGCCATACACCTGGGCCAGCCCCAGACCAGTCCCCTTGCCGACCTCTTTGGTGGTGTAAAAAGGATCGAATATCCGGTCGATGTGATCAGGAGCGATCCCCGTACCGCTGTCCTGGAACGAGAGGGCGATCCAGTGGCCGGGCGCCATGTCGGGTAACGGACACTCGGCGGCCTTGCGACAGGTGACGTGTCGCAGAGCGATTTGGATGTCACCGCCGGAGGGCATGGCGTCGGACGCATTGATGGCCAGATTGGTCAGCATCTGCTGCAGTTGGGTCGCGTCGCCCCGGACGGAAAACGTCTGGTTGTCGGGCGCGGGCCGATAGCTCAGAACGATGCTCTCGGGAAGCATCTGCTGCAAAAAGGCCAGCACATCGGGAATCAGCAGCTCGAGTTCCAGTGGTTGCATCTCGCTGCTGCTGCGACGCGAATAGTCGAGGATCTGGCGCACGAGGGCCGCGCCACGTTCGCCTTGCTCGCGGATCATATCGAGATCGGCGTGAAAGCGTGTGGGCAGGTCAGGATCGGAGGTCAAAAGGTCGACGTATCCCAGGATGCCCGTGAGCAGGTTGTTAAAGTCGTGAGCCACTCCGCCGGCCAAGCGCGCCAAGGCCTCCATCTTTTCGATATGACTCAGCCGCTCCTCATAGCGGCGGCGTGCGGTTACATCGCGATAGAGCCAAACCTGACCACCACCGCCATCGCTGACGTCGATCGGCACGACGTCACAGGTCATGCGGCGCCCGTCGACGAGCTCGAGTTCCTGGGTGGTGGCCGTACCGGCGATATCCAACTGGCGCAGCATGTTGGTCTCGATCTGCTCGATCGAGCCGAGGAGATGTTGCCTCGACTGGTCGGAGAGCGCGGACCAATCGTCGGGACGCATCCCCTTGAGCGGGGGGAGGGCAAACATGTCGCAAAGGCGACGGTTGGCCAGTTGGGCGACGCCGTCGTCATCCTGCACAATGACGCCCACATCGAGGGCATTGCAGAGCGCTTCCATCTGGGCGACGCGTCGCAGCAGGTTCTGGCGAGCGCGCTCGTCCTCGCTGATATCCCGCAAGAGCAACATGTATCCGGCCCTCGGCGTATCTTGCAGCAGGGGGCTGCGCCGCCAGGCATAGAGTCTGCCGGGCTGGGAGGAGAGCGGCGCGATCTGGCTGGACTGCGGCGGGAGGGAAGAGCCGAGCCAGGAGGCGATTTCGGGCGGGCAATCGGACATCTCGCCGAGGGTTTGGCCGATGGTTTTCGCTGCCTGGCAACCCGTCATTCGCTCGGCAGCGGGATTCATGGCGAGGATGCGATCCTGGTCATCGAACACGACGAGTCCTTCGGGCATGCTGTCGATGACGGTCGCATAAGCGGCGGGCACCAGATCGAACATGCGCAGACGAAAGATGCACCAAAACAGGGCGAAACAGGGAACGGCAAAAAAAGCCGGTGTGGGATCGATC
>Ga0180436_10004639_pt1 | contig 12299 bp, 11 predicted proteins | sample SS_ome_2_FD_132434 | JGI IMG/M metagenome (GOLD analysis project Ga0180436, IMG submission 132434) | Hypersaline lake sediment archaeal communities from the Salton Sea, California, USA - SS_3_S_2 metaG | ecosystem: Environmental > Aquatic > Non-marine Saline and Alkaline > Hypersaline >...
TAGATACATCTCATCGTAGGACAGGTGAAATAATTCAACCAGGCTAATTCTGGATGCCAGATATAACCCAAATCGGAATGAGTTAGTCCTGCAAAGTATTTGGACACCTGATGCCGATGTGTTGCCACGCAAATACAAATCCCCGGTAGCGTTATCCACATATAATCCTAAAATTTTACCTTCTGAATTTATAAGGTTAGTATGAGCGTCAGATATTTTATTTAATTGTAAAGTCATGATTTAGAGATTTATATACAAAGATAGGGTAAAAAATGCGTAATGCATTACGCAAAATGAGTATATTTGAAGAAAATATCATATTACATGCAGCAAAATATTGATCCTCAATTGAAAGAAATCCTAATAAGAATCGGCGACCAGGTTAGATTGCTTCGAAAGACCAATACAAATCTTGATTACAAAAAGCACGCAGCCGAGTTGAAATTAAGTGATAAGACTTTGCTCCGGATAGAGCATGGCTCTGATAATTACCTTATAGGATCCCTGATAAAGATTTTGCAATCCTATGAGGATATTAAACTCAGCAAATTTTTTCAGGATTGTGGATTGTAAAGGTATTGGATAGCATTAATGAAAGGGGAGGCTTCCCCTTTCTTCTAAATGAAACAGTATAATATTCTTGATCTTGGTGTTTTTTCCCTTTTTATAACTATCGGACGAATACTTTGCTGGCATTGAGTTTTTGAAAATTCAAGTAAATACAAAAAGATCATCCGCCTTGTTATTGGTCTCATTTGCTGGGCCTGCATTTACAGATGAATTTATATGTAATCATGCACCACTATGTATATACATGGTTATACCAGCCGGACTTTCTTGTACCGGGTAACATTTTTCTGATTGTTTTTAAACCTGAAGTCGAGGCACAGCCGGATATATTCGTTTAGTATTCTTTTAAGAACTAGATTATCTGTGAAATTAGTATCGTCAATATTTATGAAATCTCTTTTTTTAAAGGATAAACTACTTAGGCTGATCTCAATTCTGAATACTGGAGAAGAAATGTCAATTCCCTCTTTTTCGAGGTAGTCAAGGATGTATAATTTTCGGCTTTTGTTACTAATTTCCAATGTCTTATTGTAAAATTTGAAGGATTCCCTGTATGTTGGAGAATCAAATTTGTGTCCCCGGCCGGTTCTAACCTCCCTTTTCCTATTTCCATAATCGTGAACCATCTTATCAGTACTACCAAAAGATTTGAAGTAATACTTTCTACTGTTTGAGTACATCCGGTTGAACATCCGGATAACATTGTAATTAGTATCCAGGCAAATATCAATTCTTTCATAATTATGGTGGACCAGGCTCAGGCTTTGAACTAACTCTAGTCTGACTGAAGCAATATTGAAATCGTCCTGGTAAAACAGATGATTTGAAATTTCCAGGCTTATGAGATACCGATCTTTCTCCGGATCGTGATTTCTCCACGACAGATACCCAAATTGATATCGAAAATGTTTCTGGCAGTAGAATACCTTAAAAACACACCTGAATCTTGATCTGTTATATTTTAAATCCCGGATAAGAATAAAGTTTCCCTTATTAAAGGTGTATTCTTTATTCACCCTATTTCTGAAATCCTCCATCCTCTCATGTTTCTTTCTTGTAGGTCGTGGATCGTTAAAGCATTTTCCATAGAAACTATTGAAGTGGGTTATATGCTCCGTATTCTCCATAATGAATTTCTCGATATATCGATCCATGCTATAAATTTTAATTCCGCTTATCATTTCGTCAGTGTTATTTTTTAAACGGAATCTCCAGAGCAAGTGACAGCAGCAACAAAATTCCGCTGTAACTATATATAGCTGGTAGGAGGTCAAAAAATCGAAAAAAATGGTGGGAATAAAAAGGGGGAGACTTCTATAGCTCCCCCGGCGGAATTAAAACACAATGTGCAAAGTAGGCTGAATTACTTTGTCTAACTGTATATATAAAAATCTTATGTTAGAAAAGTACAAATCTCTAAAGCCTGCTATGTTTTTTGAGTTTAACTTCAAACTTCTTCTTACTAATCAGTGCAGATTTAAAATTTACTGCATCAAAGTTCAATTTATCAACTAAGTCCATTATAACCTCTTTATCAGCATCAGGGGTATTAGCCCCAAAAAAGATGCCGCATAACGCTTTTTTTTTGAAGTTATAAAGGTTGGCCCCACGTTTCATTACTCTTATTTCTTTTTCGTACTTCCAATCAATCGATTTTGTTTCCAAAAGAAATTTTGCTGTTCCTTCCCTATTCCGGATGTAATTATATTTTGGATATTTCCTTTTGTATTTCACTGGGAAAGGGGTCATAAAGAATTCGGCATCAGATAGAATATTAAATTTTAAGCACGCCCCTCTATGCTTATCTGCATAATGAGACCACATCAGGATACTGTCCGGCTTTTTTGAAAAGCAAGTGACTCCAAATGTTTCTTTTGCATCACTAATACTTCGATTAGTTATATCATGCAATTTTTGGGGAGAATGGAAGGATCTTCTTATCTCCTTGACTTGTTCATTATTCAAGTTCTTTGACCTCTTAACCTGCGATATATAGGCTTCAATCTCTTCTTGTGAATTATTTGTATCAATTGTGAGATTGCAATCAAAAGGGTCGTTGAACTCCGATGGGTTAGAAAATTTTAAACTCGAGCTTTCCAGGATTAATTTCAATGTATCAATATCAGTATACTTATAAAAGTGTTTTGGCAATTTGCCACTAGTAACTATTAATCGCATAACTCTATCACTATCATTAAGATCAATATCACTTTTCATATACAGGTAGATTATTTATTCAGGACTATTTAGTTCTTTTGTAATACCAATAATTTTCAAAGATTGCTCTATCAACCTCCCTCCAATACATTTTGACACACGTTCAGGACTTCACGGATATAGAATCCATCTCTCTGCCTGAATCGTAACAGGGCTATTACAAAAAGCAGAATTGAAGTAACATAGTACCAAATGTTATCGTAATTAGAATAAATTAAGATTATTCCAACAAATAGCATATTTGTTAAAATAGCTCTCGAAAATGCATATGAAGCATTAAAATCTATTACTCGTTGGTCAGCCTTTGAATTTGCTATTCTCATTGCTTCAATAAAGAGCATTTTTTCTGTAGGGTTCTTCTCCTCTATGTTGCTTTTTAACAATGAAACTATCTTACTCCCATTATAGTAGCTAACTTTCCAGATTCCCTTCCCATTAAAGAACTTGGCTACTGGATTACCTCCGGTCAGAAAATGGTAGAATGTTTCTAACCAGGAGGATAACGTATTATTAAAATAACCAATGATAAATGCAATCGCTAATAGTGGTAGAGCTGAAATATCAGGGATTTGCTCTCTGAATTCAAGATCAATTACAAAGTAAATAACCAATCCCGGCACCAAATGCGCCATTAAGTCATAATATTTAAATTTCATAATCAGGCTCTTTAAAAACTACATTACAATCAGAATCTCCGATTATTCCCATGATAACCGGCAATCCCTGTTTTGACATGTTATCGTACAGGTACTTATAAAGTTTTTTATCATAATTACTTGGATTAATAGCACATTTTTCCGGATGCGAATGCCATTCTCCAATATATAGCAGTTGATGATCAGTAATATTTACATAGCGCTCATATTTATCTTTCAACCCTTCTATGCCTCTTTCAAAACTTGTTGGTCCTTCTACACTATCCGTTGGAGCAAAAAGAGAATCGCAAACATAGATTATTTTCCTTTCAGAATCATAAGACCCTAATAAAATCCCTCCGGTTTCATTTGGAAGCTTTGACTTCCGGAAATCTTGCATTTTTTCAATTAACCATAAGTCAACATATACTTTCCAATCTCCAACATTCTTTCTAAACCATCTTGAGGGTGTAAATGAAAATTTTTGAACTGAAAAAGTCTCTTCATCAATACTCCAAATAGAGATATTGGCTTTACCCCTGGCAGAGTGTGATTGTATTGCCTTTGCTGCAATAGAAGACAACACAGACACATTGGTTTGGTTGATGCGATTTGTAATATCTCTGCAACTGTTTCTATTATAGCGTATTCGTTGAGACTGATTAAACTGAAGATGCGAGTGTAACTTCGGTTCATAATTTAGGTTTCGATAATATTGCATTTCTAAAAAATCTAAACGATGTTTTCTTCCTTTATCTTCAGCTAGAAAAACTAAATCATTTCCCAATGGGTTTAAGAAAGCAGATATTCGTGGAGCCTTAATATCATTCTTAAAATCGCGTGCTATTACCCTAGCAACCGCTATTGATGTTGACATATCTATTATGGCTTTGCTATTCTTTAATCTTGTAGAGAATTCTTTTTCTGAATAAACATCGAGGAAATTTGAACAAACCGGAGTCGATATAGATTCTCCCATTAAATAATTTGCTCTGGCGCATAGCCTTTCAGCTTTATTATAACCAATATCATCTCGACCTAAGGTATGTTTTGCTAAGTTATGAGGAGATAAGATATCGTTATCAACAATAGTCCAGATACCGAAGCCAACCTTAAGGAGATTATCATATACCTGAGAACCAAGGGATCCTGCACCAATCATCGTATATTCATCAGAAGACCTTTCTTGGTTATTATATAGAGCAGCAGAAATGTGATCAAAATCAAATATGATCGTTTTCAATTCAATTTTCAGGCCATCTACTATCTCTTGTTTGATTTTTAAATCCAAGTCTTTTATAAAGGATCCATCTTGATCAGTTAAGAGTCCTAATTTTATTCCGATATCATATATAGAATCTTTTGTAAATAAAGCTAAATATCGCCACAGAGAAGGCTTCTTATCTTTATCATTCCTTTTAACTGGAATAATACAAATAATTGCAATTCTATTATTTGTATTATCAGTTCTAAATACTCGTTGAGTGTTTGATTCCAAATACTTTCTGACGTAAACATTGAAAGGTGTATTTTTAACCTTAAGACCCACATTTAAATCAGAAATTTTTGAGGGTACTCTATTTACATAACCGTGCTCTATTGCATCAAATTGAAATGGCATTATTAAGAGCTGACTATCTCCTCCTGAGTTATTCGTCAAATAATAGAAGCGTGATCCTTTCGGTCTATACAGATATGCATCTTTCTCTATTTTGAAGCCTTTCTTTAGTACAACATAATCATTGGATGTAAAAAATGGTTCCAAAGGCTGATCATCTTGATGTATAGCCCCTTCTGCTGTCAATTTAAACCAACGGAATATACTTTGGATAAATTCAAATTCATTGAACTTATGCCTTACCTCTCTATAATTTTCTTCATTTACACACAAGCATATCGGGTGCTCAAAGGTCTTAGCATTTGTGTGAGCCAGCCCTGAATAAAAACTTTCTCTTAAAGCATATATTTCAGGAAAAACCAGATCATCAGCAGAACAAACAATTGCAACATCTTCATAGTCCTGGATGCCATTTTTTGGAGATTGTGAAATTTCAATATCAAGCTGACAGAGAATAACCTCTTTCCCGTTCTTCTGACTTATAAACCTAAGAGTCTCATTATTACAAAATGAATGATCAGATAAAACACGAGCAATGTTCTTTGCTCGTGTTATCTTCAAATCAGCCTGACCAATTACTTTGCCTTCAATTATTGGGTAATTATATTCCATATCTGCCAGCTCGAGGTGTTGTACTTCCAATGATTCCTGCAGCAGCAGGAACTAATGACTTAATAAGTGTTATACCATCCTGGTCAATGACAAATTCTAATGGTTTTGGGGCTACTTCACTTTTATGTATAGCTGTATTTCTGAAGTGAGAGCTTCCTACTTTTTTCTCATACTCTAACTTTGCCTGATAATGGGGGGGATTATTATCATCATCCAATATCTTTTTACTTGAAGCTACTACATAAGCATTTTTAGTATGGTAGTCCAAAAACTCAAGGGAATAGGCCTTTGGTACCTTATTATCATCATACGGTCGATCATTAAAAAAGGACCAGGAACAGTGATGCGGTGAAAGGAGTATATCCCACACTAAACGGTCTTCATTTCCTTTTGCCTGAGATTTGCATAGGACTTTTTCCCAAATGTAGTGGTCAGCATCTCCTCCCAGAATAACTCTAGATTTAATTGCTCCGTATGGTTCGTTTCTGAAGGATATCTGCATTACTATACTAGTAGCATTATGATCCTTATCGGCCTTTCCGGTAATTAAATCAGCTTTAAAAGGAGCATGAATAAATACTTCTAATAAACTTGAAAGTTTACCATTAATAAGGTTTACCGTTTCTCCTGGAATATAATGCAATCCATCTACCTTTTTGTCTTCGTCATTATACCCGATAATACGTAGTCTATTCCCTTCCTTATTTGCTTCCAAAGGATTTTCTTCAAATAACTCTCGCCTTCGTTTTGCTTCACGTCGTATTGCTTTCGCTTGTTCACAAATATCATTTCCAAATATCATCTGTGTGACCCAGAGTTCACCAATCAGAATTTCATCATTTTCTCTATTCTCTTGGGCATATTTATCAGGATCTCCGCAGTAATAATTGCCTTCAAAACCTATACAGTGGTCACTGTGAGGGTGAGATAATACAAACAAATCAAGAGTCAGATTTTTGTTTTTCCTTTCCAATTCATTTATGATGTCCTTTTTCACATCATATATTTTGACCTCGCCTGGCTTCTTTTCATCTTGACTTCGTATTTGACAATCAACCTGAATAGTCAGGCTGTCTTTCGTTTTTATTAATGTTGTATCGGCATTGTCAACCGGATAGAACTTTATTTTATGATTCTTACTCATGCTTTTAATCTTTAAAAATTAACATACTTCTCCAGTATCAGCAACATGGTGCTGATTTAGACATTCTTGCAAACAAAACTTGAGTAATAAGGGTTATAATAAGAAAAGTATTATATTAGAACCCTAGTTTGGATGGAAGGAAGATGGTTTAGTCTTCCTGATTTCTTGGAGGAAATTTTCCAAACATATACTCAAGAGTCGCCTTTGCAAAGGGCGACTTTTATTTTTTCATTAACCGGCATTTCTTTCTATTAATCATCATCTATTATTTATCTGTTTATCAAACTCTTCAATGGCACGTGGTATCTTTGTAAAAGGAAAATGTGTACTAACAGAATCATTTCCATACACTTTTAAGCCCTTTTCAGCGTTGGTTGTAGCTTTTTCAAGACCATCGTTCTCTAACAGTTTATTAAACCATCTTTCAGTTTTTAGATAGTGTCCACTTTTGTTATAATCATTAATATGCTTCTTCAGCTCAATCAAAACCTCGTTGCAATCGGAGAATTCCATTGTGGTGTATCTAAAGTGTAGCAGAAACCAGTATTCAATGCTTGGCATACTCTCACATATTAGAACTTCTTGATCGTCTTCATACTTTTTTACTAATTTGTCAAATGCTGCTCTTTTTCCCTGATTTACAATAGTGTCGTAATCAGTAAAAAAAGTAATCTGATCACACTCTCCAGAAACTAGTTCATCAATAATTGCTTCAGCCTTCTCAATTCCAATATCCTGAAATAATATGGGCCGGACAGAATATCGATAGCCCTTAAATTTCTTCAGATAAGTAAGGTAGTATTGCTCAGTAATACCTTCGCCTAACACTGCATATTTAAACCTAAACCTTCTATTTTTCTGTCTTCTAGCCATATCTATAATTCCGGAATACCGCCAAATTTTCCAAGTTTATATGCGTTGTAATAAGAAAGCTCCTTCCTAATTGGGAAATCAGACATAGAGAATAAATCTGTTGATCCATCTTCTTGTTTATCGCAAAACCATATAGCATCTTTTCGCAATATCTCTTTTTCGTTCAGTATAGACATATTGTGAGTTGTAAATAACAATTGTGCTTCTTTTGATTTGCGTAAAAACTCCCTAATAAAGTGAATAACAAGCAGAGGGTGTATAGAGGAGCCAATTTCATCTATCGGTAAAAACGAATTGTTCGTCAATGCAAGAAAAAAAGGAACAGACAAATTATAATAGCGTAGTGTACCTAAAGATTGCATATCAGCTTCAAGAGTATATCGAGTTTCAACATTATTATTTACAATTCTGTGTTCAAAGAATTTTTCATCATAATGAATTACTCTTTCCTTTCTAATTCTTTTCTTTTCTGCATCAGAAATTGGGGCACTATCAAGAGTCTTGATTATGAAATCAGGGACCTCTCTGACTCTGTCCTCAAATAATACATCAGTAATGTTGAAATCAGCTTCTTTTAGGAAGTTTAGTGCCTGTTGTTTTATTTCATCATTGTCTTTAACAGCATTATCTGAAAAAGAACTCAATGAAGTATTTGGCATTATGGGGTCCAGAAATTGATCTTTGAACCACGACAATACTGCCTCAATCTCAGGAACTGCTACATTAACCTGATTATAAGCTGCAAATACTGAGGTGTTATTCAAAGTCTTTAGCTGAACTGCTTCGGTAGCTTGTCCTGAGATTTTTATTTTATTACCAAAGTTTACTGAAGAAATGTTCATTTTAATATCTAATTCTCTATTGAAAACAATGGCCGGTTGGGTACCTGGGTAGTTATAAAGTACCTCTCGCTGAACAGTACTCTCACTTATAACTAAAGTATACCTATACTTATCCTCCCCAACATAAAACCATAAATCAAATTCACCAGAATCAGAAATCGAGTCAACAAAACGGAATGGAATAAAGCCAGTGTCTTCATCTTTATCTTCAGGAATACTATGAACGAAGCCATTAATAAAATCTAAAGCTGCAATCAAATTGCTTTTTCCTGATGCATTAGCACCATATACCATCATCATTTTTAATATGCGAGTACCATCTGCCTTTTGAACTACATAATAATCCTCAAGAGTCTTATCTGCAGTAGCTTCAAAGCTTAAGGTTGTTTCTTCCTTGAAGGATAAAAAATTCCGCACTTTCAATTCTAGTATCATCGCTATTTTTATTTTATGCAAATTACTTACAAAAATAAGAAATAAAAACGATATATCCAAATGTATTTGTAAATAATGTATGTAATATGCAATAAACAAAAATAGACGCAGATATTTCACGATTTAGTTGCGTGTTGATGTATAGTATTTTTTGAGGAATAATTGAGAACATAAGTAATTCTCACCAAGCTTCTGGTCATTCAGAATAGACAGGAGGGGATTAAGAAGTTAGTTTTTTGATTTACATGTCAAGAAAATCAACCACTTCCGCCAGATCCTTCAACAAATCGAAGTTCGATATTTCATCTATCCCCGCTACTAAAGAGGACTCCTCATCGGAATCGGTGGGGAGTTTTTTATTGCCTCCCTCTGAATCCCTCTGAAATTGGGACTTTGCGAGAAATAAAGAATTCACTTTGGAGGTTAGATATACCCTGTTTTTAGTATCTATGACTATTCCCTCCGGAAATACCAGTTTTTGCAACTTCCTCTTTTCTTCAAGCGTGCCTAACTGCCAGTAATTGTGAATGTTCTGAGATATTTCTATCGATTTTTTTATATAAAAATCGAGGTTAGATATTTCGACATCTGTATCTGCCATTTGTTCCTTAACCTGATCAATTTCTTCTTGCTTCTTGGTGCGAAGTCTATGGTAAAGAGCATCGTCGTCAAATCTGCCAAATGCAAAGCGTTCATCAAGAGTATTCAATTCCTCTTCCAGCTTCTTCATCCTTTTCGAACAAACTGCCCTGTTCTCCAGCGCTTCCCTGTTCATACTTGAAAAGGTTTTCTTCAATTGGAGCATGAATGGTTGAATGTATTGCTCGTCTAATCTGTATGATTCCAACAGCTCCATAAACATCTGGTGCGCTCCTTTCGTATTCATTTTGTGAGAGGACTTTGCATTAATATTGATCCCCTTGCACCTCGGACAATTGTAATAATGAAGACCTTTTCGTTTCACCACATATCCTGTAAGTTTCTTTCCGCACTCAGGGCATAATAAGGTTCCTATCAGTGGTCTGCCTCCGTTGTTTCTCTCAATAGTGTAACCCTGATTATTACCATCAAGAATCCTTTGAACTGCCAAAAAATCTGCCTCTGAAACAAGTGGTTCCCAGTTTCCCTTAATTGGTTTCCCATCAAGAAATGAATTTGTTTGTATACCGCAGTAAAATGCGTTGCGCCACATTCTACTAATCTTCTGCTTCGTGATCGAGATTCCTAAAGCGCTGAGTTTCCTGGTGATTTCTGCATCACTTAGCCCCTCAAGTTTCCAGTTCCATGCCTTTCTGAGTTCAAGACCTTCCTCATTTACAACAATCCGCTGTACTATGTCTCGTTTCAAAGGATCAGTTACACGGGGGCCAAAGTGATCGTAACCGATTGGAGCCACACCGAAATTCTGACCGGATTTTACAAACTTTTTCATGCCTGGTATGGTATGCTGCTTCCGATTGTAGTTCTCGTCATTTGCATCTAGGAGCTTCCTAAGAATCGCTTGTTTGCCTACATGAGAGGTAGTATCAAGACCTGTATTGACTTCTATCAGATGAACTCTTAATTCCTCTACAAGGTTGTCTACAATGCCAACTGCACTTCCTCCTGACCTGGAAAATCTGCTTATGACATAGACAAGTATCCCAAATGGTTTTTTACGGGATTTCCTGACCCTGTTTATCAGGGATTGAAACTCCTTCCTTGTCATATCCTTTGACGCAGATTCATATAGATTTCCAAAGTATTCTGTGATTTTATAACCGTTCTCAGCGGCAAATTCCTGCGCCGCTTCCTTCTGATATTCTAAGGAGAAATTATCTTTCTGGCCGGCAGAGGAAACGCGAGTATAGACCCAGACTTCCCTCGTTGATGGCAGTGTCTTTGCCTCCTTCTTTCTGGGTTTTGAAAATCGGTTATATCTTGTCAGGTCATTCATTCTAGTGTTCTGCGGTAGCAGATTGTACTTAATTGGTATAGGGTATTGATTATCTCCTCTCCCTGCTCTTGCGATACATTCCCAAATCCATCGCAGGCTTTTAGTTCCTTCAGCGTAATAACATACGAAGAAGATTCAAGACCTGCTTCCTCTTCAGTAATGTATATATCGGATACAGTTCCGCCCGTGGAGGTAGTGTTTTCAATTGAGGGATAGAAATTGGTTGTCCCTGTGTATGTTGTATTTGAATTATTGTCGTTCATTGTCCTTTTATCTGGTCGGATAATACGCCAGTAGTTGTTATGATCGGATTGGGCTAAAATAGTGCTTTAAATCTCCTGGACAGCAGATCTGATGCGGCTTTTCGGAAATCGGAATTGCCAGCTATTGGCAGAGTTAGAATGACCCCGATATGGGTAACATATCGAGGCATTCTTTGCGCTTTAGTTTGCATGCTATTGGGATCCCTTTCCTAAGACTTCATAAGGTTTTGATAGCTTTTCTAGTTGTTTCTGATAGTACTCGACATATTTTGATCGTTGGGCCTCATGATCTTTCAAAACTTTCTTAAAACAATCTATACTTTCCTTTAGAGCCTTTCGATAATTTTCTTTCACCCCATTGTAATCGAATAGTAGTATTCCATCTCCTGAATTATAGATAGTATTCTTAGGGGGCTTATAATTAATGAAATTTGGGGTTAATATGTGTATCGGTGGCATTTTGCCATCCAATCCAGATTCTTCAAGTTGATATAATAAATGCCCTATTGCATAAATAGAATCATCGTATGCAGGATAAATATCATCAATACATCTCCTTAAGCGTTGTCCTGCTCTCCATAGGTCATAAATAATAGCACCACTATGGGCGTCGTACCCAATAATGCTGTCATCGCAAAGAGGAGTATGAAAAAATGAGTTTGGGAGTTTCTCGCGTATCTCTCTATTAAAGTGATACTCGTATCCATATTCCTCACTGTCAATTCCATCATTAACATAGTACTCACTAACATAGTACTCACCATACATCTCAATAATATCCCATCCCGGATCAAGCAATTCTTTAGAAAATTCCTTCAGTTTGAAATGTTCTTCCATCTGCTCCCCAAGCGTTTTAGTGCATTCACTCGATAAATGTAAGCGGCGCGTTTCTGTTTCACTTATTTGGATCTTTACCAAAGGGATATCAAAATCCCAATAATTCATCGAGCTTTGGAGATTGTTTTGTGAATCAATGAAGTCTGGTAGAAATATGTGACGTGGCGGGATCTTACCATCATAATCATATTTTTCAAAAAAGCAATGAAGTCTCCCAATACTATACTCTATGTTGTCAGCTTCCCGGTATTTCGGCCTGCTAAAATTGGAGGATAATCTTTAATTTTAGTTTTTGAGGTATTATGAAAAAGTCACGA
>Ga0180436_10004640_pt1 | contig 12297 bp, 5 predicted proteins | sample SS_ome_2_FD_132434 | JGI IMG/M metagenome (GOLD analysis project Ga0180436, IMG submission 132434) | Hypersaline lake sediment archaeal communities from the Salton Sea, California, USA - SS_3_S_2 metaG | ecosystem: Environmental > Aquatic > Non-marine Saline and Alkaline > Hypersaline > Sediment...
ACGTCCATCGCGGCGTCCGCCGGCAGCGGCCTGGAGAAGAAAAAGCCCTGGAGCACATCGCATCGATAGGCGCGGAGTACGTGGTACTGGGTCTGGGTCTCGATGCCTTCCGCAACGGAGACGATGCCGAGGTCCCGGGCGAGCGAAATAATCCCGGCGCAGAGCGCCGCATCGGAGGGGTCGTCGATGACATGCTCGACGAACGCCTTGTCGATCTTCACCGCGCTGACGGGGAGCCGCTTGAGATAGGCGAGAGACGAATAACCCGTTCCGAAATCGTCCAACGAGAACGTAACCCCCATCGAGGCAATCTCGCTCATCACGCGTTCGGCCGCCACGAGGTCATGGAAGAGCGAACTTTCGACGATCTCGATATCCAGCCGCCATGGTGCGACTTTATGGCGCGCGATGGCGTCTTGCAGCCAGTAACGAAAGCCAGCGTCCAACAAGGTGGTCTCCGTCAGATTCACGGATACCGAGTTCACCCAGAGCCCTTGACGAGACCATTCGGCGGTTTGCGCGAGAGCGCACTCGACAAGGCGCTTCTCCAGTTCTACCAGTCGATTGAGGTTCCGCGCCGCCTCGATGATTTCATTGGGCGGCAGCTGGCCGAGTTCGGGATGCGCCCAACGCAACAAGCATTCGAATCCTTCCAGGCTTCCCTTGCTCGCATTCACCTTGGGCTGGTAGGCGAGATACAGCTCATTGCCCGAGATGGCTAGTGGCAGGTCGGCGCCAATCCTGGTCTTTCTCGAAAATGACTGCTCCAGGCATTGGCTGAACACGGCCGACTGGAAATGACCTTTCCCGGCGCTGGAACCAATGGCGATACGGCACCGATGCAGGGCATTGGAAAGACCATCGGGCTCGAATGTGCCCGCCGAGATCCCGATCTTGATGTTCGGTGATACCGGACCCTTCTGTGTGGAGTAGGGGATGGCGAATGCCTGCGCCACGGCGCGGCGCAGCCTTTCCGGCGTATCGAGCAGCCCCCCGCATTCGACCGCCAGACCGATGCGCGAGCTGTTGAGGCGCACGAGCTCCAGCAATCCAAATGCCCGACCGGCTTGTCGCAGACGCCGTGCCGTTTCTGCGAGCACTTCGTCGCCCGTGGCGCGCCCGAGAGCATCATTGATGAACCGGAGGTTTTCTATGAGCACCATGCAGAAAACGAAGCCGGCCCTCTGCTTCTCCGCTCGTTGCGCACGGTCAAACGCGGTGCAGAACGATTCCTTCCACCGGGCCTTCGTGATCGGGTCGTAGTCCGTTTTCGCCTCGCCGGGCGATTTAGTCCCGGTAGCGCGCTGGCAGCGGTTAATCTCGCGGCGAACCAGGCCGGCCAACAGGATTAATCGCTCACTGTCCTCGTGGTTCGTCTCGCGGGGTTGATGATCCGCGATGCACAGCGCCCCAGCGGGAACATCGTTCTCGTCGCGTACCAGTGCCGCCGCATAGAACCGAACCGACGATGACCGAGTGCCGGGGTCATCCTCGGCGAACCGCCTGTCGGTGCGCGTGTCTTGCACGATCAGGACCTGATCGTCGTGTGTGACACGACGAAGTAATGCTGAATCGTCATAGCCATCGAGGCTTGGCTCACCGGCAGCCACCAGGGTCCACTCCCGGCCTGGCCCTATGAGCGAGATTTGCGCGATTGACACGCAGAACAGGTCCATGGCCAATCGCGTTATGCGATCGAGGTTCTCGCGTGAAGCCTCATCGAGCACTGGGTACGCGACCAGGGTGTTCTCGAGTTCCGCCTCTCGCCCATACATGGAACTCATGGGAGATGTTTTCCGCGGCTCGTCGAGCGGCGGCGATGCGACAGACATGATCGGCTCCAAACGCTTTCATCCGGCTGAAATTCTGCAGCGCTGAACCCACGGCGCCGGACGCGGTGCGTCTGGCACAAAAGGTTCAGCATGCTTGGTAAGCCATCCAGATCGGGCAGAGCCGCATGCGCAATCGCGCCGGGTCCCTCAAGGCGGACAGAAACTCGCTTGCAGCGATCGAGAGAGCTTCTGGATACCGCGCAATCCGGGGTACACCCCGGGGCCACGAAGGTGGCCGATTGACGCGGCACGCCGGTATGGCAACGCCTCCGCGTGGGGGGCGCTGCTGCCAGCCTGGATGGGGCATTTGCCTTCCGCGAGAGATGGGGCGGAAGTCCGAGCCGAAAGAGGGCGCAGGTTCACGGCGGCGCTTTCGTCGAGTCGAGGAGTCGCCGACCGCAGAGGCACGCAACAACCGGGGCATCACCACGGCGCGCTTGGCCTGAGGATGATTATCGTCTGCTAGACGAAGGACTGTAGTCAAGGGTCGCCACATGATCCCCACGGGCAGGCCGGGAACGCCGAGGACCGCTCACCGCGCAGAGGGTGCATAGGCCGCTGCGGGAGACATGCGCGCTCATCGCAGCGCATCCAGCGCATCCAGCGCATCCAGCGCATCCAGCGAATTATCCGGGTCCGGCGTCGCGGCTTCGCCCAAACGGGCTCGTACACATGGAGGATGCCGGACTCTCGCGTTTTGCTGTATCCCACTAAGCCTGCTCGAGCGCCCGCACGAATAGAAGGAGCAAGCAATGCGCAAAGACCGTAACGAACGCAAGCACTCAGTGGCACCGGTCCCGGACGGTTCTAGCGGACGGTTCTAGCCACTCACCACCCTATTTCGATCCCTCGCTCCGAAACGCGCCGCAGGGCCGGTACATGATCCGAACGGCAATCGGCACGCGCATAACGGCGCTTTGCCCGGGTTACGCGAGCAGCCATTGCGAGCCGACACGAGCCGCGCCGGAAGCGGAAACCCGGTTGGCGTACTGGCTTGACTTCAACGAACAAGAGACACCGTGAATTACGGCGATAAAGAACTGCCCCCCTCCACCTCCGTGCCATCGCTACCCATTGCCAGCGTGCCGATACCCCTGGCGGCGATAAGGACCAATCGACACTTTGCGTTCGTAAACGAGGCGTTCGCGAGCTTCTTCGAATCCTCCGTCGAGGCGTATGCGGACCGTGATATTGCCGACAGCCTGCCGCGGGACTGGTCCGAAAGCATCATGGCGTTGCTCACGACAGGAGCGCCCGAGGACGCTGTACCGCGAGCCACCACAGGCCCCCACGGCGATGAAAGCTTCACGATTCGCGCGTGTCCGTGGACCGACGATGACGGCCAGCCCGGCACGGTGGTCACGATAGAAAGCGGTCTCCCTGTCAGCAACGATCCCCACACGTCCGAGCCGCGCGACAAGACGCTTCTTCACCTGCTCGATAGCCTGCCGGCCCTGATCGCGTACTGCGACCCGCAGTATCGTTACCGCTTCGTAAATCGCAGCTATGAACAGTTCTACGATCGGCCACGCGCCTGGTTCGAGGGGCGGACCATCGCCGAAGTGCTCGATGGCCCCACCTTCACGAAGATCAGACCCCGTCTCGACGAGGCCATGCGCGGGCGCTCGCAGAGATTCGAGTTCGACCGCGAAACGGGCGACGTCACACGCCGCCTGTTATGCCGCTATGAACCGGATGTTCTGCCCGACGGCCGGGTCGACGGTGTGTTCTTCCTCATCGAGGACGTCACTGCAATCAGGCGGATGGAGTCACGCCTCCATACGGCGGCATGGGAGAGGCAGATCGTTGCCGAACACGTGCAGGTGCTCGTGGCTCACGTCGACTCGGAGCTCTGTTGCCGATGGGTCAATTCCCGGTTCGGACAATGGCATGGCCATCCGCGCGAGTTCTTCGTCGGGCGCGACGTGCGCGAGTTCCTCGGGCAGGACTCTGCTTTCGCGGAAGAACGAATCCGGCGCGCGTGTGACGGCGAATACGCCTATTTCGAATATTCTCGACACAACGCGCGCTTCGACAACCCGGATCGAACCCTGCGCGTCCATCTGGTGCCTAACACGGTGGCGGGCGCGGTCGGGGGCTTCATTGCTTTGGTCGAAGACATCACGGACGAGGTCGCGAGCGATCAGGCTCGACGCCGAAACCTTCGGCGCTTGTCCGATGCGCAGGCAGCCGGAGACCTCGGCCTGTGGGAGATCGATTTCGAAACCGGAGAGGTCTTCTGGTCCGACCAGCTGCGGCGCATGCTCGAACTCGACAAGTCCGAGTTCCAGCCGACTCCACGAAGCTACGTGAATTTTGTGCATCCCGATGATCGGCGTCTCGTGAGGAGCGCCGTTGAAGAAGCGATCGCCGGCAAGGATCGATGCGAGACCGAGCATCGGGTCGTTACCGCGCGTGGCAAGGCGCTGCACGTGCATTCCCAGGCCACCGTGGAACGGCGCGACAACGGCGCACGCCCGCGGCTGGTCGGCGTCGCGCGCGACATCACGCAACGCAAACAGGCGACCCTCGCGCTGCGCGAGAGCGAGGAGCGCTTTCGCTGGATATGCGAAACCATCACCGACATGGTCTGGCTGCGCTACCCGGGTGGCGAGCGCGCGAGTTTCGTCAGCTCCGGCTTCGGGCATATCTTCAAGCGTCCCGCCACCGACCGTCACGCCATCGAAGGTTCCTGGTTACCGCTGGTGCATCCCGAGGATCGCGACAGGGTCGAAGCGCTGCAGAAACGCACAATCGAGGACTCCGGCTATGAAGTGGAATACAGAATCGTTCGGCCGGACGGTGACATACGATGGGTCCGCGAAAGGGCCAGGCCGCTGTCGCGTGGTGGCATCCATGCGGTAGCCGGGCTCACAGCCGACATCACCGCGGCCAGAAACCAGCGGGAAGCCCTGCGGGACTATGCCGCGAAGCTCGAGCAGGTTCAGCACGTGGCGCGTGCGGGCTTCTGGGAAATGGACGTGGCGAGCGCGAAGGTGTTCTGGTCGCCGCAGGTCAATGCGTTGCTCGGCGTCGCGGACCACGTCGAGCTCGACGGCGACCAGTTCCTGGAGTTCATCCACCCCGAGGATCGGGCCGCGTTGGCCGACGAAGTCGAGGCCGCGCTGGCCGGCGTGCGCGAGTATGATTTCGAGCATCGCGTGCTTCATTCGGACGGCAGCGTGCGACATCTTCACGAGCGTGCGCGGGTCGACCGGGATAGCGACGGCCGTGCCGTTCGCATGCTCGGCATGGCGCAGGACGTGACGGCGTGGAAGCACACGGAGAAGCAGCTCGCCGACCGTGAAGCGATGCTCCGACAGCTCATCGAGAACACCCGCGACGTCTTCTGGTTGATGGATGTCGATACGCGTCGCGTGGTCTACATCGGAGACGGATACGCCCATGCCTGGGGCCATCAGCCGCGAGATGACGTCCCCATGCCGTGGTTCGATGACGTCTATCGCTACGATCGCCGACGGGTCCGAGCCGCGGAGCGGCGGCTTATCGCCGAGCAGCGGTGCGACGCCGAGTACCGCATCAAGCATCCTAGCGGGACCCTGCGTTGGATCCGAACGCGCGCATTCCCCGTGCGAGACGCAGCCGGCAACGTCGTGCGCGTCGCTGGTTTCTCGGAGGAGACGACGGAAGCCCGGGCCTTTGCCGAGATGAACAGACTGCGCGAGCTGGCCGAGGCAGCGAGCCAGGCAAAGACTGAATTCGTCGCGCAGATCAGCCACGAGCTGCGCACGCCGCTCAACGCCATTCTCGGATTTGCCCAGCTGATCGCTCGCGGCGCCGAGAGCGCGCAATCACCCGAGCAGATCGAGAATGCCAACGAGATCTTGCGGGCCGGGGAACACGTCACCAAGGTCGTGGACGAGATGCTCGACCTATCGCGCATCGAGCTCGGAAAACTGAAGCTGTCCCTGTTACCGGTGAATCTGAACGAGGCCCTGTGTGACTCTGCTGCCATGGTGCGGAGCGCGGCGGCGGAGAAGAATATAGTTTTTCATCTACCGGATAGAAATCCCGGCGGCGACATGCTCGTACGCGCAGATCCGGTGCGTTTGCGGCAGATAATCCTCAACCTTCTCAATAACGCGATCAAGTTCAATGTCGAGTCGGGCACGGTCCGCGTGAGGATTGCACGCGCGCGTTCCAACCTCGTCAGCCTGGCGGTAGCCGACTCCGGCCCGGGTTTCCGTCCCGAAGACGCCGAGCGACTGTTCGCTCCCTTCGAGCGCCTCGGCCAGGACACGGACGGCACGGACGGTGCGGGCATCGGGCTCGCGCTGAGTCGCCGTCTGGCCCAGGCGATGGGCGGCGATCTCACCGCGTCGAGTTCGCCGGGCGAGGGCGCGACGTTCTGTCTCGATCTGGTGCCGGCAACCGCGGGTGACCTTCTGGGTGGGACCAAGTAAGGCCCCGCGGGGAAGCGCCACGAGCCCACGGACGCGGAGCGGTGACGCACCTTTGCCGCGCCCACGCCGTGCGCTCGCGCCCTGGCGACTACCGCAGCGCCCATGAGCACTCCGCATCTCCGCACTTGAGTCCCGCGGCGAGCTGCCCGCCGGCACCATCGAACGCGCGCGGCAGCGTGCCATTGCCACTGCGGCCTGCCGGGGCGCCGGCCCCTGCGGCCAGCTCGACGGCGTTCGCGATCGAGGCGGTGGGCTGGCGGACGTGCGCCTGTTCGCAGGCAGCCCCGTCCTGCTACGTACCCGGTTCTGTCCCGGCCAGCCGGATGGCGGCGCGCTGATGGTCACCGGCCGCACGCTTGCCGAGAACCTCGCCGGAGAACTTCGCCGAACTCGCTCGACGGCAGCGCGCCTGGCACGAGCCGCCGGGCGCGCCGCAATACGGCGTGCTCGCCAGGTGCCGGCGACTGGTGTCCTCGGCGACGACCGGTTGCATCACGGACGAAGTCCCAGGCGGGAATCGAGGCTTCCCCACTGCACCGGCACACGGCCGGACGAGAGCCGGGCCGCACGCGAGGCCGGCAGCTAGGGCCTTGGCGACTCATAAGCGTCGAACCAGTCGGGCATCGCCCGAACGACATTCGCACGCCCGGGTTGCTGTCGCCTCCCGGCCGGTGGCCCGCGGTGTGTCGCCGGGCGCGATGCCCGGCATGCGATGGGTAGCGATGACCGACGAATCGGTAACGAAGCCTGCAACGCACGTCACCCTGGCAGCCGGTCCGGGCAGCACGCGGCGACTTCATGGTCGCTCCCTCCGATGGTTCCGGACAGGCCGGAGTCGCGTGCCTGATGCATGGCACGGAACGACGCGGAATGCTAGTTCGCCAGCACACTGTGGAGACGTGCCATGACCCGGTTACTGCCGCCGTTCGCTATGCTCCTGCTCGCGCTCGCCCGCACAGTCGCCGCTGGCGGACCACCGGACGCCGCGGCGCTGTTCGCCGAACGCTGCCAGGGCTGCCATGAACTCGGCGTGCTCGCGCCGACGCGCGCGCAGCTCGGCCGCTTGACGGTGGAGGAAATCGAGGCTGCGCTGTGGCATGGCACCATGCAGGAACATGCCAACGGCCTGACGCGGCCCGAGCGGCTCGCCGTCGCGCGCATGCACGGCCGCCCCGACAACCTGGAGACAGACCGCTCCGCCGGTACCACGCCCTGCGACGGCAAACTCGCGGCACCCGGTGCGGTCGACACCGCGTGGCCCGGCTGGTCGCTCGACAACCGCTTCGCGCGTCACCTCGCCGACCCGGCGCTGACCGCCGCGCGCTTCGCTGGCCTCCAACTGGCGTGGGCGCATCCCTTCCCCGAGCATTCGGCCTTTTCCGGCGCCGGTAACTCGGTGGCGGTGCGCAACGGCACCGTCTACACCGGCAACCTCAATCAGTGGGTCTACGCACTGGACGCCAGGCAAGGCTGCGCGCGCTGGACCTTCCGGGCCGAGGGCCGCGTGCGCTCGAACGTGGCGCTCGAAGGCGACACGCTGGTCTTCGGAGACCTTCTTGCCAACGTCTACGGCCTCGATGCGCGGACCGGCCAACTGCGCTGGCGCACCCGCGTCGACTGGACCCCGGGCGCCCGCATCACCGGCAACGTGACCCTCGACGGCGGCGTGGTCTTCGTGCCCGTCTCGAGCCTCGAAGAGGTCCAGGCCATGCGCATGGACCTGCCCTGCTGTACCTTCCGCGGCGCCGTTGTCGCACTCGATGCCGCCAGCGGCGAACGCCGCTGGAAGACCCACACCATCGAACACTATGCCGAATACCTCGGTCACAACGACATGGGCGTGGCGCGCTTCGGGCCGTCCGGTGTGCCGGTGTGGTCCGGCATGTCGGTCGATCGCAAACGCGGCGTGGTCTACGTCGGCAACGGCAACCAGTTCACCGAGCCGCGCGTGGAGGAATCGGATGCCGTGATGGCGCTCGACATCGCCACCGGCGCCAAGCGCTGGGTCAACAGCCTGGCGCCGGCACAGATGGGCGGCGCCGACATCTATCACCTCGCCTGCGAAGCGTGGTGGGACGAGGAACGCAAGAATTGTTCGCCGGAGAACCCGCAAGGCCACGGCGACCGCGATCTCGGTGCGCCACCGCTGCTGGTCGAGCGCGCCGACGGGCGCGAGATCATCGTCGCCGGCAGCAAGGACGGCATGCTCTACGCGCTCGACCCCGATGCGCAGGGCGCACCAATGGTGCCGCCGACATCGAATGGTCGGCTGGCGAGCCAGGACACGTAGGCGTTCGCTGCTGCTCGCCGATCGTAGACGCCGACGGTAAGGATGGCGCGCGCGAGCATGAGCGCGAGCTCCGGGTCATCGGTCGGCTGACCTGCCGCGATGTTCCAGAAGCCGCCATCGACCAGTCGATCGGGCCCGCTCGGCCAGGCGCGCGCTAGCGACTCCGCGTTGCTGAATTCGACCAGCGCGCCGAGATGGTCGCCGGCCAACTGGCCGAGCAGGCAGCCCTGAGCGCGCTCGAGCAAACCAGGCTCTGCACAGATGCGTTCGGGCCGTGGTATCGGTCGACCAGGCCACGCAGGCGCGACGAGTTTGCCGTTGCGCGTGAGTACGCCGCCGTCAGCCCAGGCGACGAGGTCGCCCCGACCGGCGCGTGCGGCGTAGGCGTACACCACGCCGAGCACAGGCGCACCAGCGCGCAGCAGGCCAATCGAGACCGATGAACCGCGCCAACCGCACTGGAAGGCGCGTGTACCGTCGTTCGGATCGATCACCCACACGTGACGGCCGGCGTCGCGCGCGGCGCGATCGCGCTCGCCAAGCTCTTCGCTAACGATGCCATGGTCCGGGAAGGCCTGCTCCAGGCGGTTACGGATCAGTTCTTCTGCGAGGCTGTCGACGGGACACGCGCCCAGCGCGCCGCGCGGGCCGCCGGGGCGGTGGTATTCGTCGAGCAGGAGGCGCCCGGCTTCCTCAGCCGCGGCGATCGCGGTAGCGAGCGCGAGTTGGTAGTCCATGCGTGGCGATGCGGCGGGGACAGGCTTCCGGCCGGCGCGGACAGCGACATGGCCGACGGCTGCTCCGCGTTGTTCTTCTTGTTGAAAACGCTTAAAGCGACTTTGCCAGCTGATTGCCCTGTGGGAACAGCGCGTTGCCGATTCTTAACAATCTGGCAGTTGGCCCGGCGAGCAAGCACGTTGCGCCCATCACGCTATCCCGGCCGCCAGGCGGGTGGACCTAACCGACCTTGTCGGCTTGCTGGTCGTCGGTCTCATCCATTTCAAAGCCCAGCCTTCTTGCCGGCTGGTGCGGGCAGCCGGTTGACCGGACGGACGACCTGAACAGAGGCACGGCGAGGCAACGAAAGTGACTGATGCGCCGGTAAACGGGGCACAACGCTGATGCGGCCACCTTAGCGGCCAACAAAGCGGCCATACGCGCCCGAAAAGTGCACGTAACCGCATGAAATTGAAAATTAAATTCAGAGTTTTGGCGCGACCGGATGGGCGGTCGAATGAGAGGCCGGATAGCGGCCAAAATAACGGCCATAATGTCGGACATAATTCTAATTGAATTTTCATAACTCACTGTTTATATTTGTTTTGTGAGCAGATCAAAAGAGGACAAAAATGCGGCCAAAATACCGGCCGATGACCGCGGCGAACCGGTGACGCTGATGGAGCCGATGCTGATCGGCGAGGGCTCACGCCATAGGGGCGTGCTCACGGACCTCGCGGTCGAACTTGCGGCGCAGGCGGCCGGGTTCCGGCGCTCATTGCCGGAAGGTGTCGTATCAGCGCTTTGCGGCCTCGTCCGCTCGATGAACTGCTACTACAGCAATCTCATTGAGGGCCACGATACGCACCCGGTCGATATCGAGCGCGCGCTCAAAGAAGACTACAGCGCGGATCAGAAAAAGCGCGACTTGCAGCTGGAGGCCCGCGCCCATATCGCGGTGCAGGAATGGATCGACGAAGGCGGCCTTCGTGGCCGAGCGACCGCGGCCGCCGGCCTGCGTGAAACGCACGCGCGGTTTTGTGCGCTACTGCCCGAAGAGCTGCTATGGGGGGAGAACCCGGAAACCGGGGAGCGGTTCAAGCTTACGCCCGGGGCTTACCGGACCCGGGATGTGAAAGTGGGCCGCCATGTGGCGATAAGCGCCGGGGCGGTGCCGCGGTTTCTGGAGCGCTTCGAAGAGGTCTATACCGGGAAAGGTAAAACGGACCAGATCCTTTGCACGGCGGCAGCACACCACCGCCTGCTCTGGATTCACCCGTTTATTGACGGCAACGGTCGTGTTGCCCGCCTGATGTCGCATGCCATGCTGCTCGAGTCCCTTGATACCGGCGGCATCTGGTCCGTCGCACGCGGCCTAGCCCGAAGCGAAGCGGACTATAAGCAACACCTTGCGAACTGCGATCTGGAACGCCGCAACGACCTTGACGGGCGCGGCAGCCGCAGCGAGGAGGCCCTCGCCGCCTTCACCGAATTCTTCCTCGAAACCTGTCTTGACCAGGTGCGCTTTATGGAGCAGCTCGTGGAGCCGAACAGGCTGCGCGAGCGCATCCTGCGCTGGGCGAGAGAAGAAAGCGAGAGCTCTGATCTGCCCGCCAAGGCCGGCATGCTGCTTGAAGCAATCTTGTACCGGGGCGAAGTTCCACGCGGTGATGTCAGCACCCTGCTTGATTACAGCCGCAGACAGGCCCGGCGCGTTGTCTCCGCGCTATTGGAGCGTGAGGTTATCGCCTCGGCGTCCTCGCGCGCCCCGCTAAGGCTGCATTTTTCAGCAAGGCTTGCCCCATACTGGATGCCGGGGCTTTTCCCCGAGAAGCCGTATTAGAGATTCGACGAAAGGTATGACATGACCGCTATCATGGCATCAATGCTTTTCGACCTGGCGCATGTCCGGCGCGAGGCGATTCGAGCAGCGTGAGAAAAAAAGCTAAGGATTAGATAGGGTTTGGACTGGTGGCTATGGGTGGACTTGAACCACCGACCTCAGCATTATGAGTGCCGCGCTCTAACCAACTGAGCTACATAGCCAGGGGCGTGATGCTGCCGGGGCCCTGGCGGGCGTGGAGCCGTGCCGGGGGGCCACCGGGGACGCGCGATCATGGTGGGTCGGCGGCGGGCTGTCAAGGTTCGGGGTGTGGCGCCAGTACTCTAGAATGGCGCGGTTTTCCGCATCTGCCAGGGATTTCATGAGCGCTCCGACCCTACCCGCCGACGGCATCGTCGTCTCCCATGCCACCGTCCAGCCGGAGTGGCTGGACTACAACGGGCACATGAACGTGGCCTATTACCTGGTCGCCTTCGAGAGCGGCATCGATGCCTACAAGGAGGTCGTCGGCATGGACCTCGCCTACATCGAGCGCGAGGGCCGTTCGACGGTGGCGCTGGAGTCACACATCACGTTCCAGAACGAGGCGATGCTGGGCGAGGCGCTGCGCATCGAGACGCGCATCGTGGACTTCGACGGCAAGCGCGCGCACATCTACCAGGAGCTGTTCCGCGGCGAGGACCTGCTGGCGACGCAGGAAACGCTCTCGATCAGCTTCGATACCGGCGCGCGCAGGAGCTGCCCGTTCGAGGACGCCGTGGCCGAGCGCTACCGTGCACTGATGGCGGCGCAGGCCGATTTGCCGCGGCCGAAGTGGCTGGGGCGCTCGATCGGCATCGGTAAGGGCAAGCCCGGGGGCTGAGACGGCCCCGCCCGTCGGCCTGCACCGGGACCCGCCGGCGGGGTCAGCGCACGCCGAAGACGACGATGGTCTTGCCGCTGACGCTGATCAGGTGCTGCTCTTCTAGCGTCTTCAGCACGCGCCCGACCATCTCGCGCGAGCAGCCGACGATGCGGCCGAGTTCCTGGCGGGTGACGCGGATCTGCATACCGTCGGGGTGGGTCATGGCGTCCGGTTCCTTGCACAGGTCGAGCAATGCGCGGGCGACACGCCCGGAGACGTCCATGAACGCGAGATCGCCGATCTTGCGGTTCATCTTGCGCAGCCGGTTGGCGAGCTGGGAGGAGATC
>Ga0180436_10004641_pt1 | contig 12295 bp, 4 predicted proteins | sample SS_ome_2_FD_132434 | JGI IMG/M metagenome (GOLD analysis project Ga0180436, IMG submission 132434) | Hypersaline lake sediment archaeal communities from the Salton Sea, California, USA - SS_3_S_2 metaG | ecosystem: Environmental > Aquatic > Non-marine Saline and Alkaline > Hypersaline > Sediment...
GGGGGGGGGGGGGGGGGGGGGGGGGGGGGGGGGGGGGGGGGGGGGGGGGGGGGGGGGGGGGGGGGGGGGGGGGGGGGGGGGGTGGGGGGGGGGGGGGGGGGGGGGGGGGGGCTTGGGGGGGTGTGGGGGCGTGGCCGAGGAGGCAAGCCCACCCCCGCCTCCGCCGCCACCGCCCGCGCCGGCAAGCGAATCCGACGGAAAAGAGGAGGCTGAGAAAAGCGATGAAACCGCTCTGCCCGCCACCGGAGACCCGAACGCCCCGGATGCGACGGCAACAGCCACCTCTCCGGCGAATGAAGAAGACGCCGGCGCCGGAGCCCCCACCGCGCCCGCGGAAGACGCCCCGGGCCCGGGCGATACCGTGCCCGCGCCACAGGACGCCCCCGGCGATGCACCCATACCGCCGGCCGATGCGCCAACCCCCTCCGACTCCGAACCACAGGCCGGGATGATCGGTTCCTCGTTCCTCGTGGCAGCCACCGCCGAACAACCCGAGACGGAAGACGCTTCGGAACCCGTCGCAGAACCCGCTGACCCCACCCTCGGCGAAGCCGGCGCCGCCGCCATTGCGGAAACGAACGACGCGACGGCAAGCGAATCGGCGAAGGAAACGGCAACCGCCACGGAAGCGAACCGGGGCACCGCCACCGCCACCGCCGGAGACGAAGAGGAGGACGAAGAGGATGACCACCACCTCGCCGAGGGCGAGGCCCCCGGATCGGTCGCCCTCGTCTCCGATGTCGACATGCTCTACGACTTCTTCATGGGCGACCCGAACTCCGAATTCGGCCGCCGCGATCACGACAACCTCGCCTTCGTCCTGAACCTGATCGAAAGCCTCGCCGGCAACGAAAACCTGATGGATATCCGCGGCCGCGGCGACACCAGCCGCCCCTTCAAGGTGATCGACGACATCCGCGCCAAGGCCGCCGCCAAACAGGCGGTCCGGCGCAAGGAAATCCGCGAGAAGATGGAGGAAATCAACCAGGAACTCATGGACGTGCAACTCGTCCTCACTCAGGAAGGCGAACTCCAGGTCCAGATGGATGCGGAGCGGGCCGCGAAAATCCAGCGGCTCGAGCGCGAGCGCCGCGAACTCCAGCAGGAGCAGCGCCTCGTCAACCGCGCCGAACGGCAGGAAATCCAGTCCGCCATCAGCACCTACAAATGGACCAACATGCTCCTCGCTCCTACCCTGGTCGTGGTGGCCGGGTTCATGGTGGGAATCATCCGCAAATCCAAGACCGCAGCCAAATGAAGAAGACGCCGTTGATCGTGCTCGTGATCCTCGTGGTGATCTCCGTCGTGACCGCGGGAATCCTCCTCACGAACACCCCGAAACGATTCAGCCCCACGAACGAACTGGTCGGACAAAAGCTGATTACGGGGCTCACCTCGGACCAGCTCGACGAGATTCACATCGCCGATGCCGACCACGAGGTCACCCTCGATAAGAAGAAGGACAAATGGGTTGTCGCCAACCGCAGCGACTACCCGGTCGACAACCCCCGCGAAATCGAGCGCCTCGTGGCCTCCCTCCTCGGCCTCCAAGTCGGACTCGAAATCCCGGCCGCGGAACGCCACTACGCCGAGATGGGCCTCCTCCACCCCGACCGCACGGAGGCCGCCGAAGAATACAAGGAAATGCGCAAGGCCCGGGGCGACAAATACCCCGACGAGCCCATCGGTCTCCTCATCACCCTCAAGGACGAGCAGGACGAGGTCCTCACCAGCGTCATCGTCGGCGAGGAATTCGGAGGCGACCCCGAACAACCCCTGCGGGGACTCGTGCTGCGCGCCCTGACCGGTAACACCGGCGTCTGGAAGGTGGTCGGCACCATCAATCGCCGCACCGGACAGCTCGGCGGATCCGACGTGCGACGCGGCCCGATCGCCGACCCCACCTCATGGCTCGATTATGACTTCATCGAGGTCGAAAAACTCAAGGAACTCACCCTCCGCGCCCCGAACGACGAGGACTTCGAACCATGGACGCTCACCCGCAAGAGCGTCGACGACGACCTCACCACCGATGACCTTGCGGAAGACATGGAAATGAACACTTCCAACGTCAGCCCGCTCAAGACCCTCTTCTCGTCCCTCCGCTTCGAGGACGTCATCCCACCCGAGGAGGCAAGGGAGAAGATGGACACCGAAAACGCCCGCCAGGCGATCATCACCACCTTCGACGGCTTCACCTACACCATCGACCTCCATCCGATCAAGGAGAAGACCGGCGAGAACGACGACGGGGAGGACGACTCGCCGTCAACCTCCACCTCGAACTACATCGCCACCATCAAGGTGGATGCCGACTTCAAGGAGGCCCGGGAAAAGGCCCCCGACGAAACCGCCGAACAAACCAAAGCCAAGGACCAGGCCCACGAGGTGCAACTCGAAAACCTCAAGGACAAACTGCGGCGCGAACAGGCCTATCAGGGCCGTTACTACGAACTCGCCCGCTACACGCTCAGCAACCTCCTGCGTGAACGCTCCGAACTCGTCCAACCCAAGTCCGAGGACGAGGACGAGGGGCAGGACGCCGAACCCCCGGCCGGCACGGGCGAACCCGCGGCCGGCCCGGTTTCCCCGCCCCTCATTCCGCCCGGCACCCCGCCCCACGAAACCGCTCCCGAAAACCGCGTCGAGGCCGTCACCCCTCCCATCGCCGTCCCACCCATCCCCGAAGAACCGGAGGACGAATAGGCGTCCGCGGAGCGCGCCGGCAGAGCGAGCCCCCGCGAGCGGCGACGGCGCTCTGGCGAGGCCGGACTGCGCTCCGCCAGAGCGGTGTCGCGCTCGTTCCTCGCTTGCCACCGCACTCCACACATGGGCGGCTCTTTGGCGCCGGCAGAGTCCCGCACCGGACGGCGACGGCGCTTTGGGGAGGAGCGGACCGCATTCCCCCACGGCGGTGTCGCCCGACTTCGCCCCCTTCGACGCAACTCAGGGCCTGAGCCTGTCGAACGGCTGCGGGCTGCGACGGGCAAGCTGCTGCGCTTGCCACCGCACTCTCCACATGGAGGCCACTCTTCGACATTGCCACTTGAAGAACGGGTCATCCGCCCTAGTTTCTGCGCGTCGCTCGCCGTGCGGCCTGCGGCTCGCTCATGAAAGCCCTGACGCGTTCGTTTCTTTCCTTCTGGGGTTCGTCGATCGGCCGAAAAATCGTGGTGGCGCTGTCCGGTCTGCTTCTCCTCCTCTACCTTCCGGCTCACCTCGCGGGGAACCTCCTCGTTTTCGTCGGGCCGGAGGCCCTCAACGAATACGCTGCCTTCCTTCATGATTTCCTCCACGGCGCGGGCATCTGGCTCTTCCGGTTCGTCATGCTTGCGGCTTTCGTCACACACATCGCGCTGAGCATCCAGCTCACCCGGGAAAACCGGAGCGCGCGCGCCGCCTATGTCCGTCAGGCTGCGGTCCGGACCAGCTTGTGGTCCCGCACCATGATCTGGAGCGGTCTCACCATCCTGGCCTTCGTCGTCTACCACGTCCTGCACTTCACGGTCCGGGCCGGCACCGGCTTCAACGAGGAGGCATACAAGACCACCTTGGACGGTGAACGAGTCCACAACGTCCACAAGATGATGATCGACGGGTTCTCCTCCGCCCCGGCCTCCATCGCTTACATCGTCGGCCTGACTCTCCTCTGCTCCCACCTCTCCCACGGCTTCGCCTCCATGTTCCAAACCCTTGGCATCCGTTCCGACAAAACGAGCGCAGTCATTGGCAAACTGGGGTGGCTCTACGCTCTCGTCATCTGGCTGGGCTTCCTCTCCATCCCGGTCAGCATCTGGATCTTCGGCTACGGCAGGTAACATCAACCCGCGACAACATGTCCCTCACCTTAGACAGCAAGGTCCCCCCCGGCCCCATCGATCGCAAGTGGTCGAATTACAAGGTCGAATCGACCCTCATCAACCCCGCCAACAAGCGGAAGTTCACCGTTCTGGTCGTCGGCAGCGGACTCGCCGGCGGCTCGGCCGCCGCCACGCTGGCCGAGCTGGGCTACAAGGTGAAATGCTTCTGCTACCAGGACAGCCCCCGCCGCGCCCACTCCATCTCCGCCCAGGGCGGCATCAACGCCGCCAAGAACTACCAGAACGACGGGGACTCGGTTCACCGGCTTTTCCACGACACCGTCAAGGGCGGCGACTTCCGCTCCCGCGAGGCCAACGTCCACCGTCTCGCGGAGGTCTCCCTCAACATCATCGATCAATGCGTGGCGCAGGGCGTCCCCTTCGCCCGGGAGTACGGCGGTCTCCTTGACAACCGCTCCTTCGGCGGGGCCCAGGTCAAGCGCACCTTCTACGCCCGCGGACAAACCGGCCAGCAACTTCTCCTCGGGTGCTATCAGGCTCTCGAAAAGGAGATCGCGGCGGGCGGCGTCACGATGTTCCCCCGGACCGAAATGCTCGACCTCGTGGTGGCCGACGGCCACGCCAAGGGAATCATCACCCGCGACATGGTGACCGGCGAGATCTCCGCCCATGCGGGCGACGCCGTGATCGTCGCCTCCGGCGGCTACTCGCCCGTCTTCTTCCTGTCGACCAACGCCAAGGGGTGCAATGTGACGGCCGCATACCGCTGTTACAAGCGCGGGGCGGCCTTCGCCAACCCCTGCTTCACCCAGATCCACCCGACCTGCATCCCGGTCAGCGGCGACTACCAGTCCAAGCTCACCCTCATGTCCGAGTCCCTCCGCAATGACGGCCGCATCTGGGCGCCCCAATCGAAAGAGATCGCGGAGAAGATCCGGGACGGCCGGATCTCGGCCTCCGACGTCGCCGAGGACGATCGCGACTACTATCTCGAGCGCAAGTATCCCTCCTTCGGAAACCTCTCGCCGCGCGACATCTCCTCCCGCTCGGCGAAGGAGGTCTGCGACGAGGGACGCGGGGTGGCGCCCACCGGCCGCGGCGTCTTCCTCGACTTCCGCGACGCCCTCGATCGCGACGGCCGCAAGGCCATCGAGTCCCGCTACGGAAACCTCTTCCAGATGTACGGGAAGATCAAGGGCGACGACCCCTACGAGACGCCCATGCAGATCTACCCCGCCCTGCACTACACGATGGGGGGACTCTGGGTCGACTACGAACTCATGTCGACCGTTCCCGGGTTGTATGTGGCGGGCGAGGCGAACTTCTCCGACCACGGCGCTAACCGTCTCGGCGCCTCCGCCCTCATGCAGGGCCTCGCGGACGGATACTTCATCCTTCCCTCGACGATTTCCAACTACCTTGCCACCCAGACGCCCGGCGCCGTCAGTGAATCCCATCCCGAGATGAAGCGCTGCATCGAGGAAGTGCACGACCGCGTCAACTCGCTCCTGCAAGTCCGGGGGAAGCACACCGTGGACGCCTTCCACCGCGAACTCGGCCACCTCATGTGGGAGTCCTGCGGCATGGCCCGGCACTCCGACGGCCTCGAGGAAGCCCTCCGCCGCATCCCCGAAATCAGGGATCGCTTCTGGAGCGACGTCCGCGTCCCCGGAACCGGACTCGACCTCAACCATGAACTCGAAAAGGCGGGCCGCGTCGCCGACTTCCTCGAATTCGCCGAACTCCTCTGCCATGACGCCCTCGACCGCGAGGAATCCTGCGGCGGACACTTCCGCATCGAACACCAGTTCACCGAAGACGACCCGGAGGTCCGCGAGGGCATCACCCAGGCCGGCGAAGCAAAGCGCGACGACGAGCGCTTCTGTCATGTCAGCGCATGGGAGTTCACCGGCGTCGGCCACAAGCCCGCCCTCCACCGGGAGCCCCTCGAATTCGAAAACGTCGAGTTGTCCATCCGCAGCTACAAATAGCCATGTCGACCCTCAACCTTACCCTCAACGTCTGGCGCCAGGAGGACCGCCAGGCCCGTGGACGGATCGAAACCTGCGACGCAAGGAACATCCCCGTCGCCGCCTCATTCCTCGAAATGCTCGATATCGTCAACGAACGCATCATCAAGGATGGCGGTGAGCCGATCCACTTCGACCACGATTGCCGCGAGGGCATCTGTGGAACGTGCTCGCTCACCATCAACGGGATCGCCCACGGCCCGGAGGCCGCCATCACCGCCTGCCAGCTCCACATGCGCCACTTCCAAAGCGGCGACACCATCTGGATCGAGCCGTTCCGCGCCAACGCTTTCCCGGTCGTCAAGGATCTCGTGGTCGATCGAAGCGCCATGGACCGGGTCATCCAGGCCGGCGGATACATCTCGGTCCGCACCGGCTCGGCCCCCGACGCCAATGCCATCCCGGTCCCGAAACGGGACGCCGAGACCGCCTTCGAGGCCGCGGCCTGCATCGGTTGCGGCGCCTGCGTGGCGGCCTGTCCCAATGCCAGCGCCATGCTCTTCGTGGCCGCCAAGGTTTCCCATCTCAATCATCTCCCGCAGGGTCACCCCGAGAAGGACCGCCGCGTCCTCTCCATGGTGCGCCAAATGGACGCCGAGGGCTTCGGCAACTGCACCAACCACTACGAGTGCGAAGCGGTCTGCCCCAAGTCCATCAGCGCCGCCCACATCGCCAAGCTCAACCGCGACTACCTCGCCGCCAGCTCCCGCGAAGCCGTCGTGGCGTAAATATGCCAACGCCCCCGCCCTCCCAAAAGCGCCGTCGCCGTCCCTTGCGGGACTCTGCCGGCGCACTCCAGAGGGTCGGTCAGAAGGGCCCCCGGCGGCCTTGTGCCGCCGGAAGCCACGATTCGTGAGCTACGTCATCCGCTCAAGGAACCAGCCCGTGGGTGGAGCCTTCGCGCTTCCCACGGGCTGAATTGGTTGCATCCCTGTAGCTGACCAATCGTGCGCTCCGGCGGGACAAGCCCGCCGGGGGCGTTTCCCCCGCCGGCATCGCCAAGTCGGCGGTGGACACGAAAGCGCAGGCGGCGGGACAAGCCCGCCGGGGGCGTTCCCCCGCTCTGGCGGAGCGCCCCCCGCCCCCCCAAAGCGCCGTCGCCGTCCCTTGCGGGACTCTGCCGGCGCACTCCAGAGGGGCCCCCGTGTGGAGTGCGGTGGCAAGCGAGGCACGAGCGCGACACCGCTTTCACCCATTGCTCTCACCATCGCCGCACCTTGACCCGGTAAAACACGGCGTTCCCGCCCGGCGGACCGGGGTCGACGAACAGAACGGGCTGATCCGAAGCGAGGGGGCCGACGGCCTCCTGATCGCTCCATGAGCCGGGGTGCAGGCTGGTGCTGCGTTGCAGGGTATACGTCCGGCCGGCCTTGCCGTCGACGGCGATGTGGAATGCTGCATCCGCTTCCGTCACGGCGACGGCGAAGAAGTCATTGGGATCAACGGGCGAGTGCCCCGAAATCCACTCCTGCAGGTTCGAGCGGCCGTCGCCGTCGAGGTCGCCCGCCGCGTCGGAGGCCTTGTCGGGATCGAGCCCGTAGGCGGTTTCCCAATCGTCCGGCAGGAGATCGTTGTCGCTGTCGAGCCAGTCCACCGAAACGGCGTGCGGGCCGGCGGTGTCGAAGGTGAGGACCGCCTCCGCGCCGTCGCGCACCACGGCGTCCGCACCGCTGATCTCAAGCGGGCCGTGCGCGTCATTGAGGGCCAAAGACACCTCGCCCTCGCCATTGAAGGTGAAATCAAGGACCGTCCCGTCGCCCTGCAACGAGAGAAGCTCGGCGCGCGGGGGGAGTTTCATCACCCGCGTCACGGCGGCGGCCGGGCCGCCGGTGTCGATCGTGAAGACACCCCCGTCCTTCGGCAGGTAGAGCTTGTTCTGGTGATAGGCGTACCACCCGGACACCGCCGTGATGTCGATCCCGTCCGGCAGGGCGAGGCAGTGGCGGCCGACATCGTTGCCGGCGACCTCGACCGTCACCGAATCCGCATCCACCGGCGTGACCTTCAGGGTGGAACTCCGCAAGGCCTCGATGCGCTGGAAGAGGTCGATACCCGTCACGAACTCCGACCCGTTGGCGGCGGCGTTCGCGATCATCGTATCGAACATCTCCCGGGTGTATCCGGGCTCCTGCTGCACGGGACCGTAATCGTGCCAGAGCCAATGGATCACAGGAAGCGGGGCGTGTTCGTGATGCCCGGCGTACTCCTGCAACCAGATCTGCCGCGCCTCCTCCGCGGTGTGCCCAAGGTAACCGATCAGCGAATAATCCGGCGTCGTGTTCAGGCAGAAGTAGAACATGTCGAACCCCGGACGGATGCGCCCGAAGGCTGCCGCATATCCGAAGCTCGTGTCGGCCACCGCGGAACGCCCCGACAGGTAATCGAGCCACGGCTCGACCGTTTCAATGACGAAGGGGCTCTCCGGCATCCCGGGCACCGCCCCCCCCGGGACGTCGATCCCCAGCTCCGCCTCGATCTCGACCACCGATTGCCGGAACTCGAAATCCAGCTCCGCCGCCGTCAGCGACGCGGTCTCGTGCGGATGGGTGTAGGAGTGCGTCCCGATCTCGCTGCCGAGGGCGCGGTACTGGTGGTAAAGCGGCCCCGAGACCGCCCAGTCGGTGAACGCCCCGTTGGCCGGATCATTGCCAATGTTGACATAGTAGGAACCCACGAAGCCGTGCTGGTCCTTCCACTCCGTGATGATGTCGAGCAGCGGCTCGTGAACCAGCGGCACTTCCGCCGCGAACTGGCTCTGGTCCATGTCATTGCGGGCAAAGAACAGGCTGCGCTCGCGCCCAAGACGCAACGCCACAGGGAGTTGATCGCCGAACAACACCCACTGCAGCGCCGACCACAGCACGTTCGTGTCCTGCATGAGCTGCTCGCTCGCGAAGTGCACGTGGCGGCAGCCCTCCGGCGTCGTCACCGCGTGCACCGCCGGCTCGTTGCCGTGCGCAAAACGATATTCGCACAAAACCCGCCCCGTGGATTCCCCGGCCCGGAAGGTGGTCGTCCAGAACTCGTCGTAGCTCCGGATCACCTCCCCCGCGTGGTATCCCGCCATCGCAGGGTGGGTGACGTCGCCCGCCACCACCTCCGCCGCCACCGGCCCGTAGTAGTTGTCCTGCTGCACGCCGAGCAGCGCCGCGAGATCGGCCTCGAATCCCGGATGATCCTGCCAGGCCGGATCAAAGGCAAGGAACCAGCCCGAGGTGATGATGCTCAAGCCGTCCGCGACGGACTGTTCCAGGGCGTCAAGGATCCCGGCCCGCCGGGTCGCCGTCACCACTTCGAGCAGCGGAATCACCACCGCGGCATACCCGGAAAGCGTCCCGGCATCCGCGAGGGCCGCCTCGTCGAGCAGGTCGTAGGGGACGCCCGCCATGGCGCACTGGTACTGCATGCCCATGTAGAGCTGGTAGTATGCGAACTCGTCCCAGTAGTCCGCCATGGCCGTCTCCGAGTAGACGATCCCGACCCGTTTCCGCTCGGGCGGCGTGACCGGCGGGCCCGGCGCCGGCCCGATCGCCCCGGTGTTGGATGAAATACGATATTCCACGTACCCGTCCGGGAAGCCCCCGTCGACGTCCGGCACGCAGTCCTCGCCGCTCCCGCCGGGGTAGGCGGTGTTGTCGCCGACGAAGGTGATGCGCACCGGGTCGGCCCCGCCGAGGGCGCTCAGCGGGATGGCGAGTTCCGCCACCTCGCCGTTGACGAGGGGGCTCGCCACCGCCGTCACCTGCCATGACCAGTCCTCGCCGTTGCCCGTGTAGCTCTGGAAGGCGTTCCCTTCGAGCACGAACTCCGCCCCGATATCACCGACCTCGTATCCGGTGGACGCGTCAAGGTCGGTGTCGAAGAAGAGCATGTAGCCCCAGTTGTAGACCACCGGACCGTCGTTCACGTACGCCACGTAGAGCTTGCCGTCCTGCACCGTCAGGTGCAGTTCCCGCAGGTCAAGCTGGTTGGCGGCGCCCGAAATGTCGTCCGGGTCGCCGACCATGAAATGGCCCGCCGGCCAGTCCGCCAGATCGCCGTCAACCGTGATCTCAAGGGCGATGCCCCCGCCCTCGCTCACCTCGATGCTGACCGCAGCCGAAGACGACTCCGCGCCGTCGGTCACGGTGTAGTTGAAGGTGTCGGTTCCAACGAATCCCGCCGGGGGCGTGTAGAGCCATCGGCTGCCCCGGGCCGCAAGGGTTCCGCCCTGCGCGGTGGCCTCATCGACGGCGCTGACCACCAGCACGTCGTCGTCCGGGTCCGTGTCGTTGCCCAACAGGTCGACCGGAGGGATGAGCGCCGGCGTGTCGAGGCCGGCATGGATCGTGTCGGGATTCGCCACCGGCGGGTTGTTGACGGGCGGCGCCGCCTCCGGCTGCGCTTCGAGGCAGAGCGTGAGCATCGCCTCGAGGACGTTGAAGGCCTCCGCGTCGCCCGCGCCCGCGGTCGAGGCCCCGATCAACCCGAAACGCGGATCGCCGGGGTCCGTGATGCGGTCGGTGAGGATCTTGTTCTCGATCACGCCGGCGGCGAAGGTCCCGTCGTCCATCAAGAGAGCCAGCCGCGCCAGCTGGGCGTAGATGCGCGCTTCGCCTTCGAAGAGGTTCTCGGTCCCCCGCAGCAGGTTGTTGCCGGTGTCGCCGTCCGGCACGTCGGTCCCCGCAAAGGTGAGATACTCCGGAACGCGCCCGCCCTGCGCCTCGTAGAAGCCCTTGAAGAAGTTGTAGCTCCGCAGGGCCGCGGCGGCGGCGGCCTGGCGACGGCCCGCATCCAGCAGGCAGGGCTCGGCTTCCGCCGCCCGCGCAAGGTGCAGGGCCGTCCAAAGCTCCTGGATCACCTTCAGGTTGTTGCCCCGCCGCTCGCCTTGATACTCGAAGTCGCCGGTCCAGACTCCGCCCTCCGCCAGCCCGTTGTAGAACAGGCCCGGCGAGCCCGGGATCTCGGCCGCCAGCATCAGGTCGACCGCCGCCGCCAGCACGCTGCGAAGGCGCGGGTTCGTTTTCGCCCCGATCACCAGCGTCCCGAGGTCCTGATAGTCGACCGGGATGAGATCCGAGCCAAGCCGCCCGAGACCGGTCCCGGCGGCAGGCGGCGTCAGGGTGGCGTCGTCATGGTCTTCCCAGTCCCACGAGAAGCCGAAGAGGCCGCCAGGATAGCCCGGCTGCGCCGCCGGAAGGCCGCGCAAACGATCGGTCACCGACGTCCAATAGAGGCCGTCGAGCACTTCCCCGGCAAGGGCCCGCGTCTCGCTTTGCCCGAAGGCGGCCGCGCCGTCGAACATCCCCCGCACCGTCCGGAGATCGTCGAGCGGCGCGTTGGCCGTCATCCAGACCGCCTGCCCGTTCAACGTGTCAGGCTGCAGGAACGGCATCAGCTTGTCCTTGTGCATCGACCACGCCAGCACGTGGTAGCCGCGCGAAAACAGGACCTCCCGCACGAACTGCATCGCCTCCCCGAAGCGCGCCTCATCCTGCAACAGCGCCGCCACCCGCAGGAAGAGCCCCATGTGCTCGTCCGTGACGTGATGCCCGCCGGTGTAAACGGTGGTGTCATGGTTGTTGTCGATCAGGTTGGTGTGAATGCCGTATTCGTGAGGCGGCGCCGCCGCGGCGTGACGCATCCGGTTCAGCAGGAACGCGAAGGCGTCGTCGACCGCCTCTTCACGCTCCGGAGTGGCGAATTGCAGCTCCGGCGGCGCGCCCGGCCCGGCCGGAACCTCCGCCGCCAGTTGGAAGGTCACCATCGCGAACTGCTCGACGAGCGGCTCCACCATCCATGTGCACTCCCCCGAACGGGCCACCGGCAGCGATCCGCTCAGCGACGCCGCCCCGGGCTGCCTCACCTCGGCCCCGGTCACCCGGCAGCCATCCGGCGGACGGTAATGGAACGGGACCCGCACCGGCCGCTCGACCAGCGGCTTCTGCAGCCCCGAGTAGTTCAGGACAAAAACATGCTGGCTCGTGGCGCCGGCCTCGGAGAGTTCAAGGTGGATGCCCTCGCCCGCTTCATCGGCGATGATCCGGTCCGGGGTGTGGATGCGGACGATCTGCTCGACCTGCCCCAACTGGCGCTCCTTCCGGGCCGCCGCACCCGCCTCCCCGCCGGTTTCAAAGAAGTCCACCCCCTTGAGGTCCGGACGATAGATCGCCACACCCTCGCCGAATCGCTGCATCCGCGCCCCTTGGATCGCTCCCGCCGGGAACCCGAACACGTCCGCAAGGTTGCTCTGCGCCCGCGCCTCGCCGTGCTCGTCGAGAATCCCGGGCGCAAGGCCGGTCGCAAACAGCGTCCCGCCCGCCGCCACGAAATCCCGCAGCAACTGCGCCGAGGCCTCCGACAACACCGGCACGCTCGGCAACCACACCAGCGACAGCCCCTGCAACTCGCGCGCCGGATCGCCCGGGTCAACCACCGCCTTGTAGGGAACGTGCATCTGGTTGA
>Ga0180436_10004642_pt1 | contig 12294 bp, 11 predicted proteins | sample SS_ome_2_FD_132434 | JGI IMG/M metagenome (GOLD analysis project Ga0180436, IMG submission 132434) | Hypersaline lake sediment archaeal communities from the Salton Sea, California, USA - SS_3_S_2 metaG | ecosystem: Environmental > Aquatic > Non-marine Saline and Alkaline > Hypersaline >...
CGAGGTCATTGGTGGGCTCATCCAGGATGAGCAGGTTGGCTGGTTGGGCCAGCAGCCGGGCCAGCAGCAGGCGGTTGCGCTCTCCACCAGAGAGGGAAATGATGGGCGCGTTGATGCGGTCTGGTTCAAAGAGGAAGCCCTGCAAATAGCTGACAATGTTCCTGTCTTTGCCGTTGATCGTGATCACGTCACGTCCCTGACCGACGTTTTCCAGCACGGATTTATTCTCGTCAAGTTGCAAGCGCAGTTGGTCGAAATAGGCCATCTCCAGGTTGACGCCCAGACGCAGGTCCCCGGCTTGAGGTTCAAGTTCCCCCACAAGAAGGCGCAGCAGGGTAGTCTTGCCAGAGCCATTCGGGCCCAGAATACCCACGCGGTCACCGCGCTGGATGATAGTGGAGAAATCCTTCAACACGGGCTGTTCATCAAAGGTGTAAGCTACCTTTTCTGCTTCCGCTACCAGACGGCCCGAGCGCCTGTCGGCCTGGATCTCCAGGCGCACTTTGCCGGGCTGCTCGCGGCGCTCGCGGCGGATGTTGCGCAAACGCTGTAAGGCGCGCACGCGGCCTTCGTTGCGCGTGCGGCGCGCTTCCAGACCGCGTCGGATCCAGGCTTCTTCCTGGGCCAGCTTCTTGTCAAAGATGGCGTTCTGGGCCTCTTCGGTTTCCAGCATGGCATCCTTGCGTTTGATGAAAGTGGGGTAATCACAGTTCCAGTCAAAGAGCCGCCCGCGATCAAGTTCGATGATGCGTTTTGCCATCTTCTGCAGGAAAACGCGGTCATGGGTCACGAAGAGCAGGGTCCCCCCGCGGCGGGTGAGGAATTCCTCCAGCCACTGGATGGACTCGATATCCAAATGATTGGTGGGCTCGTCCAGCAGGAGCAGGTCGGGATTGCAAACCAGACCGCGCGCCAGCAGCACACGGCGCTTCATCCCTGCGGACAGGGTATCAAATGCCATCTCGGGATCAAGCTCCATGCGCGAGAGAATGTTCTCCACCTGAAGCTGGCGCTTCCAGGGTGCTTCAGCTTCTTCCACGGTGAGGGGCACGCCCTCCAACCCACTGGCGACAACGTCCTTCACTAGCCCGTCGATGCCCAGGGGTACTTCCTGCGGCAGGAAGGCCAGGCGCATTTTCTGCTGGCGCGAGATGCTGCCCTCGTCGGGGTTGATCTCCCCGGCAAGCAGCCTGAGCATGGAAGTTTTGCCCGCCCCATTACGCCCCAACAGGCCTAGCCATTCGCCGGATTCGATTTGCAGATCTACATTTTCCAGGAGCAGCGGCCCGCCAAATCCCAGGCTCACGCCCTGCATGCTGATAAGTGACATAGTTCAGTACATCCTTTGCGGTTGCAAATATACTACATAATAAGGGATTAGGGGGAGTGGGTAAAAGAAAACGTCAATCAGGCAACCAGTCAATCGGTCAATCAGGAAGTTTTGGTAAAAAGTCAACCTGGGATTAGGGATCTGGGTTTGTGCCTCAGCAGGTGATGGCCTAACTGCATCAAGCAAGCTTTAAGATCACCACATCAACAAATTCACCATGCACCTCCCTCATTTTGCAGCCTTACTGCAAAATGAGGGAAGCTCCGCGGGAGGGGGTGCAAACAGTCCAGTAATTGTATAATTTGACTATCAGCGAAAGGATGGTGATAAATGTTGACGAGACTTTCCACCAAACTGCGGAATGTTTCAACCGGCTGGGTAGCACTAACGGCTGTGGTTGTTTTCATGCTGTTCACTGCCCTGGTGCTGCCGCAACAATCCGCGCAGGCAGATGAGGAAACCGGGGATGTTGGTTCCCCTGATACTGCATTCTTCTACGCAAGTCAGGACCTGTATGACTTTGCCGAGGCGTACGGCGAGGAAGGCCGTGCAGCATACGTGCGGGCGCGGGGCACTTTTGATGTCGTCTGGCCTTTGGTGTATGCTTTCTTTCTGGTGGCTACCATCAGTTGGGCAGCAGGGCGCGCGTTTGCGCCAAACAGCCAGTGGCAGTTGCTCAACCTGGTCCCCGTGCTGGCAATGATGTTCGATTTTCTGGAGAATGCCTGTACCTCATTAGTGATGCTGCGCTACCCGCAGCTTTCCCCGCTGGCAGCCGCCCTTGCCCCACCCGTTTCGATGATCAAATGGGCGCTGGTGATGGGTAGCTTTGTACTGCTTGTGGTGGTATTAAGCATGGCTGCGGGAAAGCGGATCTTCAAAAAGAAGTGATTCAAAATACCTTGGTGGGGAAATCAATTACCCAAGCAATTGCCCAATAATGAATGCCAGGATGGCCAGTGTGGCGCCCAGATAGGCAATGCGCATGGCGCGGCGGCCGGCCTCCGGCGTCTGTGATCTTAATAGCCGTACCGAGGAAGTAATCAGCACAATGGCGATAAAGAGAACGCTGACGAGATAGAAAGTCCCCATCCAGCCCAGGATCACCGGAACCAGGCTGACAAGAATTGCTATGCTCCACATGACAACGGTAACCCGCAAGGCGAGCCGTTTGCCCTTGCGCAAGGCGATGGACTGCGAGTTGATCTTCCTGTCGCCTTCCATGTCCATCGCATCGCCAGCGATCTCTTCCCCCAGATCAATGAAGAAGGCCATCAAACTGAATGCCCACACGTTACCGTTCCAGGGATCGTTGACCGTGACTGCACCAAAGATGAATGTGGCAGCAACAGAAGCGCACACCATCAGGTTGCCGGGCAGGCCGGTCTTCTTGAAGCGCCAGTTGTACAGTACGCCGATCAGCCAGATGGGGATACTGACCAGCAGCACATCCAGGTCCAGCATGGCGGCGGCTGCCAAACCCACCAGGGTCGTCAAAATGCTCAGCCCGATCACTTCTCCTTTGCTGACCGCGCCGGAGGGCAGCGGCCGGTCTGGGTGATTGATGAGGTCTACTTCATAATCAAAATAATCATTCAGGATCAATGCCGTGCTGGAAAGCGCAAAAACGGACAGGAAACCCAGGATGACTACCCAAAGGGCAGGGAAGCGGCCCGCGGCCAGGAACTGCCCGGTCACAACGCAGATCCCCGCCGCCAGTGGAAGCTCGGGACGGAACAAGCGCAGCATGGCTTTGATCTTCTTGGTGTTCATGAGGTAATTTTATCCTGATTGGTTGATTTCAACCAACAGGGCGCGCTCCCTGTTTAGCAAGCGCACCCTGATAGAACGATCCTGCTTTTTAGTTTCGACAGGTTTGCTATGCAGGCACTGCATCACCGATTTGTTCTTCAATATAAGTGAAAATGTCATTCATTGCTTGCGTGGCCTCGGGGAACATGGGCGCCATGATCGCAAAGCAGTGCACCATGCCTTCCCATACCTGGAGAGTCACTTCCACGCCCGCAGCCTTGGCCTTCTCAACAAATCGCACGGAGTCATCCAGCAGGATCTCGTTGTCTCCCACCTGGAGCATGACCGGCGGCAAGCCGTGCAGATTTGCGTGCAGCGGCGAAAGCCAGGGATGCTTGGGATCATTATCCCCGACGTAGAAATCGCCCCATACATCCCACGAACCGAGGGTGGAGATATCCTTACGCTCGTTGCGCTTATACGACTCACCCGAGCGGGTCAGGTCCGTCCACGGGGACATGGCCACACCCGCCGAGGGCAGAGGGATATTCTGGTCACGCAAGGCCACCAGGGTCGCCAGGCACAACCCACCGCCCGCCGATTCGCCCACGATGATGATGTTCTCGGGGGCAGTGCCCTGCTCCAGCAGCCACTGGTACGCAGCCACGGAGTCCTCCAACGCTGCAGGGAAGGGATGCTCCGGCGCCAGCCGGTATTCAAACAGCAGGGCGGGCAGCCCGGTGCCCTCTACGAACTTGGCCACGTGCATGCGGTGGTCACTACACGAGCCGGAGACGTACCCGCCGCCGTGGGTGTAAAAGATCACTTTTTCTCGTGATGAGCCTTTTGGTGTCAGCCATTCGGCTTTCATCCCCTTGATCGTAAGTGCCTCAACTTCGATGCTTTCGGGGACCTTGGCGTATTTCTGTGCGGATTCTTCATACTCCGCGCGCATTTTTTGGATGTCGGTTTCGATGGTGATGCGCTCCCGCCGCAGTTTGCCTTTCAATAAATGGCGGTTGTGTACCATGCCTAATACAAGGCGGCTTTTTAAACTTTGCATTTTGTTTTCCTCATTTTACTTGTCTGCTCAGGACTTTTTGGCTGCCCTGGCTTTTTGCATATATTCCTGTTTCCTGCGTTCAATTTCTTCGCGCCCACGCTGGATCACTTCAGCAACGTTGACCTGCTCAATGTCGTCCTCGAAAAGTTCCGGGCACGGGCCGGGCCTGGCGATCTGATAGCTGGAGCCGTCTCTTTCGCGGGTCAGGTAAACTGTGTCGATCAACCTGCGGCGTAGCATGCCATAGTCGATCAACGTGCCAGTGTTGATATCATCCACCCAATACTGGAGGGCTTCGTTGATCTCGGCTTCGCTGTAGGACTCTGCCGGAGGGATGACCAGCACGGCGCTCTTCAAGAGGATATGTTCATCGATCTCGTTCTTTGGGAAACCGGTTGAGCCGCCGCGCAGGCACAGCGCCGTCAGGCGTTTGGTGAACTGCTCTTTGGTCATGGTTGGTTGTGTTTTCATTTCTCTATCTCATATTTATGGTTGACGCGCGCCGTTCAGGAAGAAGTCAACGCACTGGTCGATCACGGTATCCAGGTGGGGCATGTCGGGCTGCTGGTAGAACTGTTTGATCACCTCGATGATGGCGAATTCGAACAGGTCGCCCAGAATGACGGGCGGCAGGTCGGTGCGGATCTCGCCGCTCTCCTGCCCCAGGCGGATGATCTCATGCCCCAGCAGGGACAGCCCGCTTTTCTCCTCATCTTCCGGGGTCAACGAGATGATATTGCGCGTGCGATAGGTGAGATATTTCTCAAACAGCGTCTTCTGCGAGGCGATGCCCTTGATCAATTCGCTGAAGGTGGCCACCATGCGGCTGCGCGTGTCCGGCAAGGTATACAGTCGGGCGATGCGCTCTGCATGCCTGCTGCTGAAAGCATTCTGCATGAACCTGGCGATGATCGCTTCCTTGACCGGGAAGTAGTTGTATAAGGTGCCTTTGGCGATATCGGCTTCCTCGGCGATCTGCTCCATGGTGGTCTCGTCGTAGCCCTGGGCATCGAACAATCCCATCGCCGAATCCACGATCTTCTGACGCGTGCGCTCTTTTTTTCGTTCCATGCGCCCCGCAGGTGGGGTCTCTTGTCCTGTCATGTTATTCTCCGTTTTTATACGTCGTTCATTTTTGAACGACGTTCAGATTCTATATAGAGAAATGGGATTTGTCAAGGGGATTATTGACGTTTAAATAACTTGGGAAATTCTCATTCAGGAAAAATTCTATCCGGGAACTGGCGAGGCGTTCAGCAGAGCACTGAACACCGTGCCTCGCCACTACAAAACGATAGCAATATAACTTAAAATTCACCGCAACAAACAATTCAACATATGCTTCCCATAATTTGCAGTAGTATCGCAAATTGGGGGAACGCGAAGCGGAAGGGGGTATTTTTCGCCATTGGACCAAATTCCTCTCTCAAAATAAAACCAACTATTCTCATGCTACAATCACCCTATGAACACACCCCCCGACTTCCGCGCACTCTACGACGGCTTCAACGCTTCCATCACAGACGTAGACTGCGGGCTGATGTGCGCCCCCCACAACTCCAGCGGCAAGCCTTTTTGCTGTGATATCTGCCAGGCAGTGCCCGCTGCCTACCGCGAGGAATGGAATTACCTGCAGCCGCGCACGGACCTGTGGCATGTCTACCGCGGGGACGAGTGCCCCGGCACAGGAAACGACCCCGTCGCCCTGCTGGCGGACACACCCGAACACATGCTGCTGCTGGCCTGTAAAGGCCCCGTCCACTGCCAGCGCAACTACCGCGCAGTAAGCTGCCGTCAGTTCCCCTTCTTCCCCTACATCTCCGTCGACTACCGCTTCATCGGCTTGGCCTATGAGTGGGCCTTTGAAGAAACTTGCTGGGTGATCAGCAACCTGGGGCGCGTAACGGATGCCTACCGGCGTGAGTTCGTGGTAACATACGAAACCCTGTTTGAACACTACCCGCAGGACTTCGACAGCTACGCCATCCTCTCTGACCAGATGCGCGCGCGCTTCATCGAGAAACGCCGCCGCATCCCCCTCCTGCACCGCAATGGAGGGTATTATTTGATCAGCCCGGTCAGCGGTCGCAAACGGAAGGTGAAGGCGGAGGATTTGCCGCGGTTTGGGGTGTATACGCCTTGACAGCCCATTCAAGAATATGATATATTTTCCCTCGGTTGTAACAAGATTAGTTAGAAAGGCTAAGTGTTTTTTGTTTAGATCAGCAACGGTGCTTGTTTCCATAAAATAGCATGTTTGCGCCTGTACACTATCCGTCAGACGGTTAGTTTGATTTACCAATTTGAATATTCAGCCACGGGACGCATCCATGCCCCGTGGCTTTTGTTTTAACACAAGTTAAAACCAGCCCGGGTGCTTTCGCGCACCGGTCTGCCTCAAATTCATTTGTCTGTTCATCAGCCACGGGATACCCCCGTGGCTGATCGCTTTTAAAACTAGACAATCTGGGTTACATAATCGTAGTGACGACTTTAGTCGTTCCCCCCACGTAAACTCAGGCCAACAGGAAACAAGAACAATGAGTACAAAGAACCAAACACTACACGACGGCATCGTGATCAAGAAGAACAAGGGGCAGTATTGGGTGTGGACGCAGGGCGAGTCCCTGCGCTGCGGCCTGAGATTGCCTGCCGCCCCGCCCCGCGGCAAAGGTAAGAAGGGTAAGAAACAACATAAGAATGCAATAGACATCGTGGTTGGTGACCGTGTGGCAGTACAGCAGAACCACGACAAAGCGCTGATCTGCAAACTGCATCCGCGCATCAACCGCCTGGCACGCCGTGCCGCCCAGGCCAAGCCGGGTTCGCAGGCCAAAGAGCAGGTCGTGGCGGCCAATATCGACCAGTTGGTGGCTGTGATGGCCCTCACCCAGCCGGCCCCGCGCTGGAACCTGCTCGACCGTTATCTGGCCTCTGCTGAGTCATTGGAGATCGAAGCCCTGATCTGCCTGACCAAACTGGACGCCGCCGGTGATATCGAGTTGGATGCGAACATCCAGCAGGAGATTGAGACCTACCAGCGCGCGGGGTACCGCGTGCTGCTCACCAGCGCGCATACCGGCGAAGGCATGCCTGCACTGGAAGAAACCCTGAACGGGGTGGTCTCCGTGTTAATGGGCAAGAGCGGAGCGGGCAAAAGCTCGCTGTTGAACGCCCTCCTGCCGGGCCTGGACTTGCGCGTGAACGAGGTCAACGAGATCACCGGCAAGGGCCGCCACACCACCACCGGTGCGGAGATGTACGCCTGTCACGGTGGCTGGTTGATCGACACTGCCGGCACGCGCGAGTTTGGCCTGTGGGATGTGGACGCCGATGACACGGCCTGGTTTTTCCCCGAGATGCGCCCCTATATAGGGCAGTGCCGCTTCGGCCTGGACTGCCAGCACGACGAAGAGCCAGGCTGCGCCGTCCGCCAGGCAGTAATGCGCGGGCAGGTCAGTCCGCGGCGTTATTTCAGTATGATGAAATTGAAAGAGGAAGGATTAGATGAAAGACGAATTGTTTGAATGGATGATCGAAGAATCACAGTATAAGAGGAAGCGCATGTCCCGTGACAGACGCCGCTCCGGCACACGGGTGGACACCGACGGCTTCCGCTGCAAAAGCTGCGGGGCCCTGGTGCTGCGCGCCACTTTCCTGTCTGGCGTACTTAACCGCAATCACTGTCCCTATTGTTTATGGTCACGTCATGTGGACTGGCAGCGCGCCGGGGACCGCATGTCGGCCTGCAAGGGCCGCATGCGTCCCGTGGGGCTGGCCCTGAAGCGCGACAATAACAAATACGCCATTGACACAGGCGAGCTAATGGTTATTCATGCCTGCGAAGAATGCGGGCAGGTCTCGGCCAACCGCATCGCCTCCGATGACTGCGCCGATACGCTGCTGACGGTGTTTGAGAACACGGCTTTGCTGACTGCTGAGGTGCGCGCCAGCCTGCGTGAGGCGGGCATCGAATGGCTTACCGAAGACAGGATCAATATTGTATACCGTCGATTGTATGGGACGGAAGAGGTAGGCAGAGCCGCGCCCGCGGGCGCGGCACCCTGAATTACCCCTTGAGAGATTGGTTGTGTGAACTCCCCAAAGCGCTGCTTCGGGGAGTTTTATTTATATGGCCCGCGTTTCGTGCTGCAGCCAGGCGCGCTCTTCTTCATTCAACAGGGGCGACAGTTTCGCATAGGTTTCCTGATGATAATCATTCAACCAGGTGCGTTCTTCCTCATTTAATAGGGACACATTTACCAGATCCAGGTCGATGGGACAGAAGGTGATCGTCTCGAAGGCGCAGAACTCACCGAATTCGGTGGTTTCGGCAGGGATGGTGATGACCATGTTCTCGATGCGTACACCGAATTTGCCTTCGAAGTATACGCCAGGTTCGATGGTGGTGACTGAGCCGGGCGAGAAACCCGCTGCCCGGAGCGGCGAGAAACCCTGCGGTCCTTCATGGACATTGAGGAAATGCCCCACCCCGTGGCCGATGCCGTGGCGGCACTGCCATCCCTGCTGGTAAAGCGGTTCTCGGGCGATGGCGTCCAGCATGCACCCCTGGGTGCCTTTGGGAAAATGCGCCCGCGACAGGCGGATGAGGGACTTGAGTACTGTGGTGAATACTAGTTTTTCCTCGTCTGTGGGCGCTCCCAGCGAAACCACGCGGGTGATGTCGGTGGTGCCGTCCAGGTACTGCCCGCCGGTGTCCGCCAGCAGCAGGCCCTCAGCATGAACGCGCGGGGTCGTCTCCGGCTGGGGGCTGTAATGCCCGATGGCGGCATTGGTCTTGTAGGCGGAGATATTGCCGAAGCTGAGGCCCTGGAAATGCTCGCCATCCGCGCGGAATGTGGTCAACCGGTCTGCCAGGGTGATCTCGGTATGCACTTCATTGAAGTCTACCTGATCCAGCCAGTGCATCCAGCGCACTACGGCTGCGCCGTCGCGCAGGTGGGCCTGGCGCATGCCTGCTAGCTCGGTCTCGTTTTTGATCGCTTTCATTGTGGTCACAAGGCCTTGACCGTGTTTGACTTCGCAGCCTTGCGGTATTGCTTCGCGCAGCATGCAGTTGGTCTTCGCTGGGTCGATCAGGATGGCAGTATTCTCGGTCAACCCTGATAGATGGGTAATGATCTCCTCATAACCGAAGAGTGATACGCCGTCCGCTTCCAGTGCAGCCTGTACCTCATGCGGCACCTTGGCAGGATCAATGAACCAGCGCACATCGTCTGCCAATATCAGCAGATAGCTGATTGCCACGGGATTGAAGGTCACGTCCCCGCCGCGGATGTTCAGCGCCCACGCGATATCATCCAGCGTGGGCACCAGATGGGCATTCACGCCTTCCTCGGCCATCTTCTCGCGGATGCGTGCGAACTTGGACGGGCGTGACTCGCCCGTGAACTGCTCCGACAGCAGGAAAACCGGCTCAGTGGGCAGGGCAGGGCGGTTGGTCCATATCCTGCCCACCAAATCGCCACAGGCTTTCAGGGTGATGCCGCTGCCGTCAAGTGCCTTCTCCATTTTCTCTACAGTGCTCAGAGAGAGCAGGCTGCCATCAAAGCCCACTACGGCACCTTTATTGAGTTCCTGTTTCAGCCACTGGTTATAGGTGATCACCCCCGGCAGTCCAGCCTTAAAGAGTTCAATGCCAGAACCTTCCAGCTCCTGCGCGGCGCGGATATGGTAGCGCGAATCCGTCCACAGGCCGGCTTTCTCGCGGGTCACTACCAGGGTACCGGCCGAGCCGTTGAAGCCCGACAGCCAGGCGCGCGACTGCCAGTGAGGGGCGACATATTCGCTCTGGTGCGGGTCGACGCTCATCACCAGCCAGGCGTCCACCCCATTTTTGGTCATACAGTCTCGCAGGTGTTGCAGTTTTTCTCTGGTTTCCATCATTTTCCTCCCTGAGGACAATCTTCATCCAATAATTCCGCATATAGCTGCTGCAAACGCTGTACCATCGGGCCGCATTTCCCATCACCGATCATGCGCCCATCCACGTCATCCACAAAAGACAGCCCGCCGAAAGTTCCGGTGACGAAAGCTTCGTCTGCGCTGTATACGTCATACAGTGAGAAGTCTTTCTGGTACACGGGTATGTCATTGCGCTGGCAAAGCTCGATCACATTGCCGCAGGTGATGCCGTTCATGCAGTATTTTCCTGTTGAGGTCCAAACTTCGCCATCCCGCACGATGAAAAAATTGGTTGCGTTGCAGGTGCTCACAAAGCCGTGTGGGTCGAGCATCAGGGCTTCGCTGGCCCCTGCTTTGGTGGCCTGGATGCAGGCGATCACACAGTTGAGTTTACTATGCGGATGTAGACGGGGATCCTGCACATCCGGCCGACCGCGGCGCACATGCACAGTGAAGAGATGCACGCCTTCATCCGTATCCCGGCTGGGAGATTTGTATTCGGCGATTATGACGATCGTTGGTCCGTAGATGCAGGTGCGCGGGTCCTGCGAGGGAGATCTCTTTTTGCCGCGGGTAATCATGGCGCGGATGTGCACGTCGTTGGTGGTCATCTTGTTCATGTTCACGGTTTCATACACGGCATCAATGATAACTTCTGGGGACATGCCCAGGTCGTAGTCCAATGCTTTCAGGTTGGCTTTCAGACGGGATAGATGCTGTCCCTCAAAAGCAAGCTTCCCGTTATGCAGGCGGAAACTTTCCCATATGCCGTCCCCCACGAGAAACGCACTGTCAAATACTGACACTTTGGCTTCATCTCTGGGAAAGAATTCTCCATTCACATAGATCAATACATCACGATTCTTTTCATTTTCAACAAATTCATGTGTTCCTGCCATAGTTAACCTTTCCGAGTTGAATTTTTTTCTATGTTGCATTATAGTCCTACTTGGATTGTGTTTAAAGTGGATTTGTTTTGACAGATCAACACATTCAAATTTCTCTGCTGGAGGATGGCATGCCAAAGATCATACATGATGAACAGATATTCCGCGCTGTGATGGAAACCGTCATTGCGCACGGATATGCTGGCGCGACGACGAAGAAAATGGCAGAGGCTGCCAATGTAAGCGAGATGACTCTCTTTCGAAAATTCGAAAGCAAGCAGAAATTGGTCAAACAGGCCATGGCGTCGATCATCAAGCAGGTGGATTTTGCAGGGGCGGCGCGCTATACGGGGGATATCGAGGCGGATCTGCTGCGGCTGCTGCGCTCTTATATGAATGCGATGGCTTATCACGGGAATTTCTATGCCACTTTTTTATTTGAGATCACGCGCAACCCTCAATTGATGGATGTTTTTGAGCAACCCTCTGCTCCGTTCCAATTGCTGGGGGAACTGCTGTATCGTTACCAGCAGGAAGACGTATTGAAACCCGAAAACCCTGTTCTGGCTTCGGGGACCTTGCTGGGGCCGATGATCTATACCGCAATGGTGCGCAGCGCCGTGCCTCAGGCAGATCTGCCCGAGCTGGACCTGGAGGTTCATGTGCGCTATTTCCTTTCCGGACGTGCCATAAACTGAGATGGTTTGCATTACAATAAAAGTGTGCTGTTCCCCCAAAAAAAATCATAGGAGTGTTTCATGACAGACCCCCGAATCACGAAACTTGCAGATGTTTTGGTCAATTATTCCGTTAAGGTTCAGCCTGGTGAATGGACGCATATTCTTGCCAGTGTGGAGTCGTTGCCCCTGGCAAAAGAAATTGCTGCGGCGGTGCTGGCTGCTGGTGGTCATTACACTGTTGATCTGGATGAGACAGTTTTTAATGAGATCCTGATCAAAAATGGCACTGATGAGCAATTGATGTGGGGTGCGCCGGACATTGAGTACATGATTAAGAATATTGATATTCTTTTCTATATCAATGCGCCAGAAAATACGCGCACATTAAGCGGGGCGGCCCCGGCGCGTATGCAGTTATGGAAGAAATCTCAAAAAGAATGGCGCGAAACCTATATGGCGCGCACCGCCAGCGGTGACCTGCGCTGGGTGATCACCAATTTCCCCTGTTCATCGCTGGCGCAGGATGCGGATATGAGCCTTGCGGATTATGAGGATTTTGTCTACGGGGCGACCTTTGTGGACACGGACGATCCGGTGGCGGCGTGGCAGCAAGTGCATGATGAGCAACAGCGCATGGTGGACTGGCTGGCAGGAAAG
>Ga0180436_10004643_pt1 | contig 12293 bp, 8 predicted proteins | sample SS_ome_2_FD_132434 | JGI IMG/M metagenome (GOLD analysis project Ga0180436, IMG submission 132434) | Hypersaline lake sediment archaeal communities from the Salton Sea, California, USA - SS_3_S_2 metaG | ecosystem: Environmental > Aquatic > Non-marine Saline and Alkaline > Hypersaline > Sediment...
CCGTGAGGCCCGTCTCCTCCTCGAAGCGCTCGATGATCGCCTCGGAGTGGACCTGGTCCATCGCCACGTAGACGACGACGTCGGCGTCGGAGGAACAGCTCGCGAGCAGCGCGAGCGGCAGACAGGCGAGCGCGGCGGAGCGGGCGGACACGCCGCGCAGGAACGCGGCGACGGAGCGGGGTCGAAGCATGGGATCCGGATCGGACGCAGAGCCGAGATGGGGCGGGGCCGGCTGACGAGGACCGGCGGCGGGGGTCGCCGTCCACCGAGGACGGCCCGGCGCCGGTCGGCAACCCGCGTGCCGCGCACCCTACTCCACGGGCTCCCCCGCACCGCGTCCCGACCCGCTCGCCGTCGCGTCGGGCACCGCCCTCCCGCTATCCTGGTGCGAGCGTTTCGCGCCCGTGGCAGGCCTTGCCGCGCGCGCGATCCCACGGCCGCGCGTCGGTCGCGACCGGACCCGCACCCAACTTCCCCGCTCACCCGTCCGCGCCGGCCACGCGCCGCGCCGACGGGTCCCCCCGACCCCCCGACCCACCCGTGCACCTCGCCCAGCGCATGTCCCGCCTCGGGACGGAGACCGCCTTCGACGTCCTCGCCCGCGCCAAGGCCATGCAGGCCGCCGGCAAGGACGTCATCAACCTCGGCATCGGCGCGCCCGACTTCCAGACGCCGCCGAACGTGTCGGAGGCCGGGATCGCGGCGATCCGCGACGGCTACCACTTCTACACGCCGGCGAAGGGCCTGCCGGAGGTGCGCGCCGCGGTGTGCGAGGAGATCATGCGCGTGCGCGGCGTCGAGGCCGACCCCGAGAACGTGATCGTCTGCCCCGGCGGCAAGCCGACCATGTTCTACGCCATGCTCATGTTCGGTGAGGAGGGCGCGGAGATCATGTACCCGAACCCCGGGTTCCCGATCTACGAGTCGATGATCGAGGCGTCGGGCGCGAAGGCGGTGCCGATCGAGCTGCTCGAGAGCAAGGGCTTCAGCTTCGACGCGGCGTCGGTGCTCGCGAAGGTGAACGAGCGCACGCGCCTCATCATCGTGAACACGCCGGCCAACCCGACGGGCGGCGTGGTGCCGAAGGAGGAGTTGGCCGCGCTCGCCGAAGGTCTGAAGCAGCACCCGCACGTGGCCGTGCTGTCGGACGAGATCTACTCGCGCCTCACCTACGACGGTGAGAAGCACGAGAGCCTGATGCAGTTCGAGCACCTGCGCGATCGTCTGATCGTGCTCGACGGCTGGAGCAAGACCTATTCGATGACCGGGTGGCGTCTGGGGTGGGGGCTGTGGCCGAAGGAGCTGGTCGCCCACGCCGAGCGTCTGCAGATCAACTCCGTGTCGTGCCCGAGTGCGCCGGTGCAGATGGCCGGGCTCGAGGCGCTGCGCGGACCGCAGGACGCGGTGGACGAGATGCGCGCGGCGTTCGACGAGCGGCGCACGTTCATCGTCGACGGGTTGAACTCGATCGACGGGTTCCGGTGCGTGATGCCGAAGGGGGCGTTCTACGCGTTCCCGAACATCGAGGGCACGGGTCGGACGTCGAACGAGCTGCAGGACCTGCTGCTCGAGGAGGCGGGCGTGGCGACCGTGAGTGGAACCGCGTTCGGCAAACTGGGTGAGGGCTACGTCCGGTTCAGCTATGCGAGTTCGAAGGAGGAGATCGAGCGGGCGATCGAGCGGGTGAAGAAAGTGCTGGGGTGAGGCCGCGATAGAGGTCGAGGGAGGGCTTCCGGAAGGGCACAGAGGCGCGCGCTTCGCGCGCTACACAGAGCCGGCGCTGCGCGCCGGAGAGGACCACAGAGCGCCGAGCGCTTCGCGCTCGGCGAAGAGGCTCGCCCTTCGGGCTCGCGGGAGAAGTCGCGAGGCGGGCGCGGAGCGCCCGCCGGAACCCGACCGCGGACGCTGCGCACCGGGACGCTGCAGCGTCCGTCCAGCAGCGACACCGGTCAATCCCGAAGCCGAAGGCCTCCCGTCCGGTTCCCGCGCGCGCGTCTTCGTGGAGCGCGAAGCGCTCCACCTCTGTGGCCCTCTCCGGCGCGCAGCGCCGGCTCTGTGTAGCGCGCGAAGCGCGCGCCTCTGTGCCCTTCTTCCCTTGGGCCCTCGCGCCAGGGTCCCGACCCGACCCACCACCCCGGGGAATCGCCCCGCCCACCGACCTCGCCCTCCACCCTTCACCGAGTACCCTGCTGGCCACCTCCCGGAGGCCCCATGTCCGCCGAGCCCAGCGACTTCCGCAGCGACACCGTCACCCGTCCCAGCGACGCCATGCGCCAGGCCATGGCCACGGCGCGCGTGGGGGACGACGTGCTCGACGGGGACCCGACCGTCCGCGAACTCGAACGCGAGGCCGCCGCGTGGCTCGGCATGGAAGCGGCGCTCTTCGTGCCGTCGGGCACGATGGCCAACCAGGTCGCCGTCGGCGTCTGGACCCGCCCGGGCGAGGAGGTGATCCTCGAGGCCGACGCGCACATGCTCTCCTACGAGAGCGGCGCCCTCGGCGCACTGCACGGCGTCCAGACCATGTGCATCGTGGGCGAGCGCGGCGTGCTCACCCGCGAGCAGGTCGAGCGCCGCATCCGCCCCGACTTCGTGCACTGTCCGCGCACCGCGCTCCTCTGCCTCGAGCAGACGCACATGGCCTCGGGTGGCTGCGTCGTACCGCTCGACCGCTTCCACGGCCCGGTCCTCGCCGCGCGCGACCGCGGGATCCCCGTGCACCTCGACGGCGCGCGCCTCGCGAACGCCGTCGTCGCCTCCGGCGTGGCGGCGGACGAATGGACGCGCCAGGTCGACTCGGTCTCCCTGTGCCTCTCGAAAGGCCTCGGCGCGCCGGTCGGTTCGGTCGTCGCGGGCTCCGCGGACTTCGTCGAACGCGCGAAGCCGATCCGCAAGCGCCTGGGCGGCTGGATGCGCCAGTCGGGCATCCTGGCCGCGGCCGGCCTGATCGCGCTGCGCGAGAACGTGGAGCGCCTCGCCGAGGACCACGCCCTGGCCCGGCAGCTGGCCGAGTCCCTGGACGCGCTCGAGGGGTTGGACTGCCCGCCCGAGCGCGTCGACACGAACATCGTCCTCGTGCGCGTCGACCATCCCGAGCTGGACGCGGTCGAGGTCGCAGCGCGCCTGGGCGAGAACCGCGTCAAGGTCATGCCGCTGGACCCCGATCACCTGCGCTTCGTCACCCACATGGACGTGGGTCCCGACGACGTCGAACACACCGTGCGCGTGCTGCGCGCGATCATGGCGGCCTGAGCCCGACCGGCCCGGGCCGCGAGCGCATCCCCCCGACGAACCTCGATCGCGCCCGCGATCGCCGACCCTCCGAAGCGAACCGAGAGATGTCCATCTTCAAAGCCTACGACATCCGCGGCACCTACCCCGACCAGCTCGACGCCGCGCTCGCTCGCCGCATCGGTCGCTCCTTCGCGCGCCTGCTCGGCGCGAAGCGTCTGGTCGTCGGGCAGGACATGCGCACGCACTCGCCCGAACTCGCCGACGCCGTCAGCGAGGGCATCCGCGACGAGGGCTGCGACGTGATCCGACTGGGGCTCGCGTCGACGCCGATGACCTACTACGCGATCGGCTCCCTCGACTGCGACGGCGGTCTGTGCGTGACGGCGAGCCACAACCCGGGACAGTACAACGGCATGAAGCTGTGCTCCGAGGGCGCGAAGCCGATCAGCCGTGCCAACGGCATCGCCGACGTCGAGCGCATGTGCGCCGAGGAGCAGCCGGCGCCCGTGGCCGAACGCGGTGGCGAGGAGCGCGTCGAGCTGCTGTCGAAGTACGCCGATCACGTGGCGGGCTTCGCCACGTTCGACCACCCGGTCAAGGTCGCGATCGACGCGGGCAACGGCATGGCGGGGCACACGCTGCCCGCCATCCTCGAGCGCCTGCCGCGGATCGAGGCCCACTCGATCCTGATGGAGCCGGACGGCTCGTTCCCCGTGCACGAGGCCAATCCGCTCAAGGAGGAGCTGCTCGACTGGGTGCGCGAGCTCACCGTGGAGAAGGGCGCGCGCGTCGGCCTGGCCTTCGACGGGGACGCGGACCGCTGCTGCTTCGTCGACGAGACCGGGCGCACGGTCAGCGCGGACCTGATGACCGCGCTCGTCGCGCGTCAGCTCATCGCACAGCGAGGGCCGACGCCGATCCTCTACGACCTGCGCTCGTCGTGGGTCGTGAAGGAGGAGATCGCCAAGGCCGGCGGCGAGCCGATCCGCGAGCGCGTCGGGCACTCGTTCATCAAGGCGACGATGCGCGAGCGCGGCGCCCTGTTCGGCGGCGAGCTGTCCGGGCACTTCTACTTCGCGGACAACTTCACGACCGACTCGGGCGTGATCGCGATGGTCACGGCGCTGTCCGTCCTCGACGCGCCCGAGAACCGCGACCGCCCGATGAGCGAGATCGTCGCGGACCTGCGCCGCTACCACTCCACCGGCGAGATCAACTTCGAGGTCCCCGACAAGGACGCGGCGATCGCGTCGCTGCGCGAGACCTACGCGAACGGGAAGCAGGACGACCTCGACGGCATCACGGTCGAGTTCGGCGACCTGTCCGACGACGACTGGTGGTGGTTCAACGTGCGCGCGTCGAACACCGAGCCGCTCCTGCGGCTCAACCTCGAGGCGCGCAACGAAGCCACGCGCGACGCGAAGCGCGACGAGCTCGTGGCCCTGTTGGGCAACCCGGTCGACTGATGCTGCGCTCGCTCTCGATCCTCGTCCTCCTCGTGGCCGCACTCGCACGGGCCGCGGCCCCCGCCCAGGAATTGCCCGTCGGCGTGGAGGACCTGGTCGACGCGTCGCGGCTCGAGCCCGACCACTGGGCGGAACTCCTCGCCTTCGACCGCGAGGTGTCGTTCGTCGAGAACGCGGCGTTCGAGGCAGCCCTCGTCCGCGAGGCGCCGACGGCGAGCGAGCGCGCGGCGGCGATCTACGCGCTCGCGCGCTCCGGCAACCCGGTGGCGGACCGTGTCGTGCGCGGACTGTTCGGTCGCGTGCGCGAGATCGAGGAGGTCGCCGTGATCTTCGCGCTCGCCGAGCAGGAGCCGCTGCCGCTCGAGCTCCTGCTCGACACGACGCGCCTGAGTTCGATGGAGCACGTGGCGCACGTGGCGACCGCGCTCATTCTCAGCGGGGACCCCGCGGCCGACGCCGCCGTGCTGCGCATGCAGTTCCCCGGAGCACCGCTCGTCGAGGTGATCGCCGACGCGCGTCGCTTCGCCGCCGATCGCTCGCGCGCGCGCGGCGCCGCGCCGCTCGGTGACTACCTCGAGCTGCGTCGTCAGGCCGCGATGCGCTTCGGCCGCGTCGGCGGCGAGCCGTGGCGCGCGCGCCGATTGCGCGAACTCGAGAACGACGAGGTCTGGCTGTCGCGCCTGATCGTGCCCCTCGGCGCGCGCGTCGACCGGCCCTGGACGCGCGATCACCTGTTGACCACGCTGATCGACGATCCGCGGCCCTCGACCTTCGAGGCCTGCGTCGCGTCGTTGGGCGAGCCGCTCGTCGAACTCGTCGAGAGCGGCCTGTGGGGACCCGCCGACAACGAACAGTGGCACGCACTGCTCGACGCGGTGGAGGACTCGCCGGCGACGGCGGGCTTCGCGGGGATCCTCCGGCGCGCCGAGCGCACCGACGTGCCCGAGGAGATCCGACTCCGCGCCGCGTGCGTGAGCTTCGCCGCGGGCCTCGTCGACACGAGCGACGCGACCGTGCGCGACATGCTCGACTCGGGCGACCTCGACCGACAAGTGCTGGCGCTGCGCGCGATCGCCGACTCGCCGATCGTCGACAGCTTGGCCGTCTTCGATCCGTACCTCGAGCCGGACGCCGAGCCGCGCCTGCGCGCCATCGCCCTCGTCGGCGTCCTCGCGCGCTCGCCCAACGTGGTCGCCGACCGCCTGCGCACCGGCCTCGTCGAGGACGAGGCCCTGCGCGACCACCTGACGCGCGAGCTGGTCCGTCGCTCGCAGGTTCCGACCACCTCGAGCGCGCTGCTGTTGGCCTCGACCGTCCCGGCGCTCCCGTTCGAACTCGGGCTCGACGTCTTCGCCGCGCTCGCGCGCCAGGGCGTCGGCACCAGCCCGGGTCAGGCGCTGGGTTCCGCGCTCGCGCGCGGCGTCGACGGCCCGGTCGCGGCGCGCGCGCTCGAAGCCCTGGTGCCGATCAGTCCGCTCGTCGCCCAGGAAGCGGCCGTCGACGCCCTGATGTACGCGCGTGACGACGCGCTGACCCTCGTCGCCGGGCGTCTGCTCGTCGAAGCGCGCCACCCGATCGGCATCTCGTTGCTGCGGCGTTCGCTGTGGATCCGCGACGTGCCCGTCTCGCAGCTCGCGTGCGGCTACCTCATCGAACAGGAGGGCGTGAGCGCGCTCGAGCGCGAGACCGACTCGCCGCCGGAGTGGGCGCGTGACGAGGACCTGCGCCGCCTCGGGCTCGCGCTCGGCGAGTGGGGCGGCTACGGCCTCGTGCAGCAACTGGCCCGCCGCCGCAACGTGCGCGACCCCGTCCTCCAGGGTGCCTACCTCGGCGCGCTGGCGTCGCGCACGCGCTGACGACGCGGCGCCGTCGCCGCACTCGAACGCACGAACGAGTTCCATGAGCACCACCGCGAAGCCGAGCGGCGTCGTCACGCTCCTGACCGACTTCGGCCTGCGCGAGGCCTACGTGGGCACGATGAAGGGCGTCCTGTGGTCGCGCGCCCGCGCGCTGCGCGCCGTCGTCGACCTGACCCACGACGTACCGCCGCAGGACGTGTCCGCCGCCACCTTCCACCTGCGCCACGCCTGGTCGTGGTTCCCCGCCGGCACCGTCCACGTGGCGGTCGTCGATCCCGGCGTCGGAACGGATCGCGCGATCCTCGTCGCGCGCCACGAGGGGCACCTGTTCGTCGCGCCCGACAACGGGCTGCTCGGTCCGATCCTGCGCGACGGCGACGCGGTCCACCGACTCGACGCCGCCGCCTCCGTGCGCGCCAGCGCGACCTTCCACGGTCGCGACGTGTTCGCGCCGGCGGCCGCACGCCTTGTCGACGGCGCGTCGCTCGACGACCTGGGCGACGCGCTCGAGCCGGGCGGTTGGGAGCAGGGGAGCGCGTCCCGGGCCCGCGTCGAGGCCGGCGTGATCCACGCGCGCGTCGTCCACGTGGACCACTTCGGCAACCTCGTGCTCGACGTACCGGGCGAAGCGCTCGGTGCGGACCCTTCGGCGTGGTCGGCGGAGATCGCGGGCGTGCGCGTGCCCTTCGCGAAGACCTACGGATCCGTGGCGGGGGGCACCCTCCTGGCTCTGGTAGATTCCTACGGCTCGGTGGAGATCGCCGAGAGTGGAGGGAGCGCCGCGGGCCGGCTGGCCGTGGGGCGAGGCGCCCAAGCGACCATCCGACGAAACGCATGATCCTCGACCGAACCATCGGCCTCATCGGCGCCCCCATGGACGTGGGCGGTGTCTGCCGAGGCGCCTCCCTGGGCCCCGACGCGGTCCGCATCGCCGGGCTCGTCCCGAAGCTCGAGCACCTCGGCCTGACCGTCGTCGACCGCGGCGACGTGGAGATGCCGAAGGTCGACGCGGGCGCCGACGACCCGCGCACGAAGAACCTCGGCGTGATCGCCGCACACGGCGCGCTCCTGCGCGACGAAGTGCGCGCGGCGCTCGCCGACGGCCAGCTCCCGCTCGTGATCGGCGGCGACCACGCCGTGGCCTGCGGCACGATCGCCGGAGTGGTCTCGCACCACCGCGAGGCGGGCAAGAAGGTCGGCCTGATCTGGTTCGACGCGCACGGCGACATGAACACGCCCGAGTCGAGCCCGTCCGGCAACGTGCACGGGATGCCGCTGGCGACCTGCCTCGGGCGCGGTCCGAAGTCGCTCATGGAGCTCGCGGACAGCTCGCCGATGCTCGACGTGAAGAACTCGGTCCTCGTCGGCGTGCACGAGCTCGACGACGGGGAGCGCGCGCTCATCCGCGAGATGGGCCTGCGGATCTACACCATGCGCGAGATCGACCAGATCGGGATGCAGCGCGTGATGGAGGAGGCGATCGAGATCGCCTGCGACGGCACGGACGGCTTCCACGTCTCGTTCGACGTGGACGGCTGCGACGAGTTCATCGCCCCGGGCACCGGGACGATCGTGCCCGGCGGCACGAGCTGGCGCGAGTCGCACCTGTTCATGGAGAACGTGGCCGACTCCGGTCGCCTGGTCTCGATGGAGCTCGTCGAGATCAACCCGCTGCTCGACCAGAAGAACCGCACCTCCGAGCTGGCCGTCGCGCTGGCCGAGTCGGCGCTGGGCAAGCTCATCTTCTAGTCGCCGCGTTCGACGCCGCCGGCGTCCGCGCCAGGGTCGCCGCCGCTGTCGCGGTCACCGCGCGCGGCGACGCAGCCGCACCACCGCGGCCTCGCCCGCGCCGACGAGCAGGCCGCGTTCCTCGTGCCACCCGGTCGGTGCGGCGCCGCGCCGCGCGATCCACGCCAGCTCGAAGCCCGCCTCGAGGCCCGTCTCGACGCCGCGCACACGGGCGTGCCACGGGGCGAGGCCGCGCCGTCCCGACGGCGAATCGTCGACCGACTCGATCGCGACGCCGATCCAGTCGCCGCCCTCGGCGCGACGCCACGCGGTCAGCAGTGGGCGTCCGTCGTGCGCGACGATCTCCGCGGGCGGCGGCGCGAGCCCGGCCGACGCGGCGATCGCGCGCACCGCGTCGCGCAGCCGCAGCGCGCGCGGCGTGCCGAGATCGTCCCGCGCGCGCTCGACGCTCGCACCGCCCGGTCCGTCCGCACCGTTCACACCCTCCACACCGTTCACACCGCCCACACCGCCCACACCGCCCGCGACGACGCGCCCGCTCGCGCCCTTCGGGAACGCGTCCGCGTCGGCGCCGCGCGCGGTGTCGAGGAGCAGCGTGCCGCCGCGCTCGACGAAGGCGGTGAGCGCGGCGAGGACCTCGGGTCGCGCGAGGTCGAGGCCGGTCGCGACGGCCAGGCGCACGCGCGGGTGCGCGGCGAGGCGCGCGACCTCCAGCGCACCGCAGGGGTGACCGGCCTCGTCGAACGCCCGGCGCCACGCGCCGCGCCGCGCGAACGCGGGGCCGTGCTCGGCCTCGAAGCCCGCCAGGCGCCGTGGCCACGCGAGGCGCTGGCGGCGCGCGGTCGCGAGCCACGCCGCCGCGTCGCTGGTTTCGTCGGTGAGCACGACGACGCGCGGCGATTCGTCCGCGTCCACCGCCCCGACCGCGGCGCGCCACGCGCGGACCTCGTCGAGGGCGACGAGCAGGGACGCGGCGGCGTCGCCGCGCGCCTCGAGCGCGTCGCGCGACCAGACGACGACGCCGTCGCCGCCGCGCAGCGCGTGCTCCCAGACCTGCCACGCGGTCGCCGCCGCCGACTCGGTGAAGACCGTGCGCAGCACCTGTTCGGTCACCGCGTCGGCGGCGTGGCGTTCGGTGAACACGGCCGCGCGGATCGATCCCGCGGGATAGGGCTCGAGCACCTCGAAGCGCCGCACGAGATCGCTCGCCGCGATGCCGCCGAACGGCGTGCGTGGTCCGTTGCCCATGAGCCCGAGCGCGCGCGCCGCGTCGTCCTCGCGCAGGACCGCGCGTCCGTGGTCGAGCGCGGCGAGGAGCGTCGCCTGGGCGTGCGTCCGGCGCGCGCGGAAGCCCGCGAGGTCCGGACCGTCGAGCAGCCCGAGCGCGGTGTCGGTGCTCGGACCGCGCTCGCCCGCGAAGTCGATCGGGTCGCCCCAGGGCGTGACGCCGACCTCGTCGCCGAGCGCGAAGAAGTCCGCGTCGTCGCAGCGCTCCAGCACACCGCGCGCGTGCGCTTCGAGCCGCGCGAGGACCGCGGGGTCCGCGAGGTCGAACGGACGCGGCGGCAGGTCCGCGTCGAGGCGCGTGCTCCGCCAGCGCGCGAGTCCGTCCGCGAGGTGCGCGCGGTCCAGGTGCAACTCGTCGCGTCCGAGCGCGAGCCCGGCGTAGTGGGGGAGCCCGTCCGCCGCCGGCGAGAGGTGCCCGCGCGCCGCGTTCACGCCACCGATCGCGCGCGCCCAGCCCGGCAGCGGCGCTTCGTCGGCCAGGCGCAGGTAGAGGTAGGCGGGGAAGTCGTCGAAGTCGCCGGGCGGCGCGCCGCTCACCGCGAAGGGTCGCGACGCGGGCGCGCCGCCCAGCGGCTCCGCGAGGTTCGTGAGCAGCGGCGCAGCGAGCGCGAGGGCGAGCGCGGTGACCGCGCGCGCGAGGGGACATGAGTCCGAGCTCACCCGACCGCGGTCATGGGCCACAGGATCGGCACGAGCACGACCTCGATCGCGATCAGCGCGACGGTCAAGGGCGTGCCGACGCGCACGAAGTCGCGGAAGCGGTAGTCGCCGGGCCCGACGACCATCGTGTTCGCCTGGTGCGCGACGGGCGACATGAACGCCAGGCTCGCGCCCGACAGGACCGCGATCACCAGCGCCATCGGGTCGCGCCCGAGCGCTTCGGCGACCGACAGCGCGATCGGCGTCATGATCACGCCGGCGGTCACGTTCGAGGTGGCCTGCGTGAACAGGACGGTCGCGACGAGGAACAATCCCACGAGGAAGTGCGGCGATTCGACGCCGCGACACAACACGAGGATCGTGTCGGCTACCTCGGTGTCGAGGCCGTGCTTGTCGAACGCCGTCCCCAGGGCGAGCATGCCGCCGATCAGCACGAGCACCGACCAGTCGACCGAGCGCCGCGCTTCGTCGGGCCGCACGCAGCGCAGGAGCACGAGGCCGACCGCGCCGGCCAGCGCGGCGACCGAGAGCGGGAGCAGGTCGAGCGCCGCGGTGACGAGCACGCCGAGCAGCAGCGCGAGCGTCGTCCAGGCGCGTGAGCCGAGGCGGCGCGCGACGACCTCGTCGAGCACGATCAGCTCGCGGCTCGTGCGCAGTCGCTCCACGTCACGGCGATGTCCTTGGATCAACAGCGCGTCGCCCACCGCGAGCGGCATGTCGGCGATCGAGGTCGGGTGCACGCGCCCGTGCTTCGACACGGCGAGGACGTTGAGCCCGGTGCGCGCGCGGAAGTCGGCCTGGGCGAGCGTGCGCTGCGCGATCGACGAGGCGGCGGGCACGACGGCTTCGACGAGCTGCACGTCGGCGGAGAAGAGGCGCGTGCCCTCGATCTCGACGCTCTCGCGCTCCACGAGCTTGAGCTCGTCGCGCAGCGCGACGAGGGCCTGTGGCTCGCCCTGTACGACGAGCACGTCGCCCTCGCGCACGCGGTTGTAGGGCCCCGCCGCGAGCAGCGCGTCCTCGCCCGCGCGCACGATGCCGAGCACGGCCAAGTCGTGGCGTTCGAACGCGTCGAGGTCCACGACGGGGCGGCCGACGAAGTCGCTCGACGGCTCGACGAGCACCTCGGAGACGAACTGCGGCACGCGGTAGTGCTCGGCGAGCGACTGGTCCACGCGTCGCGTCGGCAGCAGCGCGCGACCCGGCCACACGAAGTACAGCGCGCCGAACAGGAGCAGGATCCCGCCCAGGTGCGCGAACTCGAACAACCCCAGGCCGGGGTGCCCGTGCTCGCGCAGCACGCCGTCGATCGCGAGGTTGGTGGAGGTCCCCACCAGCGTCAGCAGACCGCCCAGCAGGCTGCCGTACGCCAGCGGCATCATCAGCCGCGACGCGGGGATGCCGTGCTTGCGCGACAGGTCGGACAGCACGGGGATGAGCGTCGCGACGATGCCCGTGTTCGACAGCACCGACGACAGGGCGCCGGAGGCGAGCGTGATCCGCGCCGCGAGCGGGCCCTCGCGCGGCGGGGCGTCGGGTCGCACGCCCAACAGGCGCTGCGCGAGCACCTCCGCGATGCCCCAGCGGTTCACCGCCCACCCGAACACGTACATCGACGCGATGAGGACCACGGCCGGGTCGGAGAAGCCGCCGTAGGCTTCGCGCGGGGTCAGCGTGCCGGTCGCCGCGAGCACGAGCACCGCCAGGAGCGCGATCAGGTCGTAGCGCAGCGCGTCGGTGACGAAGAGCAACAGACTCATCGCCAGGGTGGCGAGGACGATGAGCTGGTGGTCGAGCATGCGGGGTGGGGCGCGTCGAGCGGCGCAACTCCGCTCCAGCATAGGAGTCCCGCGGGATTCCCGCCGCGCGCCGGGCCTGCGCGACCGCGCTCCGAGGCGCTATCCTGAACGGTTCTTCCAGCGCGCTCCTGGCCCGCGTCCATGCGACCCATCGATCCGATCCCATTCTCCCGTTCCGTCGGCAGCTGGCTCCAGGGCCAAGCTCCCGATCGCGACGTGGCGGTGTCCTGCCGCGTGCG
>Ga0180436_10004648_pt1 | contig 12281 bp, 5 predicted proteins | sample SS_ome_2_FD_132434 | JGI IMG/M metagenome (GOLD analysis project Ga0180436, IMG submission 132434) | Hypersaline lake sediment archaeal communities from the Salton Sea, California, USA - SS_3_S_2 metaG | ecosystem: Environmental > Aquatic > Non-marine Saline and Alkaline > Hypersaline > Sediment...
CAGCCAGTTTCAAGGAAGCCCTTCCGTTGGCTGCCCATCCGCCATGATCATTGAAATCGGTCAGTCGCAGCTCATTTAACCAGATCTCACCCGATTTGGGCAATCCGTCACCCGGACCATAGGGGTTACTCCCGGCTTTTGGATTCCGTACCCCGATCATAATGGTGCGAACACTGCTCAGGTTCGGATTTCCTGTCACCGATACCCGGTTTCCCTCTTCATCAATCTCTGAATAAACTGTGGAAATGGCCACATCACTATCCGGATCGCTCATGGCCTTGTTCCTGGCCTGTTTCAATTCCTTAAAGTCATCCAGCACCACTTCAAACTGATTGCTGCCGGGCCATACAATCAGCCGGTCACTTTCGCTATCGTTGTCATATCTTCCGGGAGGAGTAAGTTCCAGGGGAACTTCGTATTCGTAGAAATTATCCTTATAATCGGTCCCCAGCCTGATAAAAGCTACCAGCTCATTATTTTCCAGTACGTCCCCGGTGATGGCCTCAGCATGCGCCTCCATCCTGAGCTTCTTATACTGACGCATATCCAATTGCGTATTCTTGTAAGCTGCCCTTGCATCCCCATCGGCCAGCTCATTCACTCTTAATACAATTGATTGCTCATTCAGCTGTCGGAGCTGTGGCTGCATGGGATCAATCTGACGATCAAATCCTGGAGGAAGCACATAATTTACGGGTTCCTTGCCCGAGTTTTCTTCAATATTCACGGCTGAAATAGCCATTGCCCCCAGGGGAGGCTCAACCCCTGTCCAGTCTTCTCCTCCCTGTACCAGCGGATACTGGTAGCGCCTCCACTCTTCCCTGACCAGATCGAGCCTGGCAAAGCGAAGGAAGGTGGTATCCTCAAAACCCGTCATAAACATCCGCATGAAGCGGATGGTTTTAAAATCGGAGATATCACCTTCAATACCATCATAATCGAAAATGGGTATCCTGAACTGATACCAGGTAACATCGGCCTTCTCTCCATTTTCGTAGGTCACCTTGTCGACTACTTTATCCACGATGTGATTTTGCCCCACTTCCAACTCATTTCTATTGATGTTGACCCGGTAGGAATAATAGCTTTCTCCCTCACTGAGGGTGTTATCGCGGTTGATATCCTCAATGTCGGGAAGAGAGGTCCCTGAAGTGGGATAAGATTCATTGTTGTCAATATCGCTTGGCGAATTCCCTTCGTGGTTGTTGTATCTTTTATACCGGTTTATGATATCCTCCTGGGTCGCATCGTAGTAAGTGCTGCGATAGTACATGTAGTCGTCCGATGAGGGGTCGTTAAACAGGGCATCCCTGGCTTCCTGGCTCAACTGACCCGCATTATACAGAGCATCAATCTGTTGAAGAAAGTCACCCGGCTCCTGGGAAAAGAAGGATGCTTCATCCATGGAGTAAAGAGATGAAAGACCATCCAGTCCCACATCCTGGTACTTCCGGGTTTCATCGCCTGCACTGAAGCCCTGCACAAGTGATTGTGTCAGGGGAATACGGCCCCAGACAGTGGTATCCACCTTTTCAACCGTCTCCGAAGTGGGCAGTCCGTTTTCAAAGACCTTCCTGGAGTCTTTCAATACATCCTCGGAAATATTACCAAGGTTGAAGTAAAGCTCCCCTCCACTGTGATCCGGCATTTCCGCAAAGGGATCCATCATCCAGAACTCAATAAACTCCACATTGGCCTGTTCAAAATCGGTTGAGTATACCTCCCGCATGATACCTCCCCACCTTTCCCTGGGTGCCAGCAGGTTTCCATTGGGCCCGATTCTCTCATAATCATAGTTATAGGGACCCCGCTCTTCGGGATAGAATGACAGGTTCAGTACGGAAATGCGGGTGGGTATCCCGTTGGGATTCTCCTTATAGGGAAAAATATCCTGCTCATAGACCTCGTACACATAGGCACTTGACATATAGTCCGGATCGTTCTTCATATAATCGGGAGTCCGGGAATCGGGATTCAAAAAGAGCGGATCGATGTGATACCAGGACAATAAGGCACGGTTGTAGCCGTAGGCCCTGTTGTTGTTCAGGTCAGATTCCGGAAAAAAGCCCCTGGGTGTACTTGCCAGTTTCCAGGAGGAGAATTGTTTCAGGTCCATGGATGTTTCACTGCCTTCAAAATCGTCGATGTAGGCATTCCCGTCTTCCCCAATGGCTTTGGAGGTTCCTGGTACCAGTTGTGCAAACTCTCCAACCACGGTAAAGGAAGAGGGTGCCTTCGTCTCCAGGAAAGGAAGCTTATCCACCAGGTTGGTAATCCATTGGGACTCGGTACTGTAGTTTCCATTCAGGCCCCAGATGGTATTGGATATGGGCTCATCGCCAATATTTACTTTCTGGGTCAGTGGCCTTTCTGTAAGGTGCATGACGGTGGCCCCCAGGTTGAATTTGTCCGAGATCCGGTAGTCGAGATGGGTTCCTATCAATGTCTTGGTCTGGAAGTTGAACAGGCTCTGGTTTTCCAGAGAAATACGAATGGGAGTGCCCGATTCAAGGATTCCCTGGTTGATGATGGTGACCCTGCCCAGCATGTAATCGACGGTATAGTCACTCCCTTCCACCAGCTCCCTTCCGCCGGCTGTTACTTTTACCGATCCCTGGGGAACATTCATGGCATTCAGCATAATCTCCGAGCTGCTGGACGAAGAATACTCCCCCTGTATCAGAAACTTGTTCTTTTCCGCAATCTGCTGTGCCTTGGTCTTTGTGGAGTCATAAAGCTCCTGGAACACATACTTCTCAATGGCTGCCTCGGCAGCCTCGGCATCCAGACTGTCATACAGAATCTCTGCCAGGTCAGACCCGAAAGGTTCCAGCAGGGGGAAGAAGACTCTTCCGTTTGATGAACTCATGGTAACCCCTTCCATATAGTCAAAAATACCATCAGGATAGGGATCCAGCTGTGAGTCCATGTTGTCAAGATTCAGCAACCTGATCAGGATCGTTTTATCCAGATCACCCCCCGGCAAATAATTGACAGCATTCCCGGTTTTGTCGTCCCGGTAGAGTACATCCAGGGCAAACTCATCCTGATTCACCTGATAGGCTCCAAGCGCATAGACGTTTTTCATCATCAGGTTCCATGTGTAGCTCCTGGGGGTGTAATTTGTGGGTTTTATAAGTTTCAACATCAGTGTCGACGGTGCACTGATCCCGCTGGATTCGGAGAGTTCACCCACCTGGAAGGTCTGCCCCCTGTAGGTATACTCATAGGCAACGGCCAGGATCTCATCGGTATTCAGGGCCGTATTCAAAGAAATATAACCCAGCTTCGAATTGAATGTGTATTCCCTTGTTGAGAGCAGCCTTGCATTTTCAATTTTTTCATAATCTGTTCCAAGAACCAGACCTGCACCTTCCAGCACACTGGTTACATTTTTGATATCCCGGATGTCCGAATAGGTCGTGGTAAGTTCTTCGTAGGCGTCGTTCAGTGGATTCCTGGGGTAGTTTCCGGTCTGGGCAGGATCACGGACGAAAAAATTGGGATAGGGCTCCGCCAGATCACTGACCGCCACAATGTTCCTGCTCTGCTCAAAGTTTGTGGTCTTGTTGGTTACCCAGACCTCAATGCGGGTAATGGCCACATCGGAACTTATCACAGGCAGGCGTGATAAGGCCTCGTTGTAGGTCTCCCGGAAGTATTCCGAAAGAAAATAGTGCTTGTTCGCATCGTAGTCATCCACGGTTACAGAGAATTCATTCAGCTGCGCTCCTCCCTGCACGTTAATCACCGACGATTCGCCCCGTTGCTGAGAAAATACGGTGGATACAGTAAGTTTCCCAAATTGCAGGTCCGCCTTCAAACCAAAAAGACTCTGGCTCCCGGTAATCAGAGACCCCGGCAGGGAAAAATTCACGTTCCCGGCCTCAATCTTCTTGATAATTTCATCTTCCTCTCCCGTATATTCCAGCTTGGTCTGATTCTCAAAATCAAAAGTGGCTTCGGTGTTATAGCTGATATCCATGGCGAACTTGGTGCCAATGGTACCAGCCACATTCATGATAATCTTTTCATCAAAAGTAAAGGAGGGCACAGATCTGAGCTGTTCGCTGATATTGGGATTATCCTGTTTACTCAGATTAAATCCGAAGATCAATTCGGCCGATCCCGTGGGAACAATGCTGATTACATTGGAGCCAAATAGTTTATCAAAGGCTTCTCCTCCCACCTGGATGGGCGGAATAAATGACAGACGCTGTTCCAGGGAGGTTCCACTTGCTTTCAGGCGCCAGTAATCGTTTACCTGTTGATTTAAATCATAGTTCCCATATTCCTCCAGGCTCATGGATGTTGGATTTCTGTAATTCCAGCTTCCGATGGTTTCGGTGAAGACATACTTTCTTGTCAGAGGATCATAAACCACCTGGGAGTTTATGTTGGCCGGGTTCTGGAGATAGAGGGGTGAACTTTGCCCGGAAAATGAGAAAGGATAGGAACCCTTATCTGAGAAGGGATAATGGAGCGTTGAATCCTGGGCATGAGCTCCAACAGCCAGCAAGAATCCAATCACAATCAGGAATATGTGATTATGTCTATGGTTCACTACATAAACTTCAAGGCAGCCTTCACTACCTCCTCTACAGAAAGCTCGGGCTGCTCTGATAAAATACGGGTCACCGTCTTGTCTACGGTTTTCTTTGGAAAACCCAGTGCCACTAAAGCAGATAACGCTTCTTCGCGGCTGGTATTGTCCTGAGAAAAGAATAATTCATCAATACCCGCACCTTTCCCAACCTTGTCTTTCAGGTCAACAATGATCCGTTGGGCAGATTTGGCTCCGATACCTTTTATTCCCTGCAGTAATGACACATTTCCGCCCAGGATGGCCTGACTTATCTCGTCTGGTGAAAGCGAGGAAAGGATCAGGCGGGCCGTATTGGCACCCACGCCGGAAACCGATATGAGCATCCTGAAGATTTCGCGCTCTTCCCGACTGGCAAAGCCATAAAAAATCTGAGCATCTTCCCTGACCACAAAATGAATGTAGATCTTTCCTTTATTCAGATTGCTGATCTGGCCATAGGTAAAAACTGAAATTTGGATGTGGTAGGCCAGGTGGCCTGCCTGAACAATCAGATGTGCCGGACTCTTTTCAACAAAATCTCCCTCGATGTATTCGTACATACCCTTGCTTTTGGTATGCTAATATAGAATAAAATCGAACGCAATTCTTAGAGAGTTTTCAGCGCCTGTTAAAGCGTTTTCTTCATCTCTGTTTCCTCGTAGGCTTCAACCATGTCGCCCACCTTGATATCGTTGAAATTCTCGATGTTAAGTCCGCATTCAAGACCAGAAACCACCTCTTTGGCATCATCCTTGAATCGCTTCAGAGAGCCAAGTTCTCCACTGTATATCACAATACCATCCCTGATTAAGCGCACCTTGGAGTTCCTGCGTATTTTGCCTTCCCTGACGATGCAACCAGCAATGGTTCCCACCTTGGTGATTTTGAAGGTTTCCAGGATTTCAAGGGTTCCTACGATATCCTCCTTAATTTCAGGTGTCAGCATGCCTTCCATGGCGGCCTTTACCTCTTCAATGGCATCGTAAATAATGGAATAGAGACGGATGTCTATCTGCTCTTTCTCAGCCAGCTTCCTGGCACTGAGCGAGGGTCTCACCTGGAAACCGATCACAATGGCATTGGATGCCGCTGCCAGCAGGATATCAGATTCTGATATCTGTCCAACGGCCTTGTGTTTGATATTCACCTGGATCTCCTCCGTACTCAGCTTAATCAATGAGTCGGAAAGTGCCTCAATGGATCCGTCCACATCACCCTTTACAATCACATTCAGCTCCTGGAAGTTACCAAGGGCAATCCGGCGACCGATTTCGTCCAGAGTAAGATGCTTGGTGGTCCTCAGCTCCTGCTCCCGCTGCAGCTGTTCACGCTTATTGGCAATCTCCTTGGCCTCCTTGTCGGTGTCCATCACATTGAAACTTTCCCCAGCCTGGGGAGCGCCATTCAGTCCAAGCACCAGGGCTGGTGTGGATGGGCCTGCTTCCTTAATTTTTTTACCTCGTTCGTTGAACATGGCTTTTACGTGCCCGTAATGCTGGCCTGCCAGCAATACGTCTCCGATCTTCAGTGTCCCGGACTCCACCAGAATGGTGGCAACATTGCCCCTGCCCCGGTCCAGGGTTGATTCTATAATGGTACCGCGCGCCGATTTCTTGGGATTGGCTTTTAAATCAAGAAGTTCTGCCTCCAGCAGTACCTTCTCAAGCAGCTCCTCAATATTCTGATTTCCCTTGGCCGAGATTTCCTGGCTCTGGTACTTTCCACCCCAGTCCTCAACCATATAATTCATCTGGGCAAGCTCATCCTTGATCTTCTCAGGATTGGCCGCAGGCAAATCAATCTTATTAATGGCAAAAACGATGGGGACTCCTGCTGCTGCTGCATGGTTAATGGCTTCCACGGTCTGGGGCTTTACCCCATCGTCGGCTGCCACTACAATAATGGCCACATCGGTAATCTGGGCACCACGTGCACGCATGGCAGTAAACGCTTCGTGACCCGGAGTGTCGAGGAAGGTAATCCTCCTGCCATCTTCCAGTTTCACACCATAGGCTCCGATATGCTGTGTAATTCCACCGGCTTCACCGGCGACCACATTGGCATCACGTACCACGTCAAGCAACTTGGTCTTTCCATGATCCACATGTCCCATTACAGTTACAATTGGGGATCTTGGCTCCAGGTCTTCGGGTGCATCCTCTTCATCCCGGATGGATTCCACCAGGTCCACACTGACAAACTCCACCTTGAAATCAAACTCATCTGCAACCAGGGACATGGTCTCGGCATCCAGACGCTGATTAATGGAGACAAAGAGTCCCAGGTTCATGCATGTTTGTATCACTTCTGTAGGTGGAACAGACATCATATTGGCCAGTTCATTCACGGAAACAAACTCAGTCACCTGCAATACATTCATTCTTTCTTCAAGCAGATCACTTTCCTCCTGCAACTTGGCCTGTACCGCATCACGCTTTTCGCGCCTGTATTTAGAAGTCTTGGATTTTGATCCCTTACTGGTCAGTTTGGCCAGGGTATCCTTAATCTGCTTCTGTACATCTTCTTCATTGACTTCAGGTCTGGAAGCACGCTTTCGCTTCTTTCCTCCCTTTTCTCTTGCTCCGCCTACCTTATTCTGCTTGTTAATATCGACCGGACCGGTCTCCTTCTTGATTCGTTTCCTCTTCTTCTTTTGATCGAGGTTCTGATCATCCTTACTGGAAGCAACCGGTTTTTTCTTGGGCTCTCTCTTTTTCGGAAGCTCAATCTTGCCCACAACTGTAGGACCGGTCAATTTCTCAACCCGGGTGGGAATCAGATTTGACTCTTCCTTAGCTTCCTTCGCACTACTTTCCTCTTCAACTTCAGGACTCGTGACTTCAGGTTCTGCCGGAGTCTCAGCTTTTACTTCTTCTGTTACGGTTTCCGTAGTTTTCTCGACAACAGGCTTTTCTTCTGCTTTCCCTGGCTCTTTGGTCTCTGCGACAGTCTCCTTAGCTTCCTCTTCCTTGACCTCAGACGCTTCGCCCTTGGCCTTGGATTTCTTGCTTGGACGTGTCTTCTGATTCATGGAGTCCAGGTCAATTTTTCCAACGACCTTTGGTCCCCCTTCTACCGCTTCGGGTTCCTCCTCTTTTTTCTCAGCTTTCGGACTCACTTCAGCCTTCGGGCTTACTTCAGCTTCTGGTTCAGCTTTTGGTTCAGCCTTTTTCGCCTTTGCCGCCTTAGTTGCTTTAGTTGCTTTAGTTGCTTTGGGCTTCTCCGCTTCCGGTTCAACGACAGGTTTTTCCTCTTCGGGCTCAACTTCCTTATCAGCTACCGGGGCCTTGGTATCGGCAGCTTCGGCGGTATGATCTGTAATAATTAATTCTTCGGATTCCTCCTGTTCGGCTGTCTCAGGAACATCATCCAATGAGAGCGACTCCTGCCTTTCTCTAAGGTTCTTCAGGGTTAATTTCTCACTTTCCTTCTTCACACTCAAGTCTGTACTATACTCCTCCTGCAGGAGGTCATACAGATCCGGCTCCAACTTGCTGTTCGGGTTGGAATCGATCTCATGTCCCTGCTTTCCAAGAAACTCAACAATGGTGGAAATCCCCACGTTAAACTCCCTGGCAGCCTTGCTAAGTCTTGTTGCCTTTCTTTCAGCCATATAAATCTATTCAAATTCTGCTTTAAGCACATTGACCAGGTCCGCAATGGTCTCCTCTTCCAGATCGGTCCTTTTGACCAGGTCAGCCACACTGAGGTTCAATACCGATTTGGCAGTATCGCAACCGATTGCCTTCAATTCATCCAGAACCCAGCTTTCAATTTCATCAGCAAATTCTTCGAGGTTCACATCCTCATCGTCCTCGTCCGATTCACGATATACATCAATCTCATAACCTGAGAGTTGACTGGCCAGCTTGATATTCAGACCACCCTTACCTATGGCAAGGGAGACCTCCTTGGGCTGAAGATAAACCTCAGCACGCTTCTCTTCATCATCCAGCTTTATGGATGTGATTTTGGCAGGGCTAAGCGCCCGGGTAATAAAAAGCTGGATGTTGTTGGTATAATTGATAACATCGATGTTCTCGTTCTTGAGCTCCCTGACAATGCCATGGATACGGGAACCTTTCATTCCCACACAGGCACCAACAGGATCAATACGTTCGTCATAGGACTCCACGGCCACTTTTGCTCTTTCTCCGGGAACCCGCACGATATTCTTAATGGTAATCAGTCCGTCGAAAATCTCAGGAACCTCCAGTTCAAAAAGACGCTCCAGGAACACTGGCGAGGTCCTGGAAAGAATGATCAGGGGATTGGCATTGCGCATATCCACCTTTACAACAACCGCACGGATGGTATCTCCTTTACGGAAATAATCGGAAGGGATCTGCTCGGTCTTGGGCAGGATCAGTTCATTGCCTTCGTCATCCAGTATCAGGATCTCTCTTTTCCATACCTGGTATACCTCGCCGGTAACCACATCCCCTATCCTGTCCTTGTACTTGTTATACAGATGATTCTTCTCCAGCTCCATGATCCTGGCGGAAAGATTCTGGCGCAGTGCCAGGATGGCACGCCTTCCGAAATCACCCAGCTTCACTTCATCCGTTACCTCTTCGCCTACCTCATAGTCTTCGTCAATCTCCTTGGCCTTGGTCAAAGGAATTTGCAGGGCCGGTTCTTCCACCTCGTCATCCTCAACTACCTCGCGATTCCTCCATATCTCGAAATCACCCTTATCAATATTGATAATGATATCAAAATTCTCATCGGTTCCGTATTTCTTCAGAAGCATGCCCCTGAATACATCCTCAAGGACGCTCATCATGGTCACACGGTCGATGTTCTTCAATTCCTTAAATTCGGAAAATGTCTCTATCAAATTAAGATTTTCCATTGCTACTCTGTTGAATCAATTAAATGATATTATTGCTTTTGCTGTTTTTATCTCGTCAAAACCTATCTCTTCGTCGTCTCCGCTTATCTTCAGAATAATTCCTTTTTCGGTAAGGGATTCCAGTTTGCCCTTTACCTTTATCCCATCGGTATAAAGGACCTCGATATCACGACCCAGATTCTTCTCATATTGTTGCTTCACCTTGAAGGCACCACCAAGCCCCGGTGAGGATACTTCCAATGCATAATCCTCCACATCGCGGTCCAGGGATTCATTCACAAAGCGGCTGATCTTCACACATTCTTCAATGGAGATCCCCTCCGGCTTATCAACATGCACCGTAATGACATTCCCGGGTTTGACCAATACTTCCACAAGGAAGATGTCACTCCCCTCAATGTGCTTTACAATCAGATCTTTTATGCCTTCGGTCGTAATCATTTTTTCGCGTAATAAAATAGGGGACAAAAGCCCCCTAGAACAAATCTCTCCTAACGACAGCGCAAAAGTACAAATAATCGTGAAATTTGCAAAAAACAGATCGTTTTTTCGCTGATACAAACCCGATTATGACAATAAAAGCATAATTTTATGCCACAAAGAACCCATATGGGGAACAATTCTTCCACCAATAAGCTGAAAATCATTAATGATCCAGTATATGGATTTATTAAAATTCCGTACGATACGGTGTTCGACCTGATTGAACATCCCCTCTTCCAGCGTTTAAGAAGGATCAGACAACTGGGCCTCACTCATTTAGTCTATCCGGGTGCCAACCACACGCGCTTTCAGCATGCGGTGGGTGCCATGCATCTGATGGGTCTTGCCATTGAAGTGATCCGGGCCAAAGGCCACGCGATTAGTGAAGAAGAAGCAAAGGGTGTGACCATCGCCATACTCCTGCATGATATCGGACACGGACCCTTCTCTCATTCCCTGGAACACAGCCTGATCAGGAACACCACACACGAAGAGATCAGCCTGATGTTAATGGAGCGGCTCAATGAGGAGTTCGAGGGAAAGCTAAGCATGGCCATTCAAATTTTCAAAAACCAATACCCGAAGAAGTTCCTGCACCAGCTGGTATCCAGTCAACTCGACATGGACCGCCTGGATTACCTGAAACGGGACAGTTTTTTTACGGGGGTCACCGAGGGAGTGATCGGATCGGACCGGATAATCAAGATGTTGAATGTACTGAACGACCAGCTGGTGGTAGAAGAGAAAGGGATCTACTCCATTGAAAAGTTTCTGATCGCCCGCAGGCTCATGTACTGGCAGGTATATCTGCACCGCACCGTAGTGGCTTCTGAACAGATCCTGGTACAGATGTTAAAACGGGCACAGGCCCTGACTTCAGATGGAATGGAGCTTTTTGCTACACCTGCACTGGCGTACTTTCTCAGGGAACACAATCAATATTCCCTGGATCAGTTTACACTGCTCGACGACGAAGATATTCTTGCCTCGGCCAAGGTTTGGTGCAACAATTCCGATAAGATATTGTCTATGTTAGCGAACGGACTGGTCAGCCGGAAGCTGTTTTATGTGGAGCTGAACAGTCAATCATTTCACAGTGAACGAGTTACGCAGATCAGGGAGCAGGTGGCAGAGGAACTCTCCATAAAGCCCCGGGAGGCCGAATACCTTGTGGTATCGGACAGCGTCAGCAACTATGCATACAGTAATATGGACGACCGCATCACCATCATGGATAAATATGGCTCTACCCGGGATATAGCTGAGGCCTCCGATATTCTGAATATCTCGGTGCTCTCAAAAAATGTACGAAAGTATTTCCTTTGTTATCCCCGCACACTTGAAAATACAGATCAAATATAATCACATAAAAAAAAGTTGAATGAATTTTACTGCAGCACTTATTGCTGAATTCCTGAAAGGATCGGTCGAGGGCAATCCCGAGGCCACTGTAAACGACATAAGTAAAATTGAGGAGGGAAAGCCCGGAACACTGTCCTTCCTGGCCAATCCCAAATATGAAAAGTATATTTATGATACCCAATCGTCCATTGTCATTGTAAATGCTGACTTTAAACCATTAAAAGAAATCGGCGCCACCCTTGTAAGGGTTGAAAATGCATATGAATCTTTTGCGGCACTCCTCCGCCTCTACGAACAGAGTAAGCCCAGGAAGAGCGGGATCAGCAAGAATGCTGTTATAGCAGACTCCGCTTCACTGGGGAAAGAACTCTATGTGGGCGATTTCACCGTGATATCCGAGAATGCTTCCCTTGGTGATGGAGTACAGCTCTATCCGCAGGTTTATATTGGTGACCATGTGAAGATCGGGGAAGGAAGCATTCTCCACCCCGGCGTCAAGGTTTATGAGGGCTGTGTGATCGGGTCCCATTGTGTGATTCATGCCGGTGCCATTATCGGGGCAGACGGATTCGGATTTGCTCCCAACCAGAACAATAATTATGAAAAGATTCCCCAGGTGGGGAAAGTGATCATCGAGGACCATGTGGAAATCGGGGCCAATACCACAGTAGACCGCGCCACCATGGGTGCCACCATACTGCGAAAAGGAGTTAAACTGGACAACCTGGTCATGATAGCCCACAATGTGGAGGTGGACGAAAATACAGTTATTGCTGCACAGAGCGGCATCTCAGGATCCACGAAAGTTGGTAAGAACTGTATGTTTGGCGGACAGGTAGGCCTGATCGGACATATCAACATTGCCAGCGGGGTCAAAATTGCAGCCCAGTCGGGAATCACCAAGGACATCAAGGAGGAGGGAATCGTTATCCAGGGTTCGCCAGCCTTTGAATTCGGACCCTATCAGAGGAGCTACCTGCTATTCCGCAACCTGCC
>Ga0180436_10004649_pt1 | contig 12280 bp, 12 predicted proteins | sample SS_ome_2_FD_132434 | JGI IMG/M metagenome (GOLD analysis project Ga0180436, IMG submission 132434) | Hypersaline lake sediment archaeal communities from the Salton Sea, California, USA - SS_3_S_2 metaG | ecosystem: Environmental > Aquatic > Non-marine Saline and Alkaline > Hypersaline >...
CAGATCAGCGCGATTTTCACCGGCGTGCAGGAGTTGCGCAAGGTGTTCGAGGCGGCCAAGCACAGGCGCGCGAACGGGCAGGGCACCTTGCTTTTCGTCGATGAGATCCACCGCTTCAACAAGGCCCAGCAGGACGGGTTCCTGCCACACATGGAGGATGGCACGATCCTTCTGGTGGGCGCGACGACCGAGAACCCATCGTTCGAGTTGAACGCGGCCCTTCTGAGCCGGGCGCAGGTGCTGGTTCTCAAACGCCTCGGCCCGGTCGACCTCGAACGGCTGGCGCAGCGCGCGGAGAAAGACCTGGGCCGCGCCCTGCCGCTCGATGGCCCGGCGCGCGAGGCGCTGATCGAGATGGCCGATGGCGACGGACGCGCGCAGCTCAACCTCATCGAACAGATCATGGCGTGGAAAGTGACTGGCAAGCTCGACCGCGACGCGCTTGCCACCCGCCTGATGCGACGCGCCGCGCGCTACGACAAGTCCGGCGACGAGCATTACAACCTGATTTCCGCCCTGCACAAATCGGTGCGCGGCTCCGACCCGGACGCGGCGCTCTACTGGTTCAACCGGATGCTGCTCGGCGGCGAAGACCCGCGTTTTCTCGCCCGCAGGCTCACCCGGATGGCGGTGGAAGACATCGGCCTGGCCGATCCGCAGGCCAATGCGGTCTGCCTCCATGCCTGGGAAACCTACGAGCGGCTTGGAAGCCCGGAGGGGGAACTGGCGCTGGCGCAGGCGGTGATCTATCTCGCCCTCGCGCCGAAATCGAACGCGGCTTACGTGGCGCAGAAGCAGGCAGCGGCGGCGGCGCGGAAAACCGGCTCTGAACCGCCGCCCAAGCACATCCTGAACGCGCCGACGAAGTTGATGGACGAACAGGGCTACGGCGCGGGCTATGCCTATGATCACGACGCGCCGGATGCCTTTTCGGGGCAGAACTACTTCCCCGAGGGGATGAAGCGCGGCGTCTATTACCTGCCGCCCGAACGCGGCTTCGAGCGTGACCTCAAGAAGCGGGTGGAGTGGTTCGCCAAGCTGCGCGCGAAGCGGCAAACTTGACAAGCCGCGCCGGAGCGACAAGGAAGCGCCCATGAACCTGACACTCCTCTCCGTGGCGCTCGGCGGCGCCCTCGGCGCCTCGGCGCGTTACCTCACCAATGTCGCCTTTGCCCGCGTTGTCGGATTCGGTTTTCCCTATGCCACCATGGTGGTGAACGTAGCAGGCTCCTTCCTGATGGGGGTGCTCGTGGTAGTGCTGGCGCGCAAGGGCGGGCAGGCCTACGCGCCCTTCCTGATGACGGGCGTTCTCGGCGGCTTTACCACCTTCTCGGCCTTCTCGCTCGACACGCTCACCCTGTTCGAGCGCGGCGAAACCGGGCTCGCGGGGCTCTACGTCGGCCTCTCGGTGGCGCTGTCGCTCGGCGCGATCGGCCTTGGCATTCTCGCAACCCGCATGGTGCTGGTGCCATGAGCGGGGTGCAGGTGCTCACCGTCGCCGCGGGCGAGGGCGATCAGCGGCTCGACCGCTGGTTTCGCCGCCACTTCCCGCAGGTGTCGCAGGGGCGGATCGAGAAGATGTGCCGCAAGGGCGAGATCCGGATCGATGGCGGGCGGGTGAAACCGGCCACGCGGGTTGAGGAAGGGCAGGAGGTGCGCATCCCGCCGCTCCCCGACGAGGCCGCGCCCGCGCCAAAGCCGCAGGCCCCGCGCGTCTCCGATGCCGATGCGCGGATGATTCAGGCCGCCGTGCTTTACCGCGACGATCATATCATCGCGCTCAACAAGCCGCCGGGCCTGCCCAGTCAGGGCGGCTCGAAACAGACCCGCCACGTCGATGGTCTGGCCGAGGCGCTGCGCTTCGGGCTGGAGGAAAAGCCGCGCCTCGTGCACCGGCTCGACAAGGACACCTCGGGCGTTCTGATCATGGCGCGCAGCCGCGCCGTGGCCAAGGCGCTCACCGACGCCTTCCGCGCCCGCGATGCGCGCAAGATCTACTGGGCGGTGGTGGCGGGCGTGCCCAGCCCGCGCCGGGGCACGGTGAAATGGGGGCTGGTGAAGGCCTCTGGCCATGGCGACCATGGCGAGGGCGAGAAAATGCGCTGCGTTCACCCCTCGGAGCTTGATACCACGCCCGGCGCCAAACGCGCGGTCACAGATTACGCCGTGGTGCAGAACCTCGCCACGCGCGCGGCCTGGGTCGCGCTGGTGCCGGTGACGGGGCGCACCCACCAGTTGCGCGCGCATATGGCCGAGATGGGCCACCCGATCATAGGCGACGGCAAATACGGCGGTTCGGGGCAGGAAAACCTCGGCGATGGCTGGGGGTCGATGCTGGGGGGCGAGATCTCGCGCAAACTGCACCTGCACGCCCGCTCGCTCAGCCTCACCCACCCGATCACCGGCAAGCCGCTCACCATCACCGCGCCGCTGCCCGAACACATGGCGCGGACTTGGGAAACCCTCGGCTTCAACGAGGTCGAGGCGCCGGAAGACCCGTTCGCGGAGGATGGCGGGTGGAGCTGAGCCTCGTGGTCTTCGATGTCGATGGCACCCTGATCGACAGCCAGGATTTCATCGTCACGGCGATGCACCGGGCCTTTGCCGGGGCCGGGCGGTCCTTGCCGGGGCGTGCGGAGGTGCTGGCGGTGGTCGGGCTTTCGCTGGCCGAGGCGGTGTCGCGGCTGGCCCCCGATCTCGGCGCGGGCGAGGTTGACGAGGCGGTCGAACGCTACCGCGCCGCCTTCATCGGCTTGCGGGCGGAAACCGGGGGCGAGGCTGCCGCGCCGCTCTATCCCGGTGCGCGCGCGGCGGTCGAGGCGCTGCACGCGCGCCCCGAGGTGCTTCTCGGCGTGGCCACGGGCAAGGCCCGGCGGGGGCTCGACCACGCCTTTGCGGCGCATGACCTCGACCGTTTCTTCGTGACCCGCCAGACCGCCGACCATCACCCCTCGAAGCCGCACCCGGCGATGCTGGAAGCGGCGCTGGCCGAAACCGGCGTGGCGCCCGAGCGCGCGGCGATGGTGGGCGATACCACCTTCGATATCGAGATGGCCCGCGGCGCGGGCATGCTGCCGGTGGGCGTTTCCTGGGGATATCACCCGGCCGAGGCGCTGCGCGCGGCCGGAGCGGCGGTTGTGGTGGACAGCTTCGCGCAACTGCCCGCCGCGCTCGACAAGATCTGGAGGGCGACGGCATGAGCGGTGCATGGCAGCCGAAACGGTTCTGGAGCAAGGCCGGTGTGGTGCCGGTCGAGGGCGGCTTCACCGTGAAGCTGGATGACCGCCCGGTGCGCACGCCTGCCAAGTCCGCGCTGGTGATCCCAACGCGCGCGCTGGCCGAAGCCGTGGCGGCGGAATGGGACGCGCAGGAAGACCTCATCAAGCCCGAGACCATGCCGCTCACCCGCACGGCCAATTCGGCGATCGACAAGGTGGCGGTGCAGCACGACGAGGTCGCGGCGCTGCTGGCGGCCTATGGCGAGACCGATCTTCTGTGCTATCGCGCCGAGGAACCCGAAGGCCTCGTGGCCCGGCAGGCGGCGGCCTGGGATCCGCTGCTCGACTGGGCGGCAACGCAACTGGGCGCGCGGTTGCGGCCAACCTCCGGCATCGTTCCGACGCCGCAAGACCCCGGCGCGCTTGCCCGCCTCGCCGATCAAACCCGTGCCCTCGATGCCTTCGCACTCGCAGCATTTCACGATCTGGTGTCGCTCAGCGGCTCGTTGATCCTTGGTTTCGCGGTAACGCACCGGACCCAGCCACCGGAATCGATCTGGGAGATTTCCCGCATCGACGAATCGTGGCAGCAGGCGCAATGGGGCGAGGACGAGGAAGCGGCGGAACACACCGCGCTGAAAAAACAGGCATTTCTCGACGCGGCGCGATTTTTTTCACTCCTCGCACGCGACAATTGACCACGTGCCGCCCGTATGGGGCGAAATCCCGTGAAACCGCGCCGGTTTGGCAAAACGCTGATCTGGACCGAAGACTTGACCAATCAGACGGAATCCGCCCACACTTCTGACATGGAGGGGGGAAAATCCCGCTTCGTATCGCTCCCGGTGCAGAACCGGACAATGAGACGCCCTGAAAGGGCGGATAATCAGGAAGAGGTAAACATGAAAAAAACCGTAATTCTTGGCGCCCTGACCGCAGCGGGATTCGCTGCCGGTGCGGCGTCGGCTGCGACGCTTGATGACGTCAAGGCTCGCGGCCAACTGAACTGTGGCGTGGCCACCGGCGTGCCGGGCTTTGCTGCGCCGGACGCCAGCGGCGAATGGGATGGCTTCGACGTTGCCGTGTGCCGCGCCGTTGCCGCCGCCACGCTGGGAGACCCCTCGGCTGTGGAATTCGTGCCGACCACCGGCAAGACCCGCTTTACCGCGCTGGCTTCGGGCGAGATCGACATGCTCGCCCGCAACACCACCTGGACCTTCTCGCGCGACGTCGACCTCAAGTTCGATTTCGTCGGCGTGAACTACTACGATGGTCAGGGCTACATGGTGCCCAAGGCGCTGGGCGTCAGCTCGGCCAAGGAGCTCGATGGCGCCACCGTCTGCATCCAGACCGGCACCACCACCGAGCTTAACCTCGCCGACTACTTCCGCGTGAACGGGATGAGCTACGAGCCGGTGCCGATCGAAACCAACGCCGAGGCCCAGCAGCAGTATCTTGCCGGCGCCTGCGACGTTTACACGACGGACGCCTCCGGCCTCGCCGCGACCCGCGCCACGTTCGAAACCCCGTCGGATCACGTGATCCTTCCCGAGATCATCTCGAAAGAGCCGCTCGGGCCGCTCGTGCGCCACGGTGACAACGAATGGGCCGACATCGTGCGCTGGAGCCTCAACGCTCTGATCGCTGCCGAAGAATATGGTGTGACCTCGGCCAACATCGACGAGATGCTCGGTGGCACCGACAACCCCGAGATCAACCGTCTGCTCGGCACCGAGGGCAACCTTGGCGAGATGCTCGGCCTCGATGCCGACTGGGCCGTGAAGGCGATCAAGTCGGGTGGCAACTACGGCGAGATCTTCGCCCGTAACATCGGCGAAGACACCCCGATCGGTCTCGCTCGCGGGCTCAACGCCCAATACCGTGACGGCGGCATCCTCTACGCACCGCCGTTCCGTTAAGGCACAAGGCGAAGGGCGCGGTTCAGGCCGCGCCCTTTTCCGATCAAGTCTACAAGAAACATAATCAAACACTCGGGCGCAGCCGCGCGTGGCGCGAACCTGGGACGACGGGGATAACTCATGACGACACTGACCGACCCGCCAAAGGAGTCGTTCCGTCTGTCGATGTTGCTCAACGACAGCCGGTATCGGTCGATCACCATTCAGATCGTCGCGCTCATCGCGTTTCTCACGCTGATCGGCTGGCTGTTGAACAATACGGCCCAGAACCTTGCCGATCTGGGCAAAGAGCCCAGTTTTCGTTTCCTGAGCCAACCTTCGGGCTACGACATCAACCAGAGACTGCTGGACTATTCCAGCCAGGACACCAACCTGCGCGCGGCCTTTCTTGGCCTGCTCAACACGCTGCTCATCGCTGTCATGGGCTGTATCGCGGCCACGGTCGTCGGCGTGATCGTCGGCGTGCTGAGGCTCTCCAACAACTGGATCGTCGCGCGGTTGATGACGATTTATGTCGAGATCTTCCGCAATGTCCCGGTGCTCCTGTGGATCGTCTTCACCATGGCGATCCTGATCGAAACCCTGCCTGCGCCAAACAAGTTCCGAGGTGACACGCCCGAAGCGAGCATGTTGCTCGGCGACAGCGTGGCACTTACCAACCGGGGATTTTACATTCCCGAACCGCTGTTCTCGCGCAGCCTCGGCGATGTTCATGTTCTCGGCGAGTCGTCCCTTCGTTTCAACGTGAGCCTCGATCTCATCGCCATCCTCGCAACGCTGATAGCGGGTGTGCTCATCGCGGGGCTGTTCGCCAAACGCGCCGATCGGATCCAGGCGGCAACCGGTGTTCGGCCAAAAACCTGGCATTGGCGGCTTGGCGTGATCGTTCTGCCAACGGCGGCGCTGCTCGTCGGCCTCGGTCTGCACCTCGGATATCCCGAACTCAGGGGCTTCAACTTCCAGGGCGGCACCTACATGCGCAACTCGCTGATTGCGCTTTGGCTGGCACTCTCGCTCTACACCGCGGCTTTCATCGCGGAGATCGTGCGCGCAGGTATCCTCGCCATCTCGAAAGGCCAGACCGAAGCCGCCGCCGCGCTTGGCCTGCGTTCACGCCGGATCATGAGCCTCGTGGTTCTGCCGCAGGCGCTCAGGGTGATCGTTCCACCGCTGATCTCGCAATATCTCAACCTCACCAAGAACTCCTCGCTCGCCATCGCCGTGGGCTACATGGACATCACCGGCACCCTGATGGGGATCACCCTCAACCAGACCGGGCGGGAGCTTGAGACGGTGCTTATGACCATGCTGATCTACCTCACGATCTCGCTGGTGATCTCGGGCGCGATGAACGTCTACAACAACTCCGTGAAGCTGCAGGAGCGCTGATATGACCGATCTGTCCTATGTCCGCAGCGAAATGCTTCCAGAGCGCGATCCGCCGGTTTCAACCTCGGGTGTGATCGGCTGGATACGGGAGAACCTGTTCAACGGTATCTCGAACTCGGTGCTCACGCTTGCCTCGCTGGCCTTCATCTACTGGGTGCTGAGCCATTTCATCCCGTGGTTCTGGTCGCCGACCTGGAACGGCACCTCGCTTGGCCAATGCCGCGAGATGATCGGCGCAGCCGGCAAGGAAGGCGGCGCTTGCTGGGGTGTGATCAACGAACGCTGGCCGCAGATCCTGTTCGGTTTCTACCCCGAGGAACTGCGCTGGCGGCCGATTCTGGCTTTCGTGCTGATGTTCGTGGCACTGATCCCGATCCTGTTCAACATGATCTCACGGCGGATGAACTGGTTCCTGCTGGCGCTGGTGTTGTTCGTGACCACGTTGTTCGTTGCTTCCGGCTGGCTTGCCGTGGTGGCGCAGGGGCTGCTCGTTGTCGCGATGATCTGGATCGGCAGACTGATACTGATGACGAAGGTCACGGATCGCGCGGAACAGATCAAGGCGGGTGCCAAACGCCTGCCCAACCCGCTCATCTTCTCATCGGCCTTTGTCTTCATCATGCCCTGGCTGCTTTGGGGCGGCACGCTCTGGACACCGATCGCCGCCGCCTTCGGCTTTGTCGTCGGGTGGGGTGTGTTCCGCCTGCTGGCGCCGAAGGTCGGTGACCTCGCCGGGCTCATCGTCGGGGTCGTCGCCGCCATCGTCTGGTGGCTGTTTCTCATCGGCCCGGTGGCGTCAGGGCTCAATGCGCTCCTGCCCGTCGGGCTCGAGCCGGTGCAAAGCCGCTATTTCGGCGGCCTCCTGCTCTCGGTCACCATCGGCGTGGTGGCGATCTCGGTCTCCCTGCCGCTCGGGATCGTGCTCGCGCTCGGTCGCCAGTCCGATCTCCTGCTCGTCAAGTGGATGTCGGTGGGCTTCATCGAGTTCATTCGCGGCGTGCCGCTGATCACGCTCCTGTTCGTGGCCTCGTTCCTGCTCAACGTCTTCATGCCGCCGGGCACCAACTTCGACATCATCCTGCGGGTCATCATCATGGCCACGCTGTTCTCGGCGGCCTATATCGCCGAGGTGGTGCGGGGTGGGCTCGCGGCGCTGCCCAAGGGGCAGTATGAAGCCGCCGACGCGCTGGGCCTCGATTACTGGAAGGCGCAGCGGCTGATCATCATGCCGCAGGCGCTGAAAATCTCGATCCCCGGCATCGTTTCCGTCTTCATCGGGCTGTTCAAGGATACCACGCTGGTCTCGATCATCGGCCTGCTCGACCCGATCGGGTTGTCGAACTCGATCCGCGCCGACGTGGCCTGGAACGGGGTGGTCTGGGAGCTTTACGGCTTCATCGCCTTCCTGTTCTTCATCATCACCTTCCTGATGTCCCGCTATTCCATGTATCTCGAGCGCCGCCTGCGCACGGATCACCGTTAAGGGAGAAATCCAGATGTCCAGCATCGAAATCGAACGCGACGTCGATACATCGCACATGCAAGTCTCCGACAAGGTGGCGATCGAGATCCGCAACATGAACAAGTGGTACGGCCAGTTCCACGTGCTGCGCGATATTGATCTCACCGTCTACGAAGGCGAACGGATCGTGATCTGCGGCCCTTCCGGCTCGGGGAAATCGACACTCATCCGCTGCATCAACCGGCTTGAAGAGCATCAGGCAGGCAGCATCGTGGTTGACGGCACCGAGCTTTCGTCAGACCTCAAGAACGTCGACAAGGTGCGCTCGGAAGTCGGCATGGTGTTCCAGCACTTCAACCTGTTCCCGCACCTGACGGTGCTCGACAACCTCACGCTCGCCCCGATCTGGGTGCGCAAGACTCCGCGCAAGGAGGCCGAGGAAACCGCGATGCACTATCTCGAAAAGGTGAAAATCCCCGAGCAGGCGTTGAAGTTTCCGGGCCAGCTTTCGGGCGGTCAGCAGCAGCGGGTGGCAATTGCGCGCTCGCTCTGCATGAAGCCACGGATCATGCTGTTCGACGAACCCACATCGGCGCTTGATCCGGAAATGATCAAGGAGGTGCTTGATACCATGATCGAGCTGGCCGAGGAGGGCATGACCATGCTGGTGGTGACCCACGAGATGGGCTTTGCCGAGAAGGTCGCCAACCGGGTGATCTTCATGGATGCGGGCCAGATCGTGGAGCAGAACGCGCCGAGCGAGTTCTTCAACAACCCGCAGTCGGACCGCACCAAGCTGTTCCTCAGCCAGATCCTCTGAGCACGGATCAAGCAACCGGAAAGGGCGCGCCTTCGGGGGCGCCCTTTTCGTGTTCAGATCAGGTCGCGGGCGAAAACCAGATCGACGATCCGGCCCATGCGCCAATCGACACCGCCCCAATCGGCGGTTTCGAAGTCGATCACCGTGGTGGCGCCGGTGGGGTATTGGGCGAAGCGCGCATCGGGCGGCGGCGCATCGACGATACCTTGCGCGAAATAGGCGGTGCCGGGGTTATGGGCCACCATCATCACAACCTGGTCGGTGGCGTCGCGCAATGCCGCCAGCATCGCTTCGGGTTCGGCATGGTAGAGATCGGGCCGGATGCTGGCGTTCGGCGCCGGGTCGAAGGCCTCGGAAGCAAGCTCCCAGGTTTCTCGCGTGCGCGCGGCGGAGGAGACCAGCGCCGCTTCCGGCACATGCCCGCGCGCCGCGAGCCAGGTGCCAACCGCCTTTGCGGAAGCCCGACCCCGGTTGTTCAACGGGCGATCATGGTCGTCCGTGATCGGATCGGACCATGACGACTTGGCATGGCGGGTGAGGATCAGACGCAATGTCATCGCGGGTGAAACGCTTTCATGTGGAAACGGGATTGCGCCTCGTTTCTACCGTAGGCCTGCCCCACGGGGCAAGCGCGCCGGGCGGCGCAACCGCGCCCGAGGCAATCCGCGCCCGCCTCGGTGTCGAGATAGCCGCGGCAAGCGGACACGTCATAGGCTTCGGGCGCGAGCGCGCCGACCGGGCAGGCGCTGCGGCAGGGCTGGCCGGGGCAGGTCTCGCAAGGGTTCGGCCCTCCCGGCAAAGCAAGCGCCAATGGCAGGCGCACCGCGCCGCGAAAAGACAGCCACAGCCCGAGCCGGTCATGCACCAGAAGCCCCACGGGCGAGGCCCAGACCCGGCCCGTGGCCAGCGCCCAGGCGATGAAGGGCGGGTAGGGCGGCCCGTCGGAGGGGAACAGCGCCTCGCCGCCCCAAGCTGCGGCCAGCGCGCCGATCACCCGCTTCGACCAGCGGTCGAGCGGATCGGGCTGGCCATCTGCATATTCGGGTGCGGCGGAGAAGGCGGGCCAGAAGCCGGGTTCGCGCGGGGCGAGGAGCAGCACCGTTGCCCCGCCCTCGGGGGCCGCCCCGATCAGCTCCAGGTGCTGGGCCGCGGCCTCCCCGGCAAAGTCGGCTGCGTCCGGCCCGGCCATCAGCCGTTGCGGATCAGCGAACCGGCGCCGTGCTCGGTGAACAGCTCCAGCAGGCAGGCGTTGGGCGTGCGGCCGTCGAGGATGACGACCGCCCGCGTGCCGCCTTCCAGCGCCATCAGCGCCGTCTCGGTCTTCGGGATCATCCCGCCCGCGATCACGCCCGCCTCGGTAAGGTCGCGGATATCATGCGCCTTGAGCTCGGTGATGACCTTGCCGGACTTGTCTTTGACGCCTTCCACATCGGTGAGCAGCAGGAGCCTGTCGGCCTTCAGGGCGGCCGATACCGCCCCGGCGGCGGTGTCGCCGTTTACGTTGAAGGTTTCGCCGCCGCGGCCCATGCCGATGGGCGCGATCACCGGGATGATCTCGGCCTCGAACAGCTTGGTGAGCACCGTCGGGTCCATCTCGGCCGGGGTGCCGACGAAGCCGAGATCGGGGTCGGTCTGGTCGCAGACCATGAGTCGGGCATCCTTGCCGGTGAGGCCCACGGCGCGCCCGCCCGCATCGCTGATCGCCTGCACGATGCGCTTGTTGACCCGCCCGGCCAGCACCATCTCGACCACTTCCATGGTGGCCGCGTCGGTCACGCGCTTGCCGTGCACGAAATGGCTCTCCACACCGAGCCGCTTCAGCATGTCGTTGATCATCGGCCCGCCGCCGTGCACCACGACCGGGTTCACCCCCACCTGCCGCATCAGCACGATGTCGCGGGCGAAGGAGTTCATCGCGTCGTCGTCGCCCATAGCGTTGCCGCCGAACTTGATGACCACGGTTGCGCCCTCGTAGCGCTGCAGGTAGGGCAGGGCTTCGTTCAGGGTGCGGGCGGTGGCGATCCAGTCTCGGTTCATGGTCTGCTTTCTCATCGGGTTTCCTCGGGCGGACTGCGCCATTCGTCTAACCGTGCTGCGCCCGGCTGCCAAGGGGCATTGCCACCACGCGGGCTTGCGCTAGGTTGAGGCAAAAAGGGGTCAGGCGATGAGCGACAGACAGAAAACACTGCTTCTGACGGGCGCAAGCCGGGGAATCGGCCATGCCACGGTGCGCAAGTTCAACCGCGAAGGCTGGCGCGTGATCACCTGTTCGCGCCATCCTTTTCCCGAACAATGCCCCTGGGGCGGCGGTGCGGAAAACCACGTCGAGTTGGACCTTGCCGATCCCGCCGACACGATCAACGCCGTCGGCCTGATCCAGGAAAAACTGGATGGCCATCTCGATGCGCTGGTGAACAACGCCGGTATTTCGCCGAAAGGCCCTAATGGCGAACGGCTCTCCACCCTCAACACCGATCTGCGCGATTGGGGCCATGTGTTTCACGTAAACTTCTTCGCCTCGGTGGTGCTCGCGCGCGGGCTGAAAGACGAATTGGCGGCGGCGCAGGGCTCGGTCGTCAACGTCACCTCTATCGCGGGCAGCCGTGTGCATCCCTTCGCGGGCGCGGCCTACGCCACCTCGAAAGCGGCGCTCGCCGCCCTCACCCGCGAAATGGCGCATGATTTCGGCCCGCTCGGTGTGCGGGTCAATGCCATCGCGCCGGGCGAGGTGAAAACGGCGATCCTGAGTCCGGGCACCGAGAAGATCGTGGAGCAATTGCCCCTGCGCCGCCTCGGCCAGCCGGAAGAGGTGGCCGACGTGATCTATTTCCTGTGTTCGGACTCCTCGTCCTACATCTCGGGCACCGAAATCGAGGTCAACGGCGGTCAGCACGTCTGAGGACTGGAGCGCGGCGGGTTATTCCAGCGTCGCGATGATCGCGCGCAAAGTCTCGATCCCGTCGCCCTTTTCCGAAGAGGTCACCACCAGTTCGGGAAAGGCCGCCGGGTGCTTCGACAAGGCACCGCGCACCTGCGCGAGCACGCGCGCGCGCTCGTCTGTCTTGATCTTGTCGGCCTTGGTGAGGACCACCTGGAAGGTGACGGCGGCGCGGTCGAGCAGCGCCATGATCTCCTCGTCCACGGCCTTCACCCCGTGGCGTGCGTCGATCAGCACGAAGGCGCGGCGCAGGCTGGCGCGCCCGGCGAGATAGGCCTTGAGCAGGCGCTGCCATTTTTCCACCACCTTCACCGGCGCGTTGGCGAAGCCGTAGCCGGGCAGGTCGACGAGATAGGGGCCGCCGGTGGTGGTGAAGAAGTTGATCTCCTGCGTCCGGCCCGGCGTGTTGGAGGCACGGGCAAGCCCCTTGCGGCCGGTGAGCGCGTTGATCAGCGAGGATTTACCCACGTTCGAGCGCCCGGCGAAGCACACCTCGAGCCGGTCATCGGGCGGCAACCCGTCCATCGCCACCAC
>Ga0180436_10004650_pt1 | contig 12280 bp, 8 predicted proteins | sample SS_ome_2_FD_132434 | JGI IMG/M metagenome (GOLD analysis project Ga0180436, IMG submission 132434) | Hypersaline lake sediment archaeal communities from the Salton Sea, California, USA - SS_3_S_2 metaG | ecosystem: Environmental > Aquatic > Non-marine Saline and Alkaline > Hypersaline > Sediment...
AGCACGGTCAGGTGATGCGGCGAGCCCGGAAGGTCGTAGTTCTCACGCAGCATCGTCTACCGTGCCTGTCTCACTGTGGCTTTTATGCCTCTGTCGTTCCCGGCTGCGGAGCATCCGCGGGGGCTTCAGCCCTCTGTCATTCCCGGCTGCGGAGCATCCGCGGGCGGGGCAGCCTGCCCGTCGGCCGACAGCGCGAAAACGTCCGTCTCGTAGTAGGCGGCACAGGCGGCATGCAAACGGTTCTTTAGCTTGCCGTCCGCTGCGAGCGCGCCTGCGATCAAACGGTTCTCCGGGGGCAGGTTCCGCAGTTCGATGCCGTGCTCATCGAGGAAGGCCAGCACGCCGGCCTCACCCAGTTCCGGCACCTCCATCGCGGCCTCGATGACGGCGAACGGCGACGTTTGAGCGCGGTCGTCGGCGGCAATGGCAGGGGCGGCCGCAGCCGCTTTGTCCGCGTCGATGAGGAGCGCGGCCAGGGTGGTCCCGTCGAAATACATTTTTGTTCTTCCTTTCGTTTTCATCCGTGCCGATCACGGATGCTTTCAATGTCGAGATAGCCGCTGCCATCCCCGTCCGAGCGATACAACAGGGCAATGTGCGCTTCGTGGGTGACACCGGGTGCGGTCACCGGGCCGGCAGTGCCGATACAGTCCTTGATCAGTTCGGCCACCAACGTGTCCAGCACGGCGGCGGACGCGGCAGCCGGCGCCGACCGGGAGACGGTCCCAGCCGCCATGTCGATGACATCCCCCGGACCGGCGAGGCACAGCCTGGTATCCGGGGCGATGAAATCATCGCCGGCCAGCTCGGTCTTGAGCGGATCGATCTCGACCAGCACGGCTCCGCGCGCACCGATCGCGGTGAGTGCGCTGTTGTCGTGGTTGGCGATGACTCCGCTGTCCTCGAGAAGACCGAGCCCGAACCGCACGCCTTCCTCGGCGCAGGCGACGGCGAGGCGGCCCAGACGGTGCGCGGAGCCGAGCTTCTGGTCGACGATGGCGGCGCCGAACAATCCCAGCCCCTCCTGGATGACCAGTCCGCGCCGTCCCATATCCGAGGCTATGCCGAACCGCAGCGCTTCGTAGGAGGTTCCGCCGCCGATCATGAAACCGGACAGCGCCGAGGCCGCGCCGCCGACCCCCACGATCATCGCTCCGGCCGCCCGCGCCCGCGCAATGGCCATCAGCAGCGGCGTAACCTCACCGCGGTAGAGCAGGGTTTCCACCAGCCTGATTTGGTTGCCCCCGGTCAGAACGATGGTGCGCAGGCCGGCGATCTGCTCGACCAGCGCTTCGTCGCGCATCAGGCGATCGATGTTGTCGATCGTGACGCCCAGATCGGTGGCCTCGACACCCGCGCCGCGCAGTGCGTTGATGTAGTCCCGCGCCGTCTCGTGGGGTTCGGCTGAAGCCGCGGCGAGCACACCCACCGGCCCCTCGCACCGCGACGCCAGCTCGGCGAGCAGCGGGCTGCCGCAGTCCAGCGGCGCCGAGCCGAGCATCATCACCCGCGCCTGCAGGCCCGGCTTGACCCCGTAGTCGCGGGACAGCGCCGCCCGCCGGTTCTCCGCCAGTTGCGCCTCGTTGAGCTGGCGTGTGCGCATGCTGGCCCGGAAGTCCACGGCCGTCATACGGAAGTCACGCCCGACATCGGGAATGTAGGCGGCCGCACGGCCACCCTCGCGGGAGATCTCGACACTGGTGGCGCACCCCGCCCGGGGCTCTACCGCGCGGGCGCGATCCGCGGGATAGGTCTCGGGGTCCCCCAGCACCAGCCGGGCCATGAGGTCGTAGAGCGTGTAGGCACCGAAGACGTTGCGGAGCGAGCGTGCGGGGGCGCTGTAGGTGATGTCGCCGCGGGTCACCGGCCGCTTGCCCGGACCGGGCCGGATATGGCCCGTTTTCAGGTTGTAGCTGTCACCGTTGTCGGCATAGCTGACCCCGATGTTCTCGATCAGCCTGCCGCTGCGATCGACTTTCGCCTCCGCGAGATCGAACACGAAAACACCGTATTCACCGATCACCCGCGCGATATGGCCCTCGACGAACAGGGCGGTGTTCTCGTCGATACCGAAGCCGCGCTCCGCACCGGACTCCTGCATGCCGACGACCATCCGGCCGAACCGGCCGCGCTTGATGAAATGCTGGTCGACCATGCCCCAGGGGAAGAAGCCGAGCCCTGGCGCCAACAGCATTCCGGGCTGGTCCGCATCACCGACCACTCCATAGGCCGCGGCTTCCAGTGACGTGCCGCCGGAAAACATCACCTCGGACATGATCGCCGCTCCGGCACTCGACCCGGCAACCAGCGATCCCCTGCGCTGCGCTTTTCGGATCGCCTTCAGCACCCGGGATTCCCTACCGTAGGGCGCCAGGGCCCCGGTGATCAGAGCCTGGTCGCCGCCGGTGAAGTAGACGCTGCCGTAGTCTTCGACGAGATCGGCGATCGCCTTGTCCTGCGCGGCCGCCGCCGCGCCGGGGCCATGCACCGGGGCCTGGACGGCATCGAGGCCATGGGCGCGAAACACCCCGACGGTTTCGGTGCCGACCTCGTCGGGCTCCGACGACGCCGTCGCGAAGACGACGATCCGGCCGCCCGCCAGACGGCGCATCTCGTCGTAGATGGCCGCGTTGTCATCTTCCAGACGGCCACCGATGATAGCCAGTTTCGGGGTGACGCTAGCCCGGTTGGTGAATGGGATTCTACTGAGCCTTCGTGTCATTTCGCCGGAACGATGAGCACACCGCGATCGTCCGAGGTGAGAACGAAGCCATCGGGAACGTCGAAGTTGGACGCCGCCAGACGCTTTGAGACGGGATCCGGTCCGGGCGCGGTGAACTTCGGGGTGAAGTTGATGATCTGCTTCCAGCAGCGCGTGATCGCCTCGCAGAAGTACAGCACCAAATCGTCGGGTTGGGCCTGCGCAAGCGCCGCGTCGAGGGCCTCGGCTTCGTCCTCGATGATGGTGATCGCTTCGGGCGCGACACCTTTGGCGATTAGGGCGTCCCTCAAGAGGATCGGGATTTCGTCTGGCCTGCGATCGCGCAGATTGTCGTCGCGGTGGCAGATGTAAGTGTCGAAATGGCCGGCGACGGTCGCCGCGATCGCCACCGCGTCCTCGTCGCGCCGATCCCCGGGGCAGGTCACGCCGACGATCCGGCGCCCGCGCGGCTTGAGCCTGTCGACCACGTCGACCATGGCGCCCACCGCGGCCTCGTTGTGACCGTAATCGAGGATCACCCGGAAACCGTGCTCGTCGAAGACATTCATCCGCCCAGGGCTCTGGAAGAAGCTGTTGTCGAAGGTGCGCAGACCGGTGCGGACTTGATCCAGGGTCTTGCCGAGCGCATAGGCCATGCCGGCGGCGAACATGGCGTTCTCGACATTGTGCAGCGCCTTGCCTTCCAGCGTCGCCGGGATGAGGTGGGTCCACATCAGCGGCATCTGCGTGCCGTTGTCGTAGATCACGATCTGATCGCCGTTGAGCCCCTGCTCGAGGACGATCGCGGGCTTGCCGAGCTGAATGTGTTCGCGCACCAACTCGTGCTCCGGGTTGCGCGTTACGTACATGACCTGCTTGGCGGGCGAGAAGGCCGCCATCTTCAGGGTCTGCTCGTTGTCAGCGTTGAGCACCACTGTGCCGCGGGTGACTTCGGCAACGACGCGCTTGACCCGGGCGAGGGCCTCAAGCGTGTCGACACCGCCGAGGCCCAGGTGGTCGGATGCGACGTTCAGCACCGCGCCCACGTCGCAGAAGTTGTAGCCCAGGCCGGAGCGGACGATCCCGCCACGCGCCGTCTCCAAGACCGCGATGTCGACGGAGGGATCGCGCAGCACCATGTTGGCCGACAGCGGCCCGGTCATGTCGCCCTTGACGGTCACGTTGCCGTCGATCACCACGGCATCGGTCGATGTCTGCCCGACGACATGGCCGGCCATCTTCAGGATGTGCGCGAGCATGCGCGAGCATGTGGTCTTGCCGTTGGTTCCGGTCAGGGCGGCGATGGGGACGCGGGCCTGGGTTCCCGGCGGGAAGAGCATGTCCATGATTGCCCCGCCCACGTCACGCGGCGTGCCCTCCGACGGCGCAATATGCATGCGCAGTCCGGGTCCCGCATTGATCTCGCAGATGCCGCCGCCGGTCTCGCGGTAGCTCTTGGTGATGTCGGTGGTCAGGAAGTCAACGGCCCCGACATCGAGCCCGATCGCCTGGATCGCCCGCTCGGCCATCAGCTTGTTGTCGGGGTGGATGGTGTCGGTGACGTCCACCGCCGTGCCGCCCGTCGAGATGTTCGCGGTCTTGCGCAGGTACACCTCCTCGCCCTCGGCGGGAACCGTCTGTGCGGTGTAGCCCTTCTCCTCCAGCAAGGCGTTGGCCTGATCGTCGATTTCAAGACGGGTCAGCACGTTTTCGTGCCCGACACCACGACGCGGGTCCTGGTTGACGATCTCCACCAGCTCGGCGACGGTGTGGCGCCCGTCGCCCTTCACATGCCCCGGCACCCGCCGCGCGGCCGCGACGAGCTGGCCGTTGACCACCAGGAGCCGGTGGTCGTCGCCGCACAGCATGGTCTCCACCAACACGGTCCGCCCTTCGGCCTCGGCGGTCTCGAAGCCGGCGGTGACGCCCTCCTCGGAGGTGATACCGACGGTGACGCCCCGGCCGTGGTTGCCGTCGAGCGGCTTGATCACCACGGGGTAGCCGATCCGCTCGGCCGCCGAGATCGCCTCGTCCACGGTGTAGACCACCTTCTGCCGCGGCACGGGCAGTCCAGATCGGCCAGCAGGCTGTTGGCGAGGTTCTTATCCGACGCGACTTCGACGGCGATATGCGAGGTCTTCGACGTCAGCGCCGCCTCGATCCGCTGCTGGTACTTGCCCTGGCCGACCTGGATCAGGCTCGCTTCGTTGAGCCGGTAGACCGGAATGTCCCGGGCCTGAGCCGCCCGCACCAATTCCATCGCCGAGGGACCCAGCGAACGCCTGTCGGCGTATCTCAGGAAGTCGTCGACGTCTTTGGCGAGGTCCTCGGCACCTTCCTCGGCATCCTGTGAATCTCTAGCGATGGCAGCCAGCATGTCGCAGGCCACCTCGCCGGCCTCCACGCCGATGTCCTCGTTGCCGTAGCTGTAGAACACCTCGACGACATCGGGATCATCCGTGGGCTGCGACCACGCCAGGGTTCCGTCGATGCCGGCCGCATGCTGAAGCGCCAGGGCCATCTTCCCGACCAGATCGCCGATGGACAGCACCTCGCCGGAGCGCAGTGCGGCATGCCACTCGGCCTGCTCGTGGGCAAGGCCCGGCAGCACCGCAGCCAGTCTGTCGACGACGCCGGCACCCAGTTCCGTGAGCGTTTCGGCATAGCTCGGCTTGATGTCGAGCTTGAGTCGGATCACCGCCTCCAGCGCGTGGACGTTCGGGCCGACGTAAACCGAAATGGAGTCGATATTCATAGCGGCATCCTCATCAGGCGGTGGACATCTACACAGGAGAACGCGATCGGAGAGGGTCGCGCAGCGCAACCGAACGCTCTCCAACATGCGGGACGCATCACCAGCATGACGCTACCGGGGTCGGGCCGGATTCGCCTGCCCTGGAGTAATTCGCTTCCGCCGCCGGGACGATCCGGGCTGACGGTGAACGGCGCAGACCAGCAGACCGGCCGAGTATCGGCTCGGCGACCGGCGCCAGCCGACGCCGATACGGACTCGCGGACGGAGCCGGAGACGGGCTCGGCATCCTAATTGGTGCCTCGATCGCTACTTCACCATCAGGCCTGTGGGCGACGCGACGGAAGGCTTCCGCCGCCGACTGGGGTGCACGGTCCCACCTGGCGGTCCGAACCGGACCGCCAGGAAGGCCACTGTGGAGGTGAACCCTCAACCGGTCTGGATCGCGGCCATCAGTGGGCCGCCTCATCCAGTACCGCAGCCAACTGCTGCACCGCCCAGTCGATCTCCTCGGCGGTGATCACCAGCGGCGGGGCGAACCGAAGCGTCGATCCCTGGGTGTCCTTGACCAGCACTCCGCGGGACGCCAGCGCCTTGCTCAGCTGCTTCCCGGTGCCGAGCCGCGCGTCGATGTCGACCCCGGCCCACAATCCCATCCCGCGCACTTCCAGGACGCCCCGGCCGATGAGCGACCGCAGCCGCGCGTGGAGGCGCTCACCGAGTTGCGCCGATCGCTCCTGGAACTCACCGCGGCGCAGAATGTTCACGACCTCGGTGCCGATGGCCGAGGCCAGCGGGTTTCCCCCGAACGTCGAGCCGTGCTCGCCCGGCTTGAGGACACCGAGAACATCAGCGGAGGCGACGACGGCCGACAGCGGGACAACGCCGCCGCCGAGCGCCTTGCCGAGCACGTAGACGTCCGGCTCCACTCCCCAGTGGTCGCAGGCAAAGGTCCGGCCGGTTCTTCCCAGACCGGACTGGATCTCGTCGGCGATCAACAGGACGTTGTGCCGGCTACACAACTCACGCAGCCGGGGCAGGTAGTCGTCCGGCGGGACGACGACACCCGCCTCGCCCTGGACGGGTTCGACGAGCACCGCGACCGTGTGCTGGTCGATCGCGGCCGCAACCGCGTCGGCGTCGCCGAATGGGGTTGACCGGAATCCGGGCGTGAACGGCCCGAATCCCGCACGTGCCGTGTCATCCGAGGAGAAGCTGACGATGCTGATCGTGCGGCCGTGGAAGTTGTTGTCGGCCACGATGATGTTGGCCATTCCCTCGGGCACGCCCTTGACTTCCGTGCCCCACTTGCGCGCGACCTTGATACCGCTTTCGACGGCCTCCGCGCCGCTGTTCATGGGCAAGACCATGTCTTTGCCGCACAGTTCGGAGAGAACCTCGCAGAACGGGCCCAGCCGGTCGGAGTGGAAGGCCCGGCTCACCAGGGTCAGCTCATCGAGCTGACGGTGGGCCGCTGCGATGATCTCCGGGTTGTGATGACCGAAGTTGACCGCGGAGTAAGCGGCCAGACAGTCCAGATACCGACGCCCTTCGACGTCGGTGATCCACGCGCCACTGGCGCTGGTCGCCACAACCGGCAACGGTGAGTAGTTGCGCGCGGTATGCGCTTCCTCAAGCGCGATCGCCTCGGACGTCGTCGATGCTCTGGACGCGAGTGCTCCGCTTACGGTCATGAGTGAATCTCCAGTGTGCAACATTTCACCGAACCGCCGCCCTTGAGCAGCTCGGACAGATCGACGCCGATGGGATCAAAACCGGCTTGGTACAACTGCTCAGCGTATCCGGCGGCCTGCTGCGGGTGCACCACATGCTTGCCGTCGGAGACCGCGTTCAGCCCCAGTGCGTAAGCGTCGGCGGTGCCCACCGTGATCGCATCCGGGAAAAGTTCCTGCAGACGCAGCCGGGATGACTCGCTGAACGCCGGCGGGTAGTAGCTGACCGTGGTGTCATCGAGGACCGTCAGCGCGGTGTCGAGATGGTAGAACCGCGGATCCACCAGTTCCAGCGTGATTACCGGCATCCCGGTGATGTCGGCGACCTCCTGGTGGGCTCGCGGATCTGTGCGGAACCCGGTGCCGGCCAGAATCAGACCGCCCACCACCAACAGGTCGCCCTGACCTTCGTTGACGTGCCGGGTGAACGCCGGGGAATGGCCGCGGCGGGTCATCCACTCGGCGTAGGCAACGGACTCACCCTCACGCTCCGCGTGCTTGAAACGCGCGACTATTGCGGCACCGTTGACGATCAGGCCCCCGTTGGCGGCAAATACCATGTCGGGCAGCCCCGCCACGGGCTCGACGACGTCGACGGTGTGGCCCAGGTCGCGGTAGGTGTCGCGCAGCGCCTCCCATTGGGAGATCGCCCGCTCGACATCGACCACCGTGGTGGTGTCCATCCAGGGATTAATCGCGTACTTGACGTCGAAGAATTCCGGGCGGGTCATGACGTAGTGCCGGAGGCGTGCGTTGCGCGCCTTGGGAATACCCGGGGCGACATCAGGATTAACGGTCATGTACAAAAGATATTGCAGCGATTGAAAACAATCAATCGCTATATATTGCTCTTGATGGATGGTTTTGTTGCGCGGAACGGTCAAAAACGGCTATTTATTGCGCAGCACAGAGGGAAGGGCGACCCTGCGATGGGCCACCTCGATGACACCGACGAGCGCATCCTCGCCGACTTGGCCGACAACGCCCGCGCGACCTTCGCCGAGATCGCCGCCCGCGTGAAGTTGTCGGCACCCGCCGTCAAGCGCCGGGTCGATCGGATGCTGGACTGCGGCGTCATCCGCGGATTCACCACTGTGGTCGACCGCAGTGCGCTGGGCTGGAACACCGAGGCCTACGTACAGGTCTTCTGCCACGGCCGGATCGCGCCGGACCAGTTGCGCGAAGCCTGGATTGACATCCCTGAGATCGTCAGTGCAGCAACCGTCACCGGAACGTCGGACGCCATCCTTCACGTGTTGGCCCGTGACATGCAGCATCTGGAGGCGGCCCTGGAAAGGATCCGGTCATCCGCCGACGTGGAGAGGAGCGAGAGCATCGTCGTCTTGTCCAATCTCATCGAACGGTCCCGGTCATGAGTCTCCCTGCCCTGGAGAAGAGTCCGACCATCTCCACAGCACATGCAAATGCCTGAGCCCCGAGGAGGCACCATGAGCGACGTCCGCCCGCAAGACCTTGCCGACAGGACGGTCGACCTGGTCCGACGCTGGCTGGCTGAGGCCGCGACGGCTCCGGTCGACCCGTCGGCGGAGCGGTTGGCCGGGGTTCTCAAGGACCCCAATGGCCTCGAATTCACCGTTGGCTTCGTCGACGGAGTTGTGCGGCCCGAGGACATCTCCGTCGCCGCGGCGAATCTTCGGAGGCTGAGCGCGAAAACTCCGGCATTCCTGCCGTGGTACATGCGCTTCGCGGTGACGCTCGGCGGAATGCTCGCCACGGTGTTGCCCAGCGTCGTTATCCCTCTGGCGCGCAGGGTACTTCGCATGATGGTCAGCCACCTCATCATCGACGCGAGCGATGCGAAACTGGGCAAGTCAATCGCGAAGATCAAGAAAGAGGGAGTCAACCTCAACGTCAACCTGCTCGGCGAGGCGATTCTGGGCGAGGCCGAGGCCGCACGCCGGCTGGCGGGGACTGCCGAGTTACTTGCCCGTGATGACGTCGACTACGTATCGATCAAAGTCTCTTCCACCGTTGCCCCGCATAATCATTGGGCCTTCGACGACGCTGTCGACCACATCGCCGAGCGGCTGGCTCCCCTCTATCGCCAGGCGGCCCGCGCTGTGCCCACCCGCAAGTTCATCAACCTCGACATGGAGGAGTACAAGGATCTCGAGCTGACCATCGCGGTGTTCACCCGCCTTCTGGACAGGCCTGAGTTCATCGAGTTGGAAGCCGGGATCGTTCTCCAGGCCTACCTGCCGGATGCGTTGGCGGCGATGATCCGGCTGCAGGAGTGGGCCGCGGCTCGTGTCGCGGCCGGCGGGGCCCCGATCAAGGTGCGTGTGGTCAAGGGCGCGAACCTGCCGATGGAGTCGGTCGACGCCGATCTGCACGGCTGGCCCCTGGCGACGTGGCGCTCGAAGCGGGAGACCGACACCTCCTACAAAGCCGTGCTCGACTACGCGATGTACCCGGACCGGATCGCCAACGTGCGGATCGGGGTTGCCGGACACAACCTTTTCGATGTGGCGCTCGCCTGGCTGCTGGCCCAGGAGCGTTCGGTCACCGAGGGTGTCGAATTCGAGATGCTCCTGGGTATGGCCGCGGGCCAGGCCGAGGTGGTCCGACGCGATGTGGGGTCATTGCTGCTCTACACCCCGGTCGTGCACCCGGCTGAATTCGACGTGGCGATCGCGTATCTGATCCGGCGCCTCGAAGAAGGCGCCTCCCAGGAGAACTTCATGTCCGCGGTCTTCGAGCTGGAGAAGGACTCGGACCTCTTCGAGCGGGAGAAACAGCGTTTTCTTGACTCGCTGGCAGCTCTGACCGACGAGGTGCCCGCACCGCACCGGGTTCAGGACCGCCGCCTCACCCCGAGCCCGGCGCCGTCCGAAGGCTTCGCCAACTGCCCCGACACCGACCCGGATCTGCCGGGGAACCGTGAGTGGGGAGCCAAGATCGCCGCGGGAATGCGCGGCTCGCATCTCGGTGAGGCGACGGCCGAATCCGGCTGGGTCGGCTCACCGGCCGGGCTTGATCAGATCATGGCCACGGCTGTCGATGCCGCCGCCGCGTGGCAGAGCCTCGGACCCGATCGCAGAGCCGCGATACTGCACCGCGCCGGTGACATCCTTGAGGCCAGGCGGGCCGAGTTGCTGGAAGTGATGGGCGCCGAGTGCGGCAAGACACTCGACCAGGGCGACCCGGAGGTCTCCGAGGCGATCGACTTCGCTCACTACTACGCCGAACGGGGTCGGGAGCTCGCGAATGTCCCTGGCGCACTGTTCGTGCCGCCGAACCTGACAGTCGTCACCCCGCCGTGGAACTTCCCCGTCGCGATACCCGCCGGGTCGACTCTCGCCGCGCTGGCCGCAGGCTCGGCGGTCGTGATCAAACCTGCCACCGAGGCCAGGCGCTGCGGCGCGGTCATGGTCGAGGCGTTGTGGGAGGCGGGTGTCCCACGGGAGCTGCTGCAGTACGTGCAGTTGAGCGAGCACGACCTCGGCGCCGCCCTGGTCGCCCATTCGACGGTCGACCGGCTCATCCTCACCGGCGCCTACGAGACGGCAGAGCTGTTCCGCTCATTCCGGCCCGATCTACCCTTGCTGGCCGAGACCTCCGGCAAGAACGCCATCATCGTGACCCCGTCGGCCGATCTGGACCTGGCCGCCAAAGACGTCGTGCAGTCGGCTTTCGGCCACGCCGGGCAGAAGTGTTCGGCCGCCTCACTGGTGGTGCTGGTGGGCAGCGTCGCGGATTCCCAGCGCTTTCGGGGTCAGCTGATGGACGCTGCTCGCTCGTTGAATGTCGGCTACCCCTGGGATCTGGGCACCCAGATGGGACCGCTGATCTCACCGGCCGAGGGCAAGCTGCTTCGCGGGCTGACGACACTCGGAGACGGGGAGTCCTGGCTCCTGACGCCACAACGGCTCGACGACTCGGACAAGCTGTGGAGTCCCGGGGTACGCGAGGGCGTGCGGCGCGGTTCGGAATACCACCGCGTCGAGTACTTCGGCCCGATCCTCGGTGTCATGACCGCCGCATCGCTGAATGAGGCCGTGGCTATCGTCAACGAGGTCGACTACGGACTCACCTCCGGTCTTCATTCCCTGGACCCCGAGGAAGTCGGCTACTGGCTGGAGCACGTTCAGGCCGGCAACCTCTATGTCAATCGGGGTATCACCGGCGCAATCGTGCAGCGCCAGCCGTTCGGCGGCTGGAAGAAATCCGCCGTTGGCGCCGGCGCCAAGGCCGGCGGGCCGAATTACCTTGTCGGGCTGGGCCGCTGGCGTGATTCCCCGCTGCCGCCGATCAGCGGTGCCGTGACCGGGGTGGCGGCTCGGATTCTGAAATCGATGGACGGGCACGAGCACCGCGACTGGCTCGCCGGCGCGTTGAGCGACGACGCCCGAGTGTGGGCCGCCGAGTTCGGCGTCGCGAGGGATGTGACCGGTCTGTTCGCCGAACGGAACATCTTCCGGTACCGGCCGGTGCCGGTTGTGATCCGTTACGACGCAGACACTTCCGGTCGCGGAGTGGCCGAACTCGCCCGGGTCGCCGCGGCGGGACTCCTCGCAGGCGCTCCGCTGACCGTCTCCACCGCCATCGGTATGCCGGATCCCCTCACCGACGTGCTGCGCGAGGCCAACGTCGCAGTCGCGGTCGAGGACGGCGACGCCTGGGCTGGTCGCCTCGCCGTGCTGGCGCGGACCGGGCCGGCTCGCATTCGCCTGATCGGAACGAGCGTCCTTGCGACGGCTCAGGCTGTCGGCGGCTCCCCGGAGATTGCGATTTACGGGTCAGATGTGGTCTCGGCCGGCCGGGTGGAGCTACTCCCCTTCCTGCATGAACAGGCGGTGTCGATCACGGCGCACCGGTACGGCACCCCGAATCATCTCAGTGACGCGCTGATCTAGACCCACCTCACGCGATCGGCACCTGCCGGGTGTTGAGTGCGCTGTGGTGGCGGCCCCAGGCGAAGTAGAAAACCAGGACCACCGACACCCAGATCAGGAACGCCAGCCAGGTGTACCAGTGCAGGCTGAACAGGATGTAGCCGCAGGCCAGGATCGAGAGCACCGGGGTCACCGGATACCCGGGCACCCGGAAACCGCGCGGCAGGTCCGGTTCGCG
>Ga0180436_10004651_pt1 | contig 12278 bp, 14 predicted proteins | sample SS_ome_2_FD_132434 | JGI IMG/M metagenome (GOLD analysis project Ga0180436, IMG submission 132434) | Hypersaline lake sediment archaeal communities from the Salton Sea, California, USA - SS_3_S_2 metaG | ecosystem: Environmental > Aquatic > Non-marine Saline and Alkaline > Hypersaline >...
AGATGATAGCATTTATAGCTGTCAATGCCATTCTCTTTATTGTGGTAGCCTATTTTGTCAACCCTTTAGCCTTCCAACTCTCCATACCAATTTTGATAGTATTGGGTGCTTATACGGTCTTCAAGCGTTTCTCAGCATTGGCCCATCTCATTCTAGGGGTAAGCTTAGGACTGGCACCTATAGCCGGTGTGGTAGCTGTGAGTGCTGAGATCACACTCTGGTCAGTCTATTTGGCGATTGGTGTGATGTTCTGGGTTGCAGGGTTTGACTTGCTCTATTCACTGCAGGATATGGAGTTTGATAAGGCCAATAATCTTCACTCTATTCCTTCTAAACTAGGCGCTAAAAATACGATGTGGATAGCAAGAGTTTTTCATATCCTGGCATTTGTTTTTTGGACCTGTTTCGTTTTTAAGGCACAATTAGGACTCTGGGCACAACTTGCAGTACTTTTTTCTGCTATCATGTTAACTTACGAACATTATATTGTTAACAAAGACTTTACAAAAATAGACAAAGCCTTCTTTACTGTCAATGGTTATTTAGGGTTTGTTTTTTTAATTTTAATCATTATGGAGGTGATCTAAAATGCCGATTATGGAGATAGGAGTGATTGGAGTACTGGTGGTATTGATCGTAGTACTTTTTGGACAGATAAGCAAAAATAGTAAACTGGTAAAAGAGAACGAGAAATTACGTGAAATACTGGAAGTAAAGAATACAACAATATCAAACTATGAAGCATCACGTGTAGCAGTAAAAGATGTGATAGAGAACTTCTCTTCATTGGACTCTGTGATGGAGCTTATTAATGCTGGGGAGAGTAAAGCTTCGGTCTCTGAAAAGCTGGGCATTCCTATCAGTAAGATCGAGTTGATCATCAAGTTTGATAAGCTCAAAAAGAGAGACTAATGCCTCAAAGCTCTTGGGAGAAGATCCTCTCTGAAGCCTATGCCTCGTTGGAGGCAGAGTATCAAAAGTTTTTAGAAGAGGACGAGAGCTATTTTCCTTCTAAAGAGAACTACTTCAATGCCTTTAAAACACTGCATAAAGATAAGGTCAAATACATTCTGTTCGGACAGGATCCCTATCCTAGAAAAGAGAGTGCAGGCGGATATGCATTTATAGATACAAAAGTGCAAAACCTTTTTTCTGATACCGGTTTAAGCAAAGAGGTGAACCGGGCTACCAGTCTGCGTAACTTTATGAAGATGGCACTTGTGGCCAGCGGAAGACTGAAAGCAGAAGAGACTTCACAGGAAGCTATAAAAGATCTAGATAAAACAGAGATGATCGACTATATAGATGAACTAAGGCTTAACTTTGAAAAAAATGGGGTCTTGCTTCTCAACACTGCACTCATCTTTACAGATAAAAAAAGTTCGAAAAAACATATCAAAGCATGGAGACCTTTTGTGCAAAGCCTCTTAAATGCACTTGAGGAGAACAGCCCTAAACTTATCTTGTTCGGTACACATGCAAAAGATCTAAAAAAACAGTTTTCCTTAGATGACTTTGATGCGATAGAACTGGAACATCCATATAATCATACATTTATCTCTAATCCTAAAGCACTTGAACTCTTTGGTCCCATGCATTTACTTGAAAAATAAAGCTTTCTCTGATATAATTGCGCTCTAAATTATCGCTACTACACTTAAAATGTGCACTCATAGCTCAGCTGGATAGAGCATCGGTTTGCGGTACCGAAGGTCTCAGGTTCGAATCCTGATGGGTGTACCATCCCTTTATTTTCATCCATTTTCACAGTCGCTTTGTAAAATGGCATAACTAAGCACTTTTCATTTAAGATAGTTTCTTTCAAATACATATATTTATTTAAAATAATTAAAAATATAAATAATTTATTCAAATCACCCAATTTTCTTAAATCAGAAGTCTCAATGATGTAAAGTACAAAAAAGTAGTATTTATCGTTTTAGTTGGAGATACATTGAAAACTACTCTTAGGTCCTGCCACCTGACGCCTTGTCCATTTACAAATGACAGGGCCTAAAAGTAGATTCTTTCAATGTTAGATGAGACAAGTTTATCTGTTTATTGAAGTTTTGAAAAGGGCATTCTTGAGATATTTTTTTTCTAAAAATGCTTAGTTATAATGAAAATTCTACTTTAGATACAGTACCTAAAAACACCAAGACCTAACCAAATTTATAATACAATGATGTCATTAACTTTAGGGAGTTTCTACTATGAAGATCTTGCTCATTAATGCCAATCCTGTTGTCTCCAGACTACTTGCACTATGTACACGTGATGAAGATATCGTGTTGGATGAAGTAAAGAGTGTAGATAAGCTAAAAGATACCGATTATGATCTACTATTTGTCAATGATGCCTCTTATGAAGAGGAGATCGATGCTTTGCTTGGGAAAAAGCGTATCAGAAAAAAAATCTATATCACTTATAATGAAGAACCGGTAGAAGGTTTTGATCTAACAATTAAAAAACCGTTCTTGCCTTCACAGATCATCGAAGTGATCCAGAGTGTTGATATGAGTGAAGTGATAGAAGAGGATGAGGAGGAGACCCTTTCCCTCTCTTCAGATGCCATAGAAGAGGAAGAGGTGGAGAGAGAAGCGTTACCTCCTATTTTTCCGCTCACATCTCAAAAGAGTGAAGAGACAGTAGAACCATCAGAGAGTAATGTACCAGAAGTACTTGATAGCAGTGAGATAGAAAAGATAAAAGCACTGTTGGATATGGATGATGAGATAGTAGAGGATGAGCCGAAAAATGATGATGAGTATGAGGCTCGTAAAGTGAAGATCATTAAAGAGCAGCTTATCGCTGATGGACTGGAGATCGTGGAAGAGGATGAGATCGTGGAAGAGTTGAGCACCATCGTTGCAAACACTTCTAAAAAGTCAAAGAAAAGTAAAAAGAAGAAAAAGAAAAAAGACTCACCATTTAGCAAAAAAGAGCTTGCCCGTATTGAAGCTGCAGTGGAAGCGGCATTGACAAAAATGAAACCTAAGAAGATGCAAAAGCTGCTTAAAGGTAAAAAGATGGAGATCAAAATCAAATTAGAGGATGAACAATAATGCAAAAAGGTGCTATCTTAGTACTCTCAGGCCCAAGTGGTGCTGGTAAAAGTACGATCATCAATGCTGCATCAGGTGAGATAGGTGAATATTATTTTTCTATCTCAACGACCACACGTGCACCCAGGGTAGGTGAGGCGGATGGAAAAGACTATTTTTTTGTAAGTAAAGAGAGTTTTGAAGAAGATATCAAAGCAGGTAATTTTTTAGAGTATGCGGAAGTACACGGGAACTATTATGGAACATCACTAAAACCTGTAAGAGAGGCACTCAAAGAGGGTAAATTGGTCATCTTTGATATCGATGTGCAGGGACACAGACTGGTACGCGATAAAATGGATGATATTACAACCTCTGCATTTATCACACCGCCTACACTTGAAGAGCTCGAGACAAGACTCAGGGCACGTTCTACAGATGATGAGTCAGTGATCGTAAAACGTATAGAAAATGCCAAAGGTGAGATAAAAGCTGTAGGAGAGTATGATTATACGATCATCAATGATACGGTTGAGGAAGCGGCAAAGCGTTTTGTTATCGTAGCAAAGGCAGCGAGATTGAAACAAAGTCGAGAAGATGAAGAAAATTTTGTAAGACAATGGTTGTCCAATAAGTAACATTAAACATTTTCAAGTATAATTATTCAAATTAATGCTCAATGTAGCGAAATATAAAGGATTGACATGGGTATGCCAAGTATGCCAGAACTACTGATCGTATTAGCGATTGTTGTGCTTCTCTTTGGAGCGAAGAAAATTCCAGATCTTGCAAAAGGAATGGGTAGAGGTATCAAAGACTTTAAAAAAGCGATCAAAGAGGACGAAGAAGAGCCTAAAGAGATCGCTAAGAATGATACAGAAACACCTGAAGCAAAGATCGAAGAGAAAAAAAGCGAAAATGCTTAATTTGAATGCTGAGTACTTTTACTCAGCATAGAAAATACTCCTCCAAATAGCTATGAAGCTATTTTCTACTACAATTCCATATTAACTTTTACGGAAAACCTATGAAATTAAAACAACAAATCAATCAAGTGATTAAAGAAGCATTTTTAAAAGCCGGCATAGAGCATGAACCTATGAGTGTATCTGAAGCGACAAAACCAGAGTTTGGCGACTTTCAGTTCAATGGTGCAATGGCACTTTCCAAGCAACTTAGAAAAAATCCTAGAGAAATTGCCACTGAGATCATAGACAACCTTGACCTGACAGGAGTAGTATCAAAAGCAGAGATCGCAGGTCCCGGGTTTATCAACCTTTGGCTCAATCCTGAATGGATGGCTTCACAGTGTGAAGCAGCACGGTCAGACAGCAGATTGGGGGTAGATAAACGTGAAACACCTATCAAGGTGGTGGTGGATTACTCTGGACCGAACATGGCCAAACAGATGCATGTGGGACATCTTCGTTCAACAATCATAGGTGATACCCTGGCAAACCTTTTAACCTATCTAGGTGATGAGGTGATACGTCAAAACCACATAGGGGACTGGGGTACTCAATTTGGTATGCTGATCGCCTATCTTGAAGAGATGCATGAAGATGGATCAGGAAGTTTAAAAGACCTTGAACAGTTCTATAAAGATGCTAAAGGTCGTTTTGATGAGGATGAGGGGTTTGCCAATAAGGCCAGAGAGTATGTGGTGAAGATACAGAGTGGTGATGCACACTGCTTGACACTATGGCAGAAGTTCATCGATATCTCTTTGGGACACTGTGAAGAGGTCTATGACAAGTTGGGTGTAAATCTGACACGTGATGATGTCCGTGCAGAGAGTTTTTATAATGATGATCTGGCAGCAGTGATCAGTGACCTTGACAGTAAAGGATTGTTGACACAGAGTGATGGTGCACAATGTGTCTTCTTGGAAGGTGATGAAGTACCAGTGATCGTACAAAAGGGTGACGGTGGTTATCTTTATGCTACGACTGATCTTGCAGCCTTACGTTTCAGAGCACAGACCTTAGGTGCAAAACGAATCTCCTATGTGGTAGATGCGAGACAGGGCGGACACTTTAAACAAGTGTTCAACGTAGCAAAAGAGGCTGGATTTGTTGGACCGGATGTACATCTAGAGCACATTGCATTTGGTACGATGATGGGACAGGATGGAAAACCGTTCAAGACACGTGAAGGCGGAACAGTCAAGCTGATCGATCTTTTAGATGAAGCAGTAGTGAAAGCTAAAGGAACGATCAAAGATAAAGAGTCTTATTCTGAGGAGCAGATAGAAGCATTGGCGAAGATCATAGGGATCGGTGCGGTCAAATATGCAGACCTTGCGATAAACCGTGAATCCAATTATATCTTCAACTGGGACAAGATGCTTAGTTTTGATGGAAATACTTCTCTTTACATGCAATATGCGTATGCAAGGATACAAAGTATCTTTAAGAAGTATGACGGCACTTTAGAAGGGGACATTGTCATCGGTGATGCTTTGGAACATAGACTCTCTACGATGCTGCTGCGCTTTGAAAATGTACTGAATCGTGCAGCTATCGATGCCGCACCAAATCAGATCACGACCTATCTGTATGATCTTGTGACGCTCTTCATGCGTTTTTATGAACAGAACCCTATACTCAAAGAGGGTGTGGATGAAGCAACGAAGATGAGCCGCTTGCTTTTAGCTGACCTGACGGCAAAGACCATTAAACAAGGTTTAGAGATACTTGGTATCCAAACAGTAGATAAGTTATAATATTTACGATGAACGAAACATCATGAAGAAGTGATACTTCTTCAATGGGAGATATCTATGAAAGCACTTATTATTTTGGCGATCTTAGCCACCCTGGGTATCATCATTTTTCTATACAAGCGCAATAAAGATCTTAAAAAACTATTGATATCTCTTGTCACATTAGCGGGGATCATTACCTTGGCAGTGGTAGGGAATGTAACGAGACCCGTCATGCCGATATTCATGGCACATAGTATGCTGATCATCGTATCATGGGGCGGTTTGGTATATTATATTTTTAAAGAGAAGTATCACTGCTGGATCATCTTTTCACCGGTAGTGACCATTGCACTGTTCTTAGTGCTGGAGTTTCTAGCCGGATCAGGTAGCGAGTTAGGTTAGATAGCTTCGCTCTTTTTATTCTTTTGATTTTCTACCAGTTCATTTAAAAATGCTTCCAGTGAATAGCGTTGTCTATATTCTGGTATCATGATATGAATAAGGATGTCTCCCAGATCTGCTACAGACCACTCTTCACTGGAGTCTGATGCTAGGAATTCATCACCTTGTTTTTTGAGTTCATTTTTGAGATGATCAAAAAGTGCAAGGGTATGTTTGCTGTTGAGTGAATTTGCGATAACTACACGTCTTGCAATGTAATCTGCATCTTCAAGGTTAAATACTTCTATCTCTTCAGCTTTTTTATCGTCTAGTATAGTTACGATACCTGCTATTCTTTCGTCTATTGTCATATGTTATTGCCCTTCTAGTATATGTTTGACAGATGTTCTGATCTTTGTGTCAATAAGTTGTAAATCTTTCTTTTCTCTTATTTGGGTTGAACTGATAGGTGCCTCTATAGGCAGTATTTCCCACTGTTTCAGTGCATTTGTATCTAAGTGATGATCATCTCGTGTTGCTATCACCCAGGTGACCGTATCATTCAGCCATTCAAACGCATGCCATTTTGTCAATGTCGACAGATTATCAGACCCGATAATAAGATATTTGACATTATATTTCTGGTTAAAATGTTTTACGCTTTGTGAAGTTACTGTACTTTTGCCTTCTTTGATCTCATAATCATCTACTTCTACACCATCGATAGGGTCAAAGAGTATATGACACCACGAAAGTCGGGTAGGGGCATCTGCCAGGCTAGATGTTTTAAAAGGATTTAAATAGGCGGGTACAATAAGAAGCTTATCAATCTGTAAGTTTTCTATAGCTTTTTCAACGATCAGTTGATGTCCTTTGTGCGGAGGGTCAAAACTTCCCCCAAAGATAGCTATAGTAGGCTTTTGATGATTAACCAAATACTAACCTCATTTACTGTAAAATTACGCAATTTTAGCATAATAATCATAAGGGTAAAGTATGGCTGTAAAGGTAGCAATTAACGGACTTGGAAGAATCGGTAGATGTGTGGCGCGTATTATTGCAGATAGAGATGATATTGAGCTGGTTGCAGTGAATGCATCAGGTACTGAAGAGATGCTTCAGTATAACGTAAAATATGACTCAGTACATGGCGTACGTAATGATGTTTCGGTAGCAGACGGATACCTTAACATTGGCGATACAAAAGCAAAGATATTTGCAGAACGTGATTTAGCTAAGATAGATTTTGCCTCTTGTGGTGCAGAACTTGTTTTAGAGTGTACAGGTGCATTTTTAACAGCAGATAGTGTACAACCTTATTTAGACAATGGTGTAAAGAAGGTACTATTCTCAGCACCGGCCAAAGATGATACAGCTACATTCGTTATCGGTGCAAATGCTGATGAATATGCTGGTGAAGCCATCGTTTCCAATGCAAGTTGTACAACAAACGGATTGGCTCCTGTAACAAAAGTATTGGATGATACATTTGGTATAGAAAAAGGTCTAATGACCACAATACACTCCTATACATCGTCACAACCGATCTTGGATGCAAAACATAAAAAAGATCCTAGAAAAGGACGTTCAGGTGCAGTAAATCTTGTCCCTACGACAACAGGAGCAGCAAAAGCGATCTCTAAAGTACTTCCGAGTCTTAAAGGAAAGATGAACGGGCAGGCGATAAGAGTACCGACGCCTGATGTATCTATGGTGGATTTGACAGTGACACTTAATGCAAACGTGACAGTGGATGAAGTGAAGGCAGCATTTAAAACTGCAAGTGAAGGATCACACAAAGGTATTTTGGGTGTAGATGAAGAGTACAGAGTCTCCCAGGATTTTGTAGGTGAAGAGCAGAGTGCAGTAGTACCACTCGATACGATCCAGGTGATCGGTGACAATATGGTTAAAGTACTCTCTTGGTATGACAATGAGTGGGGGTACTCATGTCGTTTGGTAGATATGGCAGTGCACATTAGTAAAAAGTAAGACAGGAAGAAGATGAAAACGTTAAAAGATTTAGAGATTGATGGTAAAAGAGTTTTTATAAGATGTGATTTCAATGTACCTAAAGATGAGTTTGGGAACATCACAGATGACAGACGTATCCGTTCTGCATTGCAGACGATACGTTACTGTATAGATAGAGATTGTAAAATCATTCTTGCTTCACATTATGAAAGACCTGAACCTGGTAAATATGAAGATAAATTCTCGCTTATGCCTGTAGCAAAAAGATTGCATACATTGCTCAAGATCAAAAGAGATATCTTCATGGCTCAAGATGTTGTAGGTGAAGATGCTAGATCTAAAGCGGCATCTTTGGAAGCAGGTGATGTGCTTTTACTTGAAAACCTACGTTACGAAGCCGGGGAGACACAAAACGATCCTGAGTTTGCAAAGCAGTTGGCTGACTTTGCAGATTTTTATATCAATGATGCATTTGGTGCTTGTCATAGAAAACATGCTTCGATCGATGCGATCACACAATACTTTGATGCTGATCACAAAGCAGCCGGTTTCCTCATGAGCAAAGAGGTGAACTTCTTCTCTAAAGTACTTGAGAATCCTGTACGTCCATTTGTAGCAGTTGTCGGTGGATCAAAGGTATCAGGTAAGCTTCAGGCATTGACAAACCTTCTAAGTAAAGTGGATAAGGTGATCATCGGTGGTGGTATGGCATTTACATTCCTCAAGGCTCTTGGATATGAGGTAGGTGCATCATTAATCGAAGATGATCTTATCGATGAAGCAACAAATATTATGGCAAAAGCAAAAGAGATGGGTGTAAAGTTCTATCTACCGGTAGATGTGGTAGCCGCAGCAGAGTTTTCAGAAAATACAACAGTAAAATTCCTTCCTGTTCAGGAGATTCCTGAAGGTTGGATGGGACTGGATATCGGACCGGCATCTTCAAGACTTTTCCGTGAAGCACTCAATGATGCGCAGACGATCATCTGGAATGGTCCAATGGGTGTCTATGAAATGGACAGATACTCAAAAGGTAGTCTCGCTATGTCAAACAACATTGCACAAACACACGCAACGACTATCGTAGGTGGTGGTGACACTGCAGATGTGACTCAACGTGCCGGTGATGCAGATGAGATGACCTTTGTAAGTACAGGTGGTGGAGCAAGCTTGAAACTGATAGAAGGTATTGCACTTCCAGGACTAGAAGCACTTAAGTAAAAAGGATCTTGATGATTTTTGCAGCAAATTTTAAGACCAATCATACCAGGGCATCAACCAAACAATACATTGCGTCACTGAAAGAAAAATTGCTTGTAAAAAAACCTGAAGACAAAGTCTATATCTTTCCACCTGCAACAGCACTAGAGAGCCATGAAGGTGATTTTACGGTAGGTGCACAAAATGCTTATCCTGCACAAAATGGGGCCTATACAGGTGAGATCGGTATAGAACAGCTTGATGAGTTCGGTATCAAAACGATCCTTATCGGGCACAGTGAAAGAAGAGAGCACTTAGGTGAGTCTCAGGAGATAGTTGCACAAAAATTTACCTATTTCAAAGAGCAAGGGTATGAGATCATCTACTGTATCGGTGAACCGCTTGAGATCAGAGATCAGGGAGACGAAGCCGTGATGGAGTATCTGCTTGCTCAGTTTGACGGTATCGATATCAGTTATAAGAATCTTATTGTTGCCTATGAGCCTATTTGGGCTATAGGTACCGGTAGGTCAGCTACGGTAGAAGAGATAGCTTCTACACATACCTCATTGAAACAAACCGTACAAAAGCCGTTGCTGTATGGTGGAAGTGTAAAATTGGATAATATTCAAGAGATCACTGCTATTCGCGGTGTGGATGGTGTATTGGTAGGTTCAGCATCATTGGATGCCGAAAACTTTGCACAAATGATTCTTTCATAAATTATTAAAATCACACGACGTGTGCTTGTCTCTACGAACGGCCTTGTAAGCGAAGCGATTCGAGAGTTGAGACGACTTTTGTTTTATTTTTCTAGAAAAGTAAAGAGAGAAACAATCTACAATTAGACTAATATGCAATTTTAAAACATATTTTATAAAGGTACGTTGGCAAACGTACCTTCCATCTTATTTAAATAGATCTTCCAACGCAGAAGTATCTGTTGTTTTGCTTGCTTCAGCACTCTCTGATGAGTCCGCCTGTCTCTCTGTAACCCCTTCGATCTCATTGAGTTCTATAGTATAGCCCGTAAGCATAGAAGCTAAACGGATATTTATACCTGATTTACCGATCGCTTTGGCTTTCTGGTCTCCCGTGATGTTTACCACAGCTTTTTTCTCATCTGCATCTATTTTGATACTTTGTGAGATCGCTGGACTCAATGCACGTGTGATGAAAACCTCTGGAATAGGAGAGTATTCGATACAGTCGATATTTTCGCCACTGAGCTCTTCACTTACTGCATTGATACGTACACCTTTAACACCAACAGCTGCACCGATAGGATCTACATTCATCTGCTCTGTTTTAAGTGCAATTTTGGCTCTCTCTCCTGGAATTCTTGCTGCAGCTGTGATCTCAACGATGCCATCTGCGATCTCAGGTACTTCATTGGCCATGAGTGCTTCAAGGAATTTAGGTGACGTTCTTGTCAGTTCAAGAAAAAGTCCAAATTCTGGATCAACGCTTACATACCTAAGAAGCGCACGAATGGAGTCACCACGTTTGAACTTTTCACCTTTAATACGATTTCTGAGTGTCAAAATACCTTTTAGTTCTCCGATCTCAACATGGGTATTGTCATCAGCATCGACACGGTTCACTGTACCTAACATCACAGTCCCGACTTTCTCTTTATATTTTTCAAATAGATCTTGTTCAACACGTCTTTGTACATGGTACTCAAGTTCTCTAAAGAGGTTTGCCGAAGCCGTACGACCATGATCTTCGAGAATAAACTCTTCTGTAAGTTGATCTCCAAGTTCTAATGAGTCATCAAATTCTTCTTTTGCTTCAGAAAGAGAGATGAAACTGTCTGATTCTATCTCTTTTGTATTTCCTTCCTTTCCTACTTCAACATAAAGCTGTTCATCATCATCTGCTACTACGGTGATAACCTTGTTGACTGAGTATGTTTTTGTATCAGGGTCAATAATCACATCAAAGGTGCTTGTAAAACTCGTTAATTTTTTTGCAGTATTGATCAATGCATCCTTAAAAGCCTCTATGGCATGCTCTTTAGAGATGTTTTTTTCATGTGCGATCGCTTCTATAATGTCCAGTATTTTTTCCATCAATGATTCCTATTTTATTCGTTTTATTGATAATCAATTCACTATTCCTCGCTACAAGAGGTAACATAACAGTGTCATAACGTCTTGGGGAGGTGTTGTTTTTGAAGTTTAGCATTATATCTAACCAAAGCTTTACTGAAAATAAAGTATAATTTTTGTAATTAAGTCTGAAGAAGAATAAGATAATTTAAAGGTATAGATATATGAAATTAAAACTTGCTAGAACAACACTTAAAGCAAAGCCAAAAACCATTGAGTTGAAGAAATTAGAAGAAGAACTAGCGAACAGATCTATATTTTATTTTGACAAAGACAACTCGCACAAAGAGCTCAAAGAGCTGATCGAATATTTTGAAGAGAAAGGCTTTTCTGTCTATATGCGCGAAGTCAAATACGGGCTTGATGACAATGAATATATCTATGAAGTGCATATCATCGCCTAATTTAAATGCTGAAAGCTGTTTTAGCGAGCTTCAAAATTTGACTTTACGTCACCCATTATTTGGGGCTTACTCCCAAAATTCCCTACTAGAAAGACAAATCATTGAGTATAAGAATTGAAATTCAATATAGCGAGGCACACAATGCCGAGTCATAAAAAACTATTTATAGAAACACTTGGTTGTGCGATGAATGTTCGTGACAGTGAACATATGATCGCAGAACTGAATCAAAAAGAATCATATGAGATCACTGAAGACCTCAAAGATGCCGATCTCATTATTATTAATACTTGTTCGGTCAGGGAGAAGCCAGTGGCTAAACTCTTTTCAGAGATCGGTGTATTCAATAAACACAAAAAGCCCTCTGCAAAGATAGGTGTCACTGGATGTACAGCTTCGCATTTGGGAGATGAGATCATTAAGCGTGCACCTTCAGTGGATTTTGTACTGGGTG
>Ga0180436_10004652_pt1 | contig 12274 bp, 9 predicted proteins | sample SS_ome_2_FD_132434 | JGI IMG/M metagenome (GOLD analysis project Ga0180436, IMG submission 132434) | Hypersaline lake sediment archaeal communities from the Salton Sea, California, USA - SS_3_S_2 metaG | ecosystem: Environmental > Aquatic > Non-marine Saline and Alkaline > Hypersaline > Sediment...
AGCGTAAATCATTGGCCCTTATGTTCTCCCTAACTAAGTTTAAATTTCAAACAATGTTCAATATAAAGGCCAAAAAAACATCCCGTTGCCTCGACAGGACACAATTAATAAACAGTGTACAGAAATTAAACATTGTTCAACATAAAACAAAAAAATTATTTTTTTCTAATTCCATCCAAAATAATCGGCAGAATCTGATGTTCGAATAACTTCATGATATCCAGATTAAACATTTCAAGATATCCTCTTTTATGAATAAAAATAATACCTTCAATTGATGACCATAGTGATATTGATATCTCCCAGGGGCTGCCGGCATTTTGAATGGTCCCATTTTGGACTCCCTCCATTACGACGTCATTGAGCACAGAAAGGGATTGAACCGAAAGATGGTTAAGCCTTTCTTTTATTTCGCCAGACAGGCCGACCTGTTTAAACCCCATTTCTTTAAAGGAAATTATTTCAAAATATTCAGGGTAGTCGATATAGAAATTGATATACGACTTACCTAACGCCTCTAACTTGGCAAGCGGAGAAAGGTCAGACAGGTCGGTTTTCGATATGGTCTGTAAAAGTATCTGGAATGCTTCTTCACAGATTTGTCCGTACACACCGTCTTTACTGTCAAAGTAGTGATATATCAGTCCGGGTGAAAGTTCCGCCTTAAGTGCGATGTCTCGTATGGTGGCTCCAAGATATCCTTTTTTAAGGAAAACCTTTCGCGCGGCCGTGAGGATTCGCTCCCGTCGCTCCTGTCGTTCGGCTTCTTGCCTTTTCGTTAAAACCGCACTAACCTGACGCATCTTTTAAAACCCCAATTAATTGCTTAAAAGCTATTCGACGTTTAAATATTAAACGTTGTTCAAATTGTCAAGAATAAATAAGCTATTATTTGTTTTTAATTTGGATTTTAAATAAAACTTATTGATATTATAATTATATTTATGTCTTCTTGATTAATGAACAGAGGGCTGGTATGAAAAAAATATACCTTGTACAACGTTGTCATTTTTTCACATATCAATCAGGAGAGTTCAAATGGCGGAAAGTGGCTGTAAAACATGCGTTTTTCGGGCGAAATATGATAAAAATCCGACATCTTTTTTAGGGCGAATCTGGAGATGGCATGCAGGCTGGTGTCCGGGGTGGAAATCATACATGAAATCCCTTTCCGATGATGAACGAACTCAATTGGCTGAAAAATATAATATACCGAAGTATAAATAGATACATCCTTTTTTATAGTGTGCGGAGGCATAATAAAAGATGGGTTATGGATTAATGGTTTGAGGGTTGATGGCATGATGAGGCACGACAAAGAGATAACCGACAAAAGGGTTATGGAGACAATAATCAGACAGGCCACTGTCTGCCGGTTGGGCATGTCTTATGACAGCATACCCTATGTGATTCCTCTGTGTTTCGGGTATAAAGACAGTATAGTTTATCTCCATAGTGCATTAAAGGGTAAAAGAATTGACATTCTTCGTGAAAACCCGAATATATGTGTTGAGTTTGATATAAATGCGGAATTGATAACAAAGCAAACGCCCTGCCGCTGGGGGATGAAATTTCAGAGCGTCATCGGGTTCGGCAAAGCCTGCTTGGTTGAAGGCATAGATGAAAAAAAGGACGCCCTTGATATTATCATGCGCCACTATGGGGGCCGCATTCACGACGTTGATGACAAGGCGCTTGGAGCAACGTCTGTTATCAGGGTGGAGATCCATACCATGACCGGTAAGCAGTCCGGTTTTTAAAATGATTCAGCGCTCAAAAAAAAGTTGACATCAGAGTCTCAATGCGATACGTTAGCGCTAACTTATTTTGAGTGAAGGTGCATCCATGGCAATGTCTGGAAAAGAGCGGCAGAGAAAATGGCAGAAGAGGCAGAAATCCATTGGAAAAAAAAGAGTTACACTGATGATGGATAAAGAGGCATTGGCTGTATTGGAACAGGAAAAGGCGCGAACAGGTGAAAGTTTTTCCAGTATTGTCAGCCGGGAAGTTGCAAAAATGAATAAAAAAGTTAGCGATAACGATATTGCAGGGCAGGGCCGGGGTGTCGACGGGGGTGTTAGCGATAACATTTCGATGGGCATGGATTCACTTACTGAGCGCATTGTTACATTGATCGGTGTTGTCGGGTTGTCTGAAGAAGAGGTGGCCCAGCGGTTTATTGATGAGAAGGTGGCTCCGCCACTTCATGGGGAACCATGGTGCGCGGATACTGTCAAAACACTCTACACGCGTTCCATATCATCTTGAAAACTAACTGTTTATCAACTCTCGGGCATGATCCATTGTGGCCGGGGTAATTTTTTCACCGCCCAGCATCCTGGCAAGTTCGTTTACCCGCTCTTTTTGATTTAACGGCTTGATGTCCGTGCGGGTTCTGTCTTTTACAGTGGATTTCGATATATTAAAATGATGGTGGGCGAATTTCGCAATCTGGGCGAGGTGGGTGATGCATATGATCTGGTGGTATTTGGACAATGCCAACAGCTTTTTACCCACAACTTCTGCTGTTCCGCCGCCGATGCCGGCATCAACTTCATCGAAAACCACGGTTTCCAGTGACCCGGTTTTCGCGATGATGGCCTTCAAGGCAAGAACCACCCTGGAAAGCTCGCCCCCGGAGGCGATGGATGAGAGTGGTTTCATGTCTTCACCGATATTGGGGGCGATCTTGAAAACTGCCCGGTCAACGCCTGTCTCATCAAGGCCCATTCCGTCGATGGACAAATATGGACTGGCCTGCCGACCTGCAGGAATGGGCTGAATTGTTATATCAAATGCGGTTCCCGGCATTTTGAGGTCTGCCAGTTCGCTTTCCACTTTTTTTGAGAATGTCAAGGCGGCCTTCCGCCGTTTCTTGGATAAATCCCCGGCCAGGCGGACCATGGTGTCGTAAACGGACTGAAGGCGGGCTGTTGTTTCCTCTATCTCATGGTCGAGAGACATAAGACCGTCAAGCCGGCTGCGGATATGTTCCAGGTAATTGAAAATCGATTCCACGGATCCATCCAATGCTCGGCCCACTGACCCACTCCCGGGCTTACCCATTGGTCCGCCGTATTTTCGTTTGAGCTTCTGAATTTCATCAATTCGCTCCTCTACGGCGTCAAGACGAGCTTCATCCATTTGAACAGACCTGATATAAGACCTCAGGCCTTGGGTTATATCGTCTATTTTTACAGACACATCACCCACATCTTCACAAAGACGGGACAGCTCGGGATCCATGCGGCTGGTTTTTTCAATGGATTTTCTTACTTCCGAAAGCTGTTCGGACACAGCTCCGGATCCGTCATATAACAAATTGATACAAAGGGTTATAGACCGAAAAATATCTTCGCTGTTTTTCAAGCGGGTTTTCTCCCGCTCAAGATCTTTCTCTTCGCTCAGTGAGAGGTTGGCATCTTCGATTTCCTTTTTTTGAAATTCCAGAAGAGCGGACTGATCATCCTGTCTATTTTTTGCATCGCTAAGTTCGGCAACCTTTTTAATTAGCGGAAGGAGTTTGTGATAGGTGTCGAAGATTTTTTTTCTTAAGGGCAAAAGGTCGGCAAATTGATCAAGCAGGAATAAATGCCGGTCCTCGTCAAGCAATCCCTGGTGGGCATGCTGCCCGGAGATGCTGGTCAGGTTTTCCGTAATGGTTGTGAGCTGCTGAACTGTGGCAAGCCGGCCGTTGATATAAATTTTATGCCGGTTGCTAAGGAAGATAATCCGTCTCACGACAAGCCCGTCCGACGGGTCAAATCCAGATGCTTTCATTTTTTTTGCCGCGGTGCTTTTTTCGGGGACCAGAAACTCCGCTTCCAACTCCGCTGTGTCTGATCCGGTTCGAATCATATCCGCCGAGGCGCGTTTTCCCAAAAGCAGGTTGATGGAATTGATGATAATGGATTTCCCCGCGCCTGTTTCTCCCGAGAGGACCGTCATCCCTTCATTGAATTGTATCCTGAGATCCTCGATAATGGCAAAATTTTTTATGGCCAGTTCGCGTATCATGGTTGATCGCCATTTATATATTGAACCTGAAATTAATAATGTCGCCGTCCTTCACGATGTAGGTTTTGCCCTCCAGCCGGGCGATGCCTCTTTTTTTTGCTTCCTGTTGTGATCCCGCCGACAGCAGGTCATCATATGATAAAACTTCTGCCCGGATAAACCCTTTTTTTATATCCGAGTGAATAATTCCCGCCGCGTCCAGGGCCTGGGTTTGACGTCGTATGGTCCAGGCTTTTACCTCATCTTTTCCCACGGTGAAAAAAGAGATGAGACCTAATATGTCATAGGATTTTTGTATGACCCGGTCCATGGCGGATGAGCTGATATCAAACTCGGTCATAAATTCTTTTGCCTCTTCGCCGGACATCTGGGCAATTTCATGCTCAATTTTGCCTTTAATCACCATGCAGCCGGCAGACGACGCTGCAATTTTTTCCTCATCCGGCATGGTGTCGTCATCGTCGCCGTTATTGTAGAGAACAAGCAGAGGCTTGGCGGATATAAAGGCAAACCCTTTAAGTGCGTGGGCACCCGCCAGGTGCTCGTATTTCCGCAAGGGGTCTTCATTTTCAAGGGCAGACATGCAATCATTAAGAAGGGACACCTCCTCAGGATTGACGGTCTTGCCCCTTTTTTTATCAAGGTCTATTCGTTCCAGCCGCTTTTCACAAACACCCAGGTCCGAAAGTATCATGTCCTCTTCAAGCTCTAAAAACGCTTTAAACGGATTGAGTTCCGCGGATGTAAACCCGTCGAAGTTTTGAATGACATGAATCAGCGCATCACAGTCCCTTATAGTGTTCCATATGCTGTGGTCTTTTTTTTTTGCGGTTTGGGCGGGCAGAAAATATTCCACTTTCGCGTAGGTCGTTTTTACGGGCTGATACATATCACTTAATACATCAACCCGATGATCGGGGACATTGATGGTGCCTATGCGATCTTCATTTTTTAAACCCGATGGCCCGATATGTCGTGTCAATGCTTCAAATATACTTTTTTTACCGGAGCCGGTAAGCCCTATTATGCCAAGTTTCATCTGAGTTCGCCCCCTGGATATCCCATATGTCGATACGGACATTTAATCGGAGATGCACTTTCGGTTCAATATTTTTCTTTACAAATAGACACGATTCATTTAAATTTATCAACTTTATTACTCCATATTGTTCAAAAGCATAACGGGCCTATTTTGTATTGATTCTTTTTTAAGAGTTTTTCTCATATTTTCTATCAAAAAAAAAGGAGTGTTCTTATGGCAAAAAAAATGAAAACACTGGACGGGAATACAGCTGCAGCCCATGTCGCCTATGCGATGAGTGATGTTGCGGCGATTTATCCCATTACACCTTCCTCCCCCATTGGTGAAATTGCTGATGAGTGGGCAGCCGGCGGCCGGAAAAATATATTCGGACAAACTCTGCTGGTGAGGCAGCTTCAATCCGAGGCCGGTGCGGCGGCGTCTGTCCACGGGGCCCTTGCTTCAGGAGCCTTGACATCATCATTTACTGCGTCACAAGGCCTGCTTTTAATGATTCCAAATATGTATAAAATGGCGGGGGAACTGCTTCCATGTGTTCTTCATGTCACGGCGCGATCCGTCGCCAAGCATGCACTGTCCATCTTCGGCGATCATCAGGATGTTATGGCGGTAAGACAGACCGGGTTTGCTTTATTGGCGTCAGCATCTGTTCAGGAAGCCATGGACTTAGGCCTTGTTGCCCATCTCGCAGCCATTGAGTCCAGTGTGCCGTTTTTACATTTTTTCGACGGGTTTCGGACATCCCATGAAATCCAGAAAATTGAAATCATCGATTATGAGGATATGGCCAAGCTGGTCAATATGGAATCGGTGAAACAGTTCCGGGAAAGAGGCGCCAGCCCGGAAAGACCGGAATTGAGGGGTACGGCCCAGAATCCGGACATTTACTTCCAGGGTGCTGAGGTTTGTAATCCTTACTACTTGAAAACACCGGGCATTGTAGCTGATTATATGAAAAAAGTCAGCCGTCTTACCGGACGAAATTATCGGTTGTTTGACTATGTCGGTGCTCCGGATGCAAACCATATTATCATTTCCATGGGATCGTCGTGCGAGACCGTTGAAGAGGTTGTCAATTATATGGCAGGCAAGGGAGACAAGGTCGGCCTGGTTAAAGTCCGGCTTTACAGACCGTTTTCTTCAGGGCATCTTTTAGAGGTAATTCCGGAAACAGCAGAGAAAATTACCGTTCTTGATCGCACCAAAGAGCCGGGTTCACTTGGTGATCCTCTTTATGTGGATGTGTGTACCGCATTTGTGGAAAAAGGCGGGAACGTCCCGGTAATCCTTGGCGGTCGTTATGGTTTGAGTTCTAAAGAATTCAATCCCGGAATGGTCAAGGCGGTATTTGATAACATGAACCAGGGCAGCCCGAAAAATCATTTTACGGTGGGGATCACGGATGATATTACCCATACCTCCCTTCCTGTGGAACAAGGGTTTGTCGTCGCCCCCGAGGGAACGGTTCAATGCAAGTTCTGGGGACTCGGTGCCGACGGAACAGTGGGCGCCAACAAGAGCGCCATTAAAATCATTGGTGACAATACCGACATGTATGCCCAGGCATACTTTGCCTATGATTCAAAAAAATCAGGCGGTGTAACCATGTCTCATCTCCGCTTTGGCAAGACGCCCATTCAATCCACTTATCTGATCAACTCCGCAGACTATATCGCATGTCATAAATCAAGCTATGTCAATATTTATGATCTCCTTGAAGGCATAAAGGATGGCGGAACATTTCTCTTAAACTCCAACTGGACCCTTGAAGATATGGAGACGAAACTTCCTGCCGAGATGAAGCAGACCATAGCGCGGAAAAAGTTAAAATTTTATAATATAGATGCGGTCAAGATTGCTTCCGAGGTCGGGCTTGGCGGACGAATTAACATGATCATGCAGACCGCGTTTTTTAAGCTCGCCAATGTGATCCCGGTTGATGATGCCGTAAACTACCTTAAAGACCAGATTACCGAGTTGTTCAGTAAGAAAGGCGATAAAATTGTAAATATGAACCACAGTGCGGTGGATCAGACACTGGCCAACCTGGTGGAGATCAACTATCCGGATGCGTGGACGGACGCTGCGGAAGACGGCGCGATTAAACGGGATGAACCTGAGTTCGTAACGAATGTGATGCGCCCGATGCTGGCGCAACAGGGAGATAAACTTCCGGTAAGTGCATTTAATGCGGACGGAATCTTTCCGGTGGCCACAACCCGGTACGAGAAACGCGGTGTTGCAATCAATGTGCCCGAATGGGTAATGGAGAACTGCATCCAGTGCAACCAGTGTGCTATGGTCTGCCCCCACGCGGCGATCCGGCCGGCCCTGTTGGTCGATGAGGAAAAGGATCGCGCACCGGGGGCATTTGAGACAAAAAGTGCGCTTGGAAAAGAATTAAAGGGCTATCATTTCAGGATTCAGGTCAATACACTGGACTGCATGGGGTGCGGAAACTGTGCGGATATCTGCCCTGCCAAGAAACCGGCCCTGGTGATGAAACCCCTGGAAACCCAGACCGAAGTTCAGGTGCCGAACCAGGAATATTTTGAAACGCTTCCCGTAAGGGATCACATATTGAAACGAAACAGCATTAAGGGAAGCCAGTTCTGCCAGCCCCTTCTTGAGTTTTCCGGTGCATGTTCCGGATGCGGAGAGACTCCCTACGCGAAACTTCTAACACAAATGTTCGGAGAAAGAATGGTGATCGGAAATGCCACGGGGTGCAGTTCCATATGGGGTGGTTCGGCGCCATCGATTCCTTACTGTGTAAACAAGGATGGTTTCGGTCCCACCTGGGGCAACTCCCTTTTTGAAGATCCTGCCGAATTTACCTATGGCATGCTGCTTGGTGCAATTCAGCGGCGGACAAAACTTGCGGATCTGATCAGTGAAGCGCTTGAAACGGAGATTCCCCAGGAACTGAAAGATGCAATGACAGGCTGGCTCGGGAGCATGAAAGATCCGGTTGAGTCAAAAAAATACGGTGATATCATGAAAGACCTTCTGCCCCGGCATAAGGGCAATGCCCTGCTTGAAGAAATCAGCAGTATGGCGGAGTTGTTTACGAAGCGCTCGTACTGGATATTTGTGGGCGATGGCTCGGCCTATGATATTTCATATGGCGGAATTGACCATGTGCTGGCATCAGGGGAGGACATCAATGTTATTGTGTATGATACCGAGGTGTATTCCAATACCGGCGGTCAATCCTCAAAGGCAACCCCGACGGGATCGATCGCCAAATTTGCTGCTTCCGGGAAGAAAACATCGAAGAAAGACCTGGGCGGCATGGCCATGACATACGGCTATGTGTATGTAGCAAATGTGGGAATGGGTGCCAATAAGAACCAGCTCATGAAAGCATTCACCGAGGCTGAAAGCTATGACGGACCGTCTTTGATCATGGCATATTCGCCATGTATAAATCATGGTATCATAAAGGGAATGGGAAAGAGCCAGGAGGAGATCAAGCTGGCTGTCCAATCCGGTTACTGGCCGCTGTACCGCTATAATCCCATGCTGGAAGAAGAGGGCAAGAACCCGTTCATCTTGGATTCAAAAGAACCGGACGGAAGTTTGAGGGAATTCTTAAGGGGAGAGGTTCGGTATGCGTCTCTTGAGAAAACATTTCCCAAAGAAGCCGAAAAACTTCATGCTCAACTGGAGAAGGAGTTTAATTCCCGGTATGAGAAGCTTAAAACTATGGCAGGTGGTGCCGAAGAAGAATAGGAGACTGTCAGTATAATAAAAAAAACGGCCGTTTCCATTGTAAAGGAAGCGGCCGTTTCTCTTTTATATGGGAAATACATTATGATCCCACCTCAACCGTTTACTGCCGGTGTTGCTCAGTTTGATGTAATAACCGGTGATACTGAAACAAACCTGGCCACCGCACTTCAACAGACGGATGTGCTTGCCGGAAAGGGGGCAGATCTCGTGCTGCTTCCGGAAATGTGGTCCTGCGGTTTTGATAATCGACACCTTGGTGAGCATGCAAGGGAAGTGCCCGCTATTCTCGAGGCCGTCTCCGAGAAAGCAAAAAAGAAAAGAACGGTAATAGCAGGCACGGTGCCGGAAGAGGAAGGTGACGATATCTATAACACGTTATTTGTTATAGACAGGGACGGTTCGGTGGCGGGGTCCTACCGAAAAATACACCTGTTTACACCCACAGGGGAGCACAATTATTTTTCCGCGGGAAGCACTCCTGTTGCCTGCGACACATCTTTGGGCAGGATCGGACTTATGATTTGTTATGACCTCAGATTCCCGGAACTTTGCAGGATCTTGGCCTTAAACGGCGCGTGGACCGTTCTGGTGTCGGCCCAGTGGCCTGTTGACCGAATCGGTCATTGGAATACCCTGTTAAAGGCAAGAGCCATTGAGAATCAACTGTTCATGGTGGCGGCAAACACCAGCGGCTCGGATGAAAAACTGACGTTCGGGGGGTGTTCACGGATTGTATCACCCACCGGAGACATATTGGGAAAGTCGGAAGACAACCGCGCAGCCACCATAATAGTCAAGGTTGACCCCCGTGAGATGGATAAAGCAAGAGAAAACGTCACCTATCTTGATGACCGCTCACCTGGGTCTTACGAGGGTCTGATATGACTTAGCCTACCACTTTTTAACATCCGTATCATACTTGATGGAAAGGGAAATTCTGGCGCGGTAAGCCAGGATTTTACCATTTTCTATTTTCATATCAAGCTTTTCGACCTCAGCAATCCTTAAATCAACCAAAGTTTTACCCGCGGTTTCCACTGCGTTCTTTGCGGCATCCTCCCATGATGTTGTGCTTGTACCCACAAGTTCAATTATTTTATATACACTATCACTCATACCGTCCTCCCGTTAAAATATTTCATATATGTTTTTATATCCGGTATTTTCCCTTCCATGGCGCATATTGCAGCCAACTCCGCGGAACCAAGAAAGACATTTGCGCCCGTACCCATTCTGTTTGGAAAATTTCTGGTGGACGTCGACATAACGGTTGCGTTGTCTTCAACCCGTGCCTGATTCCCCATACAGAGGGAGCATCCGGGAATTTCCATTCTTGCTCCTGCTTTTTCTAATATGTCATAATATCCGTTTTTTCTCAACCGATCCCTTTCCATTCTGGTGGACGGTGACAGCCAGAGGCGCACAGGCAGATCTGTTTGCCCGTTAAGGAGCGCTCCTGCTGAACGAAGGTGGTCCATACTGGTCATACATGAGCCAATAAAAACTTCATCGATTTTTGTTCCGCTTACCTCTGAAAGAAGCCGGACGTCATCAGGATCGTTAGGGCAGGCAAGAATCGGTTCTTTTATTTTATTTAGATCAATGTCTATAATTTCCGCATACTCGGCATCAGCATCCCTTTTCAGGAGTTTCGGACTGGAGAGCCACTCTTCGATTTTTTGGATGCGGTTTGTTATTGATCGTTTGTTCTCGTATCCTTCGGCAACAAGCAGTTCAAGTACGGCCTTGTTTGATTTCATATATTCAACCACGGTCGCTCTGTTCAACTGGATAACTCCTGCGGCAGCAGAACGCTCGGCAGAGGCATTGGTCAGTTCAAATGCCTGGTTGACAGAAAGATCGGGAAGCCCTTCCATCTCGATTATTCGTCCTGAAAAGATATTTTTCTTCCCTTCTTTTTCTTTGGTTAAAAGCCCTTTCCGGATGGCCACACAGGGGATGGCATTTACGATATCGCGAATGGTTATCCCCGGCCTCAGGCTTCCGGCAAATCTCACAAGAACAGACTCCGGCATATCAAGAGGCATCATGCCCATGGCGGCTGCAAAGGCCACCAGTCCCGATCCTGCCGGGAAACTGACACCAAGGGGAAACCGGGTATGAGAGTCGCCACCGGTTCCCACGGTATCCGGAAGAATCATTCGGTTCAGCCAGGAGTGGATAATCCCGTCTCCCGGCTGTAACGCCACGCCTCCCCTGGATGAAAAATAAGAAGGCAGAGTGTTTTGCATCTCAAGGTCGACAGGTTTCGGGTATGCTGCGGTGTGACAGAAAGACTGCATAACGAGACCTGCTGAAAATCGAAGACATGCCAGCTCATTCAGTTCATCTCTTGTCATGGGGCCGGTGGTATCCTGGGACCCCACTGTGGTGATCATTGGCTCGCAGTAGGCTCCCGGCCTGACACCATCCGTACCGCAGGCATGGCCCACAATTTTTTGGGCAAGGGTAAACCCTTTACCGGTATCGGGCGAAGATACCGGCTGCCGAAAAACATTCGGCATATCTGTGTTAAGAGACCGACACGCTTTTTCGGTCAGTCGCCGCCCAATAATCAGGGGAATCCGCCCGCCTGCCCTGACTTCATCTAAAATGACCGGCGACTTCAGTGTAAACCTGGAAACGGTTTCGCCGGTTTCAAGGTTTTTGATCTTTCCCTTATAGGGAAGAATGGAAATGACGTCACCGTTTTTTATACCGGAAACATCGCACTCTATGGGCAATGCGCCGGCATCCTCCAATGTATTGAAGAATATGGGGGCAATCTTTCCACCCAGGACAACACCGCCCTGTTTCTTATTGGGAACAAACTGAATATCCTTTCCAATATGCCATATCAGGGAGTTGGCCGCTGATTTTCTTGACGAGCCTGTTCCGACGACATCACCGACGAACACCAGGGGATGCCCTTTTTGTTTCAGTTTTTCCATGGTTTCAAGGGGTGAATTTGTTCTGTGCATTAACATGGTTTTGGCGTGAAGCGGTATATCCGTGCGGCTCCAGGCTTCAGAGGCAGGGGAAAAGTCATCCGTATTTATTTCTCCTTCCACCCTGAATACAGTCAGGACGATCTCGTCCGGAACCGCAGGCTTTTTCAAAAACCAGTCAGCACCTGCCCATGACTGCAGTACCTGTTTTGCATATTTATTGGATTCAGCCAGTTGATATATCCGGTCAAATGCATCAAAAACTAGGAGCGTCCCTGAAAGAGACTCCGTTGCCGCCGATGCGGTTTCCGCCTCGTGCAGCAGTTTGATGAGCGGATCAATGTTATAGCCTCCCATCATGGTGCCCAGCAGCGTTGTCGCCGCCAGCCTGTCAACCAGGGAGCTTGTTTTTTCCCCGAGAGCAATTTCTTTTAAGAGACCGGCTTTTACCCTGGCCGCAGGGTCCACGCCGGGGGGAATTCTGTCCGTTAGCAGGGACAGGATATACGGTTCCTCTCCATCCGGAGGATTG
>Ga0180436_10004653_pt1 | contig 12273 bp, 8 predicted proteins | sample SS_ome_2_FD_132434 | JGI IMG/M metagenome (GOLD analysis project Ga0180436, IMG submission 132434) | Hypersaline lake sediment archaeal communities from the Salton Sea, California, USA - SS_3_S_2 metaG | ecosystem: Environmental > Aquatic > Non-marine Saline and Alkaline > Hypersaline > Sediment...
CGTCTATGTCTGCGTACCCATGATCACCCAGGCCATCCTGCCCAAGCGCGTGGAGATCATCCCGCTCATTTTCATAGACTTCACACAGCAGGTGTCGCAGCTCCTCCCGGCTGTGCCGTTCAACATCGTCATCGAGCTCGGCGCGTTCCTTAGCGGCATGATCGTGCCGTTCTGGGGCGTCGTGGGCGGGTTTCTCGGCCTTGTGATCACGATGATAGCCAACCCGGTTCTTCAGAAGATGGGCGTCCTCTCATCGTGGAAGCCCGAGATGGGATTCATCGACGCGTCGTTCGCAAACAGTCTGGACTTCTACATGTCGTTCGGGCTGGGGCTTACCCTCGCCGTCACGTTCAGCCAGTTCTTCATCTTCCTCAGCACGACGATCACGAACCTTATGAAGCCAAAGTCGCGGGAGCTTTCCCACGAGCCGCGTTCGGGGCGCCGATTCGGGGAGGTCTGGAAAATCCTGGTCACCAACAACGCGGCCCGCGGCGATTTCTCCATCTTCATCGCCATCGCCATCTATATCTTCAGCACCGCTTCGTGGGTGGCGCTCGGCGCCTATCTCGTACCCGGATACCCGTGGATGATAATGGTCTTCTACGGGGTGATCTACACGCCGCTCATCTCCTACGCGACCGCGAAGCTCGAGGGCATATGCGGGCGAGCCGTGAACCTGCCGTACCTGAGAGAGCTGACGATCCTCCTGTCCGGCCACAAGGGCGTGGATATCTGGTTCGCGCCCATGCCCATACAGAATCTGGGCGGCGAGACCGTGGGCTTCCGCATCCTCGAACTGACGGGCACCAAGATCATCAGCCAGGTGAAGACGATAATCCTGACTCTGCCCATTGTCGTCGTTGCCTCGTTCGTCACGTCCGAGCTCCTCTGGCGGATGGCGCCCGTGCCGTCCTCGGCGTACCCGTACACGCAGAGGATGTGGGAGCTGAACCTCCGGGGCTGGTGCCTGATGAAGACCGCGACGCTCGAGGGCGGTTCGCAGATACTGGAGGCGCTGCACCTGGAGTACGCCGTCTGGGGCTTCGTCTCCGGCGGGACGCTGTTCGCCATCCTTTCGGCCCTCGGCCTGCCGATCATGCTCGTCTTCGGCGCGGTCTGGGGGCTCGCGGCGACCACGCCCGGCGCGATGTGGTGCACCATGCTCGGCGCGTTCGTCGGCAAGTTCTATTTCAAGCGCAAGTACAGGGACATGTGGCTGAAGTATATGACCGCAATACTCGCCGGATACGGGTGCGGCATGGGCCTGGCGTCAATGGTCGCGATGGCTTTCAGCGTCATTTCGCGCATGCTCAGCCCGACGATCTGGTAGAAAAAGGGGGCACAGGCACTGACTAGAGAAGGCATGACGCCGGAACCGGAAAAGACAAAGGCCGAAGACAACCGGATAACGCTCCGGGCCCTCGTGCTGGGCTTTGTCTTCGCGGGCATCTTCGCCGTCGTCAGCGTCAAGGGCGAGCGGCTCTGGAACATCTACACCATCACGCAGGTGCCCGTCCTGCCGTACATGCTCCTGCTCGGCTCGGTCCTCCTCTTGAACCCCCTGATCAAGCTCGTCCGCCTGTGCCGCCCGCTGTCCGTCGTCGAGGTCCTGATAATCTTCATCATGGGGATGGTCTCCTCGGGCGTTCCGTCGTTCGGCATGGCCTCCCAGCTCGTGCCGAGGGTATCGGGACTGTTCTACGAGAATTGGAACAACGACCAGACCAGGTGGGACCTTTACGTCGAGCCATACGTCAACGAGGACTTCTTCATAGCCGAGCCCGGCACGCGCGACGCCGCGGTCAGGCTCCGAGAGGTCGACAGCGAGTGGCGCGAGACCGACCGTGTTCTCCGCGCCGCACGGGGCCTGCGCTCGGCCGAGGATGACCTCGCCGCCACCGAACGGGAGCTTGCCGAGGCCGGCAAGATTCCGGACAGGGACGAACGGCTCCTCAAAGAGCGAGCCGCGCGGCACCGCCGCGCACTCGCGGCGCGCACGCTCAAGAACGCCCGGAAATGGTGGGCCAAATACAGCGAGCAATACGACGCCGCGAAGGTCCTTGATGAGTTTCCCCCGAAGGTCGAGCGGCTCAAGGAGGAGACCGAGTTCCGTAAGAACGAATTGGACACGATCGAGGCCCCCGCGTTCGAGAAGGTCAAGGAGTTTCGCAAGGGGCTTCCGAAGGACATGCGGGCGGTCCCCGGCCTTGTCTATGTCGAGGGCGAGGGGATCGACAGCTACCTCGCCAGGATGCGGCGGCTGACCAAGGGGATGGACGCATTCAAGGAACTCCGCCTGGCGCACGAAAAACTCGTCGCGGTCATCGAGTCCGGGCGGGTCATCGACGCCGACGTGACCGACCGCCTGAAGGGCGCCGTCGGCAAGCTCGAGCCCATCTCCGGCACCGAGAAGCTTGTTCGGGCGAACGAAGAACTGACGAAGCAGATAGAAGACCACAAGAACCAGCTTCTCGATGAAGAGGCGAAGGTAAAGGTCCTTCATACTCGCCGCCGCTACGCGCACGCGGACGAGTTCGACATAATTGACGGCTATATCAAGGCGGTCCAGCAAACCATCAACGAAATCGCGCAAGAAATCGGCCTGCTCGAGAACGAGCTCAACGAAAAGGCCAAGCCGCAACTGGCGATTACACAGCGGGTTGCCGAGACAAGGGATAACCTGGTGGGCATGTTCGCCGCGGTCGACTGCCTCACCCCGTCCCAGTACCCGCAGTTCCGCGACCAACTGTCAGACGAGATGGCGAAATTCGCGAAGTTCGACGCCTCTTTCCGCCGGCTGGTGCTCGGCGACGTGAAGTGGAAAATCTGGCTCAAGCCGCTCATGAACTGGGCGGTTCTCATCATGCTGACGTATCTCGTCCTGATGACCTTCAACGTCCTCATCTTCCGCCAGTGGGCGCACAACGAAAAGATTGTCTATCCTCTGGCCGAGTTGCCGACGATCCTGGCCGGCACCGGCGAGGGCGGCCGCGGCGCGGTTCCCGCGGTCTTCCGGAGCGGGCTTTTCTGGGCGGGGCTCGCCATCCCCGTGTTCATACACAGTTGGAACAACGTGATCCAGCAACACGTCCCGGGCGTCGGCGAGATCCCGCTCACCTGGTTCCTGGCTCCCTTTGTCCAGGGCAGTGTCTTCGACGCGCTCAGGCCCGACCCCCAGCTTCATATCTTCTTCATCCTGATCGGGCTTACATTCCTCATCCCGTCCAGAATCTCCTACTCGCTCTGGTCGTTCCACCTGCTCTATATGGTGCAACTGCTCGTCATATGCTGGCTCGGATACGGCGTGAGCGAATACTCGTTCCCGAACGACAGGCACATGGTCCTGAACTTCCGGACGGCCGAGGGGGGCGGGGCGCTCATCATTTTTGCCGCCGTCATCATGTGGAAGTGCAGGAAATACCTTTTCTGTTGCGTTGCGCCCGGCGTGCTCGCGGACCTGGAAAGTTCGGAGCAGAAGGAGCTGAAGGTCTCCTCCTGGCTGTTCCTGGCCGGGTCCGCGGCCTTCATCGCCATGCTCCACGTGACCGTCGGGGCCAGTCTCGCCTACTCGGTCTTCTACTACCTGATGATAATGGTGATCATCATCGGGCTGATGCGCGCCGTGGCGGAGGGCGGGCTCCTGACGTACAAGTGCTATTTCGGCCCCTTCCATTTCATCCGAAGCGTGTTCGGCATGAACCACACGTGGTCCGCGCCGGCCCTGATGGCGCCGCTGTTCGTCTTCCATTCCGTGCTATTCATGCAATACAAGACCATCATCGCCCCGGCGATGGCCAACGCGCTGAAGATACGCGACAACCTCGGCATGAAACGGCTGAGGTTTCACGTCGCAGTCGCCGCCGGCATTCTCTGCGCGTTCGTCGTCGGCCTCGCCACCCACATCATCCTGGGATACCTGCACGGCGGCGACAACATGGGCGGGTGGACGTATCACGCCGTCCCGTGGAACGTCTTCAGCACGATAAAGAACATGGCAATGACCAGCCCGATCGACAGCGGCGGCGGAAAGTGGTGGCTCCTGATCGGCGCGCTCGTCATGATCGCGCTCCTTTACTTCCGGCGGCGCGTCTTCTGGCTTCCGCACCCCATCGGCCTCATAATGTTCGTCAACCCTGTCATGCACGCGTTCTGGTTCTCCATCTTTATCGGCTGGGTCTTCAAGGTCCTGGTGAGCAAGTACGGCAACAAGGACTCCTACGTCCGCATACGGTGTTTCTTCATCGGCCTGATGGTCGCAGACCTGATAATGTGCCTCCTCCTGGCCGGGCCGGAAGGCGTGGACTTCAACCGCAACTGAGCCGGCGCGAGGCGACAGTCCCGCGCTCTCTTATTTATCAGAGCCGGAACGCGCAGATGAAATCCGACAAGACCATCGCATGGGACCGCGTTTCCTTCCGCATCCCCGCCAACTGGGAGCTCGCCCTGTACAAGTTCCTCAAGAAGGGCGTCACGCGCGTCGAGATCGAAGACGAATTCGCCGTCAGAATCGAGGCCGAGTGGGTCCGCCCCCGGAAGAAGCTCCACATGGACCACATCCTGGCCCGCTATGAAAGCAAGACGAAGAAACTGACGATGCGGGCCGACCGCAAAAAGCCGATGAAAGGACTGCCCGAGGGCTGGGCCGCCACCCACTACGTCTTCTCCGAAACCGTCCCGAAAAAAAACGCCACCGGCCTCGAGGTCGTAAAGCACGGGCTCGTGACCGCCTTTTATCTCCCGGCCGACTCGAATCTCTTCTGCTTCATAATGCTCCACTTCCTCCCCGAAGACAACGAGAACCCGGCCGACGTGATGCGCCTCCTGGCCTCCGACTTCCGCCATCACCGCGACGCGAAGCTCGTGCCCTGGCGGCTCTATGACATCGCGTTCGAACTGCCCCCAGAGTTCCTGCTCGAAAACACGCTCTTCGACCTCGGCTCCAAGCTGATGATCTTCCGCTGGAAACTGCGACGGTTCTACCTCTGGCACTTCTCCTGCGCCGACATGTTCCTCAAGGAAGGCGTCGACATCCGCAGGTGGCTCGCGGCCTACATCAACGACTCGCGGCGCGTCCGGGGCGGCACGTTCACCGTCCGCAAGGACGGCGAGATCGTCTGGCGCCGCCGGCGCCGCCACCTCGTCGCGCACCGCGACGAAATCGCCCGATGGTGCTTCAAATACAAGGTGGCCTATCGATACGACAGGGAGAAGAACCAGCTCATCGCGTGGGCGTTCAACTATCGCAGGCCGGCCGACCTCGAATTCATCCCCGAGCCCCTTCAGTTCCGGAACCAGGACTGACCCGGTTCATGCCGGCCGAGATCACGACGTGCGGCCTCTGCGACACCGGGTTCGGCTCCGTCACGACGTTCGCGCCGTAGACGCTCCGTATCATGTCCGCCGTCAGCACGTCCTGCGGCCGGCCCAGCGCCTCGACCCGGCCCTCGTTCAGCACGAGCAGGCGCTCGCAGTATTCCGCCGCCAGGTTCAGGTCGTGAAAGACGGCGACGACCGTCATCCCCTCTTCGCGGTTGAGTGCCCGTATCAGGTCGAGGATCGCCAGAACGTGTCCGACGTCGAGGTGGCTAGTCGGCTCGTCGAGCAGGAACACCTCCGGCTCCTGCGCAAGGCACATGGCAATGAACGCCCGTTGCCGCTCGCCGCCGCTGATCTCGTTCACCTGCCGGTCGCCCATGCGCGACACGTCCGCGAGCTCCATCGCCCGGTCTGCGATCTCGAAGTCCCGCGCCGTCTCGCGGCCGACCGCCGGCAGGTGCGGCGATCGCCCCATCATCACCACCTCGCGGACCGTGAACGACAGGTCGAGCGAGATGTCCTGCGACAGGCAGGCCATCGTCCTCGCAAGCCGGCGGCGCCCTATGCGGCCGAGCTCCTCGTCCCCGAGCAGGACCCGGCCCGCGGCCGGCGCCAGCACCCCGCTCACCACGCGCAGTAGTGTCGTCTTGCCGCAGCCGTTCGGCCCGATCAGCCCGACGAACTCGCCCCGCGCCACGTCGATGCCCACGTTGCGCAGGACCGGCTCGCCGCCGTATCCCGCCGTGATGTTCTGAATCGACAGCATGCTCAGCCCCAGTACGACCGCTTTCGCCGGCGCAAGAGGAACAGGAAGAACGGCCCGCCGAGGAAGGCCGTCACCACGCCGATAGGAACCTCCGTCGGGAACACTGTCCGCGCGAACGCGTCGGCCAGCACGAGGAAGCCGCCTCCGGCGAGGGCGCACGCCGGGACCAGCCGCCGATGGTCCGGGCCGATGACCAGCCGCACCGTGTGTGGCACGATCAGCCCGACGAAACCTATCAGGCCGCACGCGGCCACCGCCGCGCCCGTCATCAGCGACGCGACCACGAAAAACAGTCTCTTCGTCCGCTCGGGGTTCAGGCCCAGGTGCGCCGCCGGCTGTTCGCCGAGCGTCATCACGTTCAGGTTGCGGGCGAACAGCATCGTTATCACCAGCCCGCACAGAACCACGACGGAGACCGCGCGAAGCAGGCCCCAGTCGAGTATCTGCAAGTTCCCCAACAACCACCACACCACGTTGTGGATGTTCTTCGACGACGACACCGAGACGAGGAACATCAGCCCGCTTCCGAGCACGGCGCTGACTATGACGCCCGAAAGCAGGAGCGTGTGGACCGGGACCGAGCCGCCCGCGCCCCGTGCCAGCGCGTACACCAGGAGGATGGTCGCGAGCGCGCCCGCGAACGCCATCCCCGGCAGAGTCCACGTCCCCAGGGCGCCCAGCCCGAGCGTGATGGCCAGCGCCGCGCCCAGGCCCGCGCCCGACGAAACCCCCAGCACGTATGGCTCGGCCAGCGGGTTCCGGAGGAGCGCCTGGAATATCACGCCCGACACCGACAGCCCCGCCCCGACGACGAGGCCCAGCAGGATGCGGGCCACGCGAAGCCGCATCACGCTCGAGTCCAACATCTGGTTAAAGGGGACGTTCACCGGCCCGGAGAACACCGCCAGCACGCAGGCGATTGCGAGCGCCGCCAGCAACACGACGTAGATCGAGCGAGTGCTCTGCCTGCCCGTCATGGCGACGCCCCCTCGGCCAGCCCGGGCCGCTCGCCCGCCCGCGGTCCGTACAGCCGCTCGGCCAGTGCCCGGACGCCCTTGATGAGGCGCGGGCCCGGCCTCAACAGGTGATCCGGGTCAATGTCGTTGATGACGCGGCCGCTCTTCACCGCCGCGATGTCGGCCCAGCCGATCCGCCGGGCGATCTCCGCCGCCGCGCCCCCCTTGCTCGTCATGTAGCATAGCACGATCACGTCGGGGTTCCATTCGACCACCTGTTCCGGGTTGATGGTCGGATGCGCCTGCTTCACGTCGTGGGCGACGTTGACCCCGCCCGCCAATGCGATGGCCTCGTCGATGAACGACGGCCCGCCCGCGGTCGTGATCGGATCGCGCCAGACCTCGACGAACACCCTCGGCCGCGCGGCCGGCGGCACGCTTCCGTAGAGCCGTGCGGCCTCGGCCAGCTCCGCCCGCATCGCGGCGACGACCTCGGCGGCCCGACCGGCCGTGCCCGTCGCCTCGCCAATCTTGCCGAACGCATCGAACAGCTCGCCGAAGTTCCGTATCCGCAGTTCGAGCGACCGGCTGTCCGCCTTGTGGAGCGTGGTCACGACGGCGCTGGGCGCGCCCTCTTCGCCGATGACCAGCGTCGGCGACAGCGCCAGCATCCTCTCGATGCTGGGCGACGCGAACCCGCCGACCCGCTCGATCTTGGCCGCCTCGGGCGGGTAGTCCGCCCCTTCCGTCACGCCCACGACCGAATCGCCCAGGCCGAGGGCGAAGAGCATCTCCGTCACGTTCGGCGCGAGCGAGATGATCCGCATCTTGCCCGCGGGCGTGGCGTCCGTGGGGACATACCGCTCGCTAAGGAGAAGGAGAGCGGCCATCATGCCGACGACGGCGGTGGCCAGGCACCATTTCTTGAGCAGTCCCTTGTTGACGCCCATGTTCCCTGAAGAAAGAAGAATCAGGCCGGGGGAACGCGCTCCGTCGCCGGCGCGCGGTGTCGGCGACCCGGAGAGAAGCATATCGCCCCCCGTGCCCAAGTCAATGCTTTTTGCCGGCGGCAACGCACTTCTTCCGTCAAAGCAGTTTTCTTCCTGCCGCTTTTTGGTTTCGAGCGTGGTATAATGCCGCCCGCAAAACTTGGACGCAAACGGCGGACCGGCGCGGCCCGTGAGGTCTGTGTTCTTTCTCGCAAAGAAATGAAACGATGACACTGTACGCTGTGACGATCTTCCTCGGGGCCTTCCTGCTGTTCCAGGTCGAGCTTGTTATCGCCAAGTACCTGCTTCCGTGGTTCGGCGGGTCGCCGGCGGTCTGGACGACGTGCATGCTCTTCTTCCAGGCGCTGCTCGTCGGCGGATACGCGTATGCCCACGGGCTTGTCAGCCGGACGGGGCCGCGCCGGCAGGGGACCGTGCACCTCGCGGTGCTGGCGGGGTCGCTGTGTGTGATTGCGTTCCAGTGGGTCCTCTGGCGGTCGCCCGTCTTGCCGGGGGCGGACTGGAAGCCGCCGGACGGCTCGATGCCGGTCTTGCGCATTCTCGCGCTTCTGGGAATCAGCGTCGGCCTGCCGTTCCTCGTCCTGTCGTCGACCAGCTCGCTGATGCAGGCGTGGTTCAGCCGGACGCATCCGGGCCGCTCGCCGTACTGGCTCTTTTCGCTGTCGAACGCCGGCTCGCTCCTGGGGCTGGTGAGCTATCCGTTCCTGGTCGAGCCGACTCTGCCGCTTCGGGGCCAGGCGCTGATGTGGACGGGCGGCTTCACGGTGTTCGCGGCCTGTTGCGTGGCCTGCGCCCTGCGGGCGATGCGCGGCGCGGCGCCGGTGGGTCCGTCGCCCGCGGAAGATGTGTCCGCGTCGCCGGTCGAGGAGGCCCGCATAAGCCGGTGGACGCGGCTCGCATGGCTCGGGTTGCCGGCTATCGCGTCCGTTCTTCTTCTGGCCACGACGAACAAGATATCGGAGGAGGTGTCGGTTTTTCCGTTTCTGTGGGTCGTGACGCTGGCGGCCTATCTCCTGTCGTTCATTTTGTGCTTCGGGGGCCGGAGGGTGTACCGGCGCGCGATATTCATCCCGCTGGGCGTGCTGGCGTGGGGCGTCGTGGCCGGGCTGGTGGTGTTGTACATCGAGAACCGCACGTTCTTCAACGAGATCGGCGTCGTCTGGACGATCGCGGCGTACACGTTCGCCCTGTTCATCAGTTGCATGCTGTGCCACGGCGAGCTTTACCGCCTGCGGCCGCGGGCGGCGCGGCTGACGTCGTACTACCTGGCGATTTCCGTCGGCGGCGCCTTGGGCGGCATATTCGTCGCCGTCGTCGCGCCGGTGGTGTTCAACGGGCCGTGGGAGCTGGGCATCGGGTACGCCGCGCTGGCGGCGGCGATGCTGGCGGTGACGCGGCTCTACACGCGGTCGTCGGGGCTTCCGGGCCTGGCCCGGTGGCCCCTGCGGGCCGTCGGCTGCGCCGTGCTGGCCGCGGTCGTGATCGTCCCGCTGTGGGAGATCAGGTGGGCCGGCGAAAACGTCGTAGTCGCCCGGCGCAATTTCTACGGCGTCCTGAGCGTGGAGGAAGAGTACGCCGACGACCCCGCGTGGCACTGCTATACGCTCTGCTACGGCGGGACCGTGCACGGCTACCAGTACCGCAACAAGGACCGGAGCTGGATGCCGACCAGCTACTACACGGCGAAGAGCGGCATCTCGCTGGCCATCGAGAACCATCCAAACCGCCTGCTCGGCCGGATGCGCATCGGCGTCCTGGGCCTGGGCACGGGCACGATGGCCGCGTTCAGCGGCGGCGGCGACCGCGTGAGGTTCTACGAGATCAACCCGGCGATGGTCGACCTTGCCCGCAACTACTTCACCTATATCGAGGACAACCACAGGCGGGTCGAGGCGATCATCATGGGCGACGCCCGCATCTCGCTGGAGCGCGAACTGCGCGAGGGCGAGCCGCAGAACTTCGACGTGCTCGCGGCTGACGCCTTCAGCGGCGACGCGGTCCCCGTGCACCTGATCACGCTCGAAGCGTTCAAGGTCTATCTCGGGCACCTGCGCCCCGACGGCATCCTCGCCGTCCACGTGTCCAACCGGTATTTCAACCTCGCCCCGGTCGTGTGGCGGCTGGCCGACGAACTCGGCCTGCACGGCGTCCGGATCGACTCGGATAAGGACCTGGAGAACGGCGACGCATACGGGGCGACCTGGATGCTCCTCTCGCGCGACGCATCCGTTCTCGAGGCGGCCCCGATCGCCGATGCCGCGTCATGGCGCAATCCGAACGCCAGGCCGTCGCCGCTCTGGACGGACGCCTACAGCAATCTCTTCAAGGCACTCGACCCGAGCGAATTCGCCCTCCCGTCTTTCGGTGGGGAACCGGCGGACGAAGGGGACTATTGAGTCCCATGTTGATCATGGAAATGGCCAATGCGTTCTGGAGATTCTTCGCTGACGCTCAGAATGACCTGTTTCGCTCCAAGAGCTGTAGTTGTCATCCTGAGCGGAACGAAGGACCTCTGTTGTTCCTCGGTGTTGTTTCATTCTCAACATGAACTTCAATAGGGACGCGCCTTACGCCAATGTAATCCTGTCTTCATTGCCCGGCAAACGGGGCCCTGCATAATGATCCCAGCAAGAGAGACCCTCGCGTGAAAGAGCGAAGACACATGGGCAGGATCATCCACAAGTTTGCCTTTCTGCCCTCGTCGGCGCGATGGGGTATCCTTATCCTGATGGTCGCGGGCGCGGCCGTCGTCATTCTCGCCGTGGCGTCCGGTCTGCGCGAATCGGGCCGGACGCCGCACAGGTTCAATGTGGTGACTCCGGGCCGGCTCTTGCGAAGCGGCCAGCCCAACGAGAACCAGTTGAACAACATATTCAGGGAGTACGGTGTACGCACGGTCCTGTCGTTGCGGCACGAGGATTACCCGGAGCGTGAGGCCGAGCACCGCCTGGCCCGCGAGTACGGCGCGAAGTGTGTCTGTGTTCCGGTTTCCAGCACGGAGCCGTTCACGCCGGAGCAACTGGCTGAGATACGGCGGGTGTTCGCCGAGAAGACGGGATACCCCATCTTGGTGCACTGCGAGCACGGCGTGGCGAGGACGGGCGTCGTGGTCGCGCTCTGGCGGATCGAGCACAACGGCTGGGCTGGGTCCCGGGCCGTCAAAGAAATGCTCGCAAACGGCTATCCCCTCCGCGACAAGAGCGAGCGTATGCGGGAGACACTGATCAACTGGGAGTCCGGCCAGGAGTTCCCGGATTTCGCGAAGCCCGCCGCCGAATAAGGCGAACGTCCCCCGAAGTTGAGTGTCGGAGCGCGCCAAAGGCTGACCTTCCAGCGCGCTTTCGTGCATGATAATTGCGGCGGCGCGCGCAAACTTCTTGACTTCGGGCCACGATTCGGGTTCAATCTCCCTTGGGCCGAGGTGATGGAACTGGCAGACATGCTAGGTTGAGGGCCTAGTGCTCTTTATAGGGCATGCGGGTTCGAATCCCGCCCTCGGCACCAGATAAAGGAAAGCCCCGCAGTGAGTTACGCTGCGGGGCTTTTCTGTTGGCGGCGTCCGTTCAAGAACTGCGGGGGAGCGAGCGTCACACACACCCTCACCCACTTTTCGTTCCTTGTGTCACTTTGAGGTCCCCGTGCGTCTCATCTTATCGACCGTATCCTTGAGCACCTCGGTCCTGATCTTCTGGTAGAACTTGGCCGTCGTGTGGATGGCATCATTGCCGCGTTGATCACAATCGGCTCGTTCGTACTTCACCATACTTTGGTTGCGGCCTTTCTGGCGGTGGCCCTCGTCTTTTTCGTTCTCGGATGGCTACTACGTCCATTACGGGACAAGGTCTCAGCCCCGTCTCCACACTTGGTAACGTCGCAGATTGGGTTTGACTACCTGCCGGACTCGCCGGTGAACCACGGGTGGTAGCTTCGTGAAAACGACAGCGAGAATCAGCCGCACTTTTCCCGTCCAGTAACTGGCTTGGTCGATACCGGCCTTCAAATCGATTGTTCAGGCAGATAGCCCCACGCAATGATGAGGTCGGGCGACAGGCCGACAAGCCGCTCCATCGAGACCGCCATCCCGCCACCCACGCAAGGCAGATCCCACCGGTGCAACCCGATGAACTCTTGCAGCGACCGAGGAGCAACGCCCGCCGCCAGGGCCATCGGCTCGATGCTCTTCCGGTCCAAAGAACTCACCTGCCCATGCACATACGTCCGCAGA
>Ga0180436_10004654_pt1 | contig 12272 bp, 9 predicted proteins | sample SS_ome_2_FD_132434 | JGI IMG/M metagenome (GOLD analysis project Ga0180436, IMG submission 132434) | Hypersaline lake sediment archaeal communities from the Salton Sea, California, USA - SS_3_S_2 metaG | ecosystem: Environmental > Aquatic > Non-marine Saline and Alkaline > Hypersaline > Sediment...
ACGGCATCGAGCCCATCCACCTGGGATTGATCTTCCTCGCCATCTTGCAGATCTGGTACTGTACGCCGCCGGTGGGGATGAACCTCTTCATCGCGTCCTACCGATTCGACAAGCCGGTGGTCGCCCTCTACCGCGCCACCCTGCCGTGGTTGCTCATTCTCTTCGCCTGTGTGCTGCTCATCACCTACTGGCCGTGGCTGTCGTTGGCGCTGGTGAGGTAGACACACCTCCCACCCTTGATCGCAGGACCTCGGGGCCTCGTCCCGATTCAGCGGCAGAGCTCGTTCCTCGGACCGACAGCCAGCTCCATCGGAAGCAGGTGCTCGGCGCGGTTCGCGAGGGTCGTGTGTCCGATGAGCGTTTCGGCGCCGCCGGGAACGTCGATGACGATGACGCCCCGGCTCCGGTCGAAGCTGCAGGCGAGCGCGCCTCCGGTGAGGGGCAGCGGCGGCCCGGGATCGATGTCGGCGCAGGCGCCGGCATGGAGGCCGTCCGGCGACGAAGCCCGCAGCTCGAGGGCGGTTCGAAGCTGACGGAGTTCGGTCGCGGCGGCCTGTGCCCGCGCGCGTTCATTGAAGAGGTTCAACACGATTGTTCCGTTGAGGGCAAGCCGGTGCGGCCAGCCGGCATCGTCCCAGATCACCGACGCCGGTTCGGGCGGCCACTGGGCGCCCGGGAGGCGGCCCATGGCGATCTGCCGGTTCCACCGGTCGAGGACCTCGGCGACCACCAAATCCTCCACGAGAAACCTGTTCGCCACCCAGAACGGCAGACTCCAGCTGACGTTGGGCTCGTGCCGTCCTTCGCGGTACGCCAGTCCCTTGTCGGCGAGATCCGCCACCGCGCGAACCAGGGTCGCGTCGCTGCAGGTCACCGGGTCTTCGCCGGGCAAGAGCGTGTGGAGCCGCTCGATCTCCTCTGCCGGGACGCATGGGTCGGAGACCATCTCGGAGGCGGCCCAAACGGTCCACCGGGCGGCCGCGGAACCCACTGTGGTCGCCATGACGACAGGGCTTCTCAACAGCCCGTCGGCGGATCTCGAAATGGCGGCCAGGGCTTCCAGGTAGGTGGCGGTGCGGCTGTCGAACCACGCGACCCGCGCCTGAAGGGCGAGCAGGCGCAGGCCCCGGATGACGCTGAGGAAGTCGATCTCGCTGTGGTTGGCGGCGCCGCCGTCGATGCCGAGATCGAACCGGGTCAAGGCGCCGGAGTGGAGCAGGAGGTCGAGGGCAGGTTGCTGCTCGTCGAGGATTCTGCGGGCGCGTTCCATTTCCTCGTCGGTCCAGGTCGCGGCGGGACGGTCGGCGAGCACCCCGTAGACCTTGTAGTCCTCGTCGGTGCAAATCACGGCCTGGCCGCCGGCGACCAGCCAACGGGCGCCGTTGAGGTGATCGGGCAGCGGCGTTGACGATGCGGGCCGCGCAGGCGGACTCGAATGCCGGGCGAGCTCGGCGCGAGCGACTCGCAGCCGGTGCGCGCCCCAGGCGTGGGTGCCGAGAGCGGCGAGCAGTGTTGCGACCGCGAGGATCGCGAGTGCGAGCAGACTCCACCGAACGAGGGTTCGGACAGGTGGCGGTGTCACGCGGTGTTTCCGATCACCACCCCATCATCTCACGTCGAACCGTCGCGCCGGACCACCGTCGGCCGAAGGCGGTATCGGCCCCCGGGTGAAGGCGACGATGACGCCGGCGAGAATGAGGACGCCGCCGACGATGCTCAATCCGTCGGGGACCTCGTCCCAGAAGATCCAACCGAAGAGAGCGGCGAAGACGATCGTCGCGTAGCCCAGCAGCGAGGTCGGGCCGGCGGGCGCGTGGCGGTAGGCGGCGGTGAGGCTGAGCTGCCCGGCGGCGGCGGAGACACCGATCCCCAGCAGCCAGAGCCACTCGACGGCTGTGGGATTGCGAAACCCGGGGAGAACGAAGGGGAGCATGCCGACGACGGTCACCAGCGAGAAGACAAAAACCACCGTTTCGGCGGGTTCGCGGTCGCGCAGGTGGCGGAGCAGCACGTACGCGCCGCCGGCGAAGACCGCAGAGCACGCTCCAACCAGGGCCGGCAAGGCCTGAAGGTCGAGCTGGGGCTTGATGACCAGAAGGCCGCCGGCGAAGCCGAGGACGAGCGCAATGACCAGGCGTGAATGGATCGGTTCTCCGAGAAAGACCGCGGCAAAGACGGCGACGAAGAACGGCGCCAGCTTGACGAGGATCGCGGCGTCGGCCAGCAGCAGGTGATCGATGGCCCAGAAGTAGCACACGACGCCCCCGATGCCGAGGAGCGAGCGCGCGAGGAGTGCCGCACGGTTCTCCGGCCGGCCGAAGGGCGCCCGGCGGTTGCGGTGGACGACCACGGCGGCGATCACCAGGGTGACGACATTGCGGAACAGCACCTTGTCGAAGACGGCGACCTCGGAGGCGAGCTTGACGAAGACCCCCATCACCGCGAAGGAGATCGACGACACCAGGGCGTGGGCGACAGCTTTGGACGTGCTTTCCACGGGTCGCTATCATACTGGTCGACCGCAACGCCGGGCCACAAGGACGAGGAATGATGGACACAGAAGCCCTTCTCGCACAGATCCCCTACCTGCCGCAGGAACCGCACGAGCGAGCGCTCGTGATCTTCGCGGTCGCGCTGGCGGTCGCCTTCGTCGCCAGGTTCGCCTTCAAATCACTGGTGCACCGGATGACCCGCAGCACCGACACCGATGTCGACGACAGGGTGGCGGCGATTCTTCGAGGCCCGGCCTTCTGGACATTCGTCTTCGGCGGCGTCTGGTTGGCGGAGATTCCACTCGACCTCCCACAGGCTCTCGACACGGCGATCAAGGGTGTGATGCTGACGCTGATCATCGTGATGTGGAGCCTCGCGCTGCTGCGGTCGTCCAAGGTGGTGCTGGAGGCCCTCGGCCGGAACGTCGATCGGTTTCGCTGGATCCAACCGAAGACCGTTCCGCTGCTCGACATGGTCTTCAAGTTCCTGGTTGCGGGCGCCGGAATCTACTTCATCTGCGTCGCCTGGAGCATTCCGCTGACGTCGTGGTTGGCGTCGGCGGGAATCGTCGGCATCGCGGTCGGCTTTGCCGCCAAGGACACCCTGGCCAATCTCTTTTCGGGCGTGTTCATCCTCGCCGACTCACCGTACAAGGTCGGCGACTATGTGATTCTCGACGGCGGTCTGCGCGGTGAGGTGCGGGAGATCGGTGTCCGTTCGACGCGGATTCTGACCCGCGACGACGTCGAGGTTACCGTGCCCAACGCGGTCATTGCGACGGGCCGGATCATCAACGAGACCGGAGGTCCGTGGGACAAGATGAGGGTTCGGGTGAAGGTCTCGGCGGCCTACGGATCAGACGTCGACCAGGTCCGCGAGGTGCTGCTGAGTTGCGTCGAGGGCGCCCCGTACGTGACCCGGGAACCGGCGCCGAGAGTGAGGTTTCGGGCCTTCGGAGCCTCGGGTCTCGACTTCGAGCTCCTGGCGTGGATCGAGGAGCCGCTGTATCGCGGCCGGGTGCTCGACGACCTCAACCGGAAGGTCTACAAGGCCTTCAACGGCGCCGGTATCGAGATTCCCTATCCCAAGCAGGATGTCTTCGTGAAGGAGCTGCCGGTCGGCGGCGACGACCGTTGATCCCGGCGCGAAGACTCGCCTGGGCCGGCGCCGCGTCGTTGGTCGTCTTCCTCGGCGCCTGTGCCCACGCGCCGGTGGCGCCGCCGGTTCCCGGAGCGGTGCTCGAATCGGTGCCCCCCGAGAGCTGGCCCGAGCTGGTGGACGATCTCCAGGGAGAGGGAATCGCGGGCGCCTGTGCGGCCTCGCAGCACTTCTTCGAGCGGTTACCGGGCGATCGCGTCTTCGCCTTCGGCGCGTGGGAGCGCACCGCCGACGAGCTCGCCGAAGGGGTCCGACGGGCGTGTGAGTTCGTCGACCTCCCCGTGGAGGAGCGGGGTCGGGCGTTTCGGGATGAGTTCCTGCTGCTGCGGTCGGTGGGTCGCAACGGCCGTGGTGAGGTCTTCTTTACCGGTTACTACGAGCCCCTGCTCGACGCCCGGCGGACGGAGACGGTCCCGTACAGTTTTCCGGTCTATGGTCTGCCGGATGATCTCGTGACGGTGCACCTCGCCGACTTCACGGCGGCGGCGAGCACGGCGAAGATCGTCGGTCGGGTCGAGGGCCGGCGGCTGGTGCCGTACCCGGAACGGGCCGCCATCGACTTCGGATCGGGGCTGGATGGCGGCGCGGAGGTCCTCGGATGGGTCGATGACCCGGTGGACGTCTTCTTCCTCCACGTGCAGGGTTCGGGGACCCTGGTCTTCGACGACGGCGAGCGGCTTCGGGCGGGCTACGCCGCGACCAACGGCCGGCCCTATCGTTCCATCGGTCGGCTGCTCATCGACGACGGGCTGGTGAGCTCGGACGAGATGTCCATGCAGGCCATTCGGAGTTATCTCGACGAACATCCCGACGAATTGAACCGGGTGTTGTCCTTCAACCCCTCCTACGTCTTTTTCCGATCATTGCCGCCGGCCGGGGGACCGCTGGGCTGCTACGGCGAGCCGGTGACCGGAGGCCGGTCCATCGCCACCGACCGCTCGCTCTTTCCGGCGCCGGTGATGGCGTGGGTCAAGACGTCCCTTCCGACCCTCGACGGCGGCGACGATGAGATCGCGCGCTTCGTCCTCAACCAGGACACCGGAGGTTCCATCAAGGGCCCCGGGCGAGTCGATCTCTTCATCGGACAAGGCGACGCCGCCGGCGAGATCGCCGGCCGCACCAAGCACACCGGGGAGCTGTACTTTCTGCTGCCAAAAGCCGGTCTGGTTTCTGTGGAGTGACGCGCGTTCAGTTCGCGTAGCGCGTCACGAAGCTCTCGAGCTGCTCCTCGCCCTCGCCGGCGAGGCGGATGAAACGGACTCCGAGGCCGGAGGTACCTTCCCGCATTGGGTTGGTCTTGCGAACCACCTCTGCGGTGCCCTCCACCAGGCGGCGACCGTCCGGAATCCCGAAGAAGAAGCTGAAACGCGTTCCGGGATCGATGTCGTCGTCGCCGCGGAGCAACATGCCGGTGCGGGAGATGTTGACCGTCTGGTACAACGAGCGGCGGTTCTGATTTTCGACCTCGACCTTCATGTGGACGAGCACCCGAAGCGAGATGCGGGGAGCCACCTCGAGGAGATCGGCGATGGCGCGGTGAAGCCGGCCTTCCGGCCAGTCGATGCCGATGGCCCGATTGACGCCGAGATCCACTTGCGCTAGGGCGTCGTCGATGTTGCCGGGGTCGGCCAGAAGCACCACAGCGGCGTTCTTACACCACGATCCATCGCGGCGGAGGGCATCGAGGAGGTCGTCGAGTGCGAGCTCTTTCAGGGGGTAGCGAACCAGCACGAGCTCGAAAGAGGTTCCAAGGACGAGGTCGAAGACCACCGGCGACGGCGCCGCCGTGTGGACGTCGAACTCCGCCCGCCGCAACATCGGGGCGATCCGCTCCAGGGCATCCTCATCGGCGCCCACCATGAGCACGTGCCGTTGATAACTCCGCATCCCATCCATCATATCCCCGTGGAGGCCCGATTCAGTGATGTTTGTCGCATTTTCGACTCGTCCGGGCACAGCGACGTGTTAGCATTCCGGCGAGAAACGACGACATCCACGGTGGTTGCCAGACTCTCCGGTCATGGATGGTCGGGATGCGATGGAGCAGATGGAAACCGAGAGACGCGAAATTTCGTTGCCGGACGGCCGAACCAGACCCGGGGTGTGCGGTTTGGTGACGTGCTTCAACGAAGAGCACAACATCGGCGATTGCATCGAATCCCTCCTGTGGTGTGACGATCTCATCGTCGTGGACTCGTTCTCCACCGATCGGACACCGGAGATCGCCCAGAGCTACTCGAAGGTTCGATTCTTCCAGCGGCCGTACTACGGCGCCGGCGCCCAGAAGAACTGGGCCCTGCGCCACGTTCGCGATGAGTGGGTCTTCCTGCTCGACTCCGACGAGCGGTGCACGCCGGCGCTGCAGCGTGAGGTCGAAGACATCCTGACGAAGGGTCCGGAGCACCTGGCCTACACCATCAACCGGGACGTTTACTTCCTCGGGAAGCGGATCAAGTACTCCGGTTGGCAACGCGACCGGGTGGCGCGTCTGTTCAAGGCCGGGTCGGCCTACTACGAGAACCGGCGGGTTCACTCGCTGCTCCACACCACCGGCGAGGCGCCGATCCTGAGCAACGCCATGGAGCATCACATGGTGGAGCTGAGCTTCGACGAGTACGCCTTTCGGCTGGCGAAGTACGGCTACTGGGGGGCCGGCCAGGGATGGCGGGACGGTAAGCGACCCACCGCTCTGGAGGTGGCCCTCCGGCCCATGTGGCGGTTCTTCAAGACCTACATCGTGCAGCTCGGCATCCTCGATGGCGGTCGGGGGCTGGTGTTCTGCGCTCTGCAGGCGTACTCCGCGTACATGAAGTACGCGATTCTCTGGGGATGGCGAATCAACGAGGCGCGCGGCATCCCGCCGACCCTCCCTGAGTTCGACGACGATGAGGAGACCTGGGAGGGGCTTGAAGGACTGGCCGACGACGAGGAGGCTGCCGGTGGCGAGTCCGACCATGACTGACGTCGGGTAGGGCCGCCGCATGTGGGAGTTCCTCAAGCGGCTCGGCCCGTACCTCAGAGACTACAAAGGCCGCATCGCCATGTCGTTCATCGGCGGCATCATCGGCGCCGCCGCGTACGGTGCGGTGATGTTCCTGATCAAGCAGGTCCTGGAAGACGTGTTCATGGATCCCGACCCGCTGATGGTCAAGGTCCTGCCGTTGACCATCATCGTGCTGTTCTTTTTTGTCGGCGCCGGGCGCTACCTCCAAGTCTACGAGCTGCAGTGGGTCGGGCTCGACATCGTCCGGCGGCTGCGCGACCGCTTGCTGCGGCACGTGCTCCAGCTCGACATGGGCTTTTTCAATCGATTCCACGGCGGAGAGCTCATCTCCCGGGTCACCAACGACATCAACCGAGTCCGAATGGCGGTGACCCAGCACCTCGCGGTGGTGATCCGCGAGAGCCTGGTGGCGGTGGCCTTCATCATCGTGGTCATCGTGGCGAACCCGAGGCTGGCCTTTTGGGGGCTCGTCGTACTGCCGCTGGCAGCCTGGCCCCTGGCCGCGCTGGCGCGTAGGTTCAAGAAGATCATGCACCGTTCGCAGGAGAAGGACTCCGATATCACCGCGCGCCTCGCCGAGATTTTCAACAACGTGGAGATCATCAAGGCTCAGACGGCCGAAGGTTTCGAGATCGAACGGTTCGAGGCCGAGAATCTCGAGTTTCGGCGGATCAACATGCGCGGTGTGCGGACCAAGGAGCTCACCAATCCTCTGATGGAGTTTCTCGGGGCGATCGCGGCGGCGCTGGTGATCTGGTTCGGTGGTCGGGAAATCATGGCGGGCCGAATGGAGTTCGCCGAATTCATGCGGTTCACCGTCGCCCTCTTCAGCGTCTACAACCCGGTCAAGAGGATCTCTCAGGCGTCGAACCAGATGTTCGAGGCCGTGGCGGCGTCGGAGCGCATTTTCGACCTCCTCGGCCGCCAGCCCGAGATCACCTCGGGGACCGTTCGCCTCGATGGGCCGATCCGGAAGGTGGAGTTCGATGACGTCCATCAGGCCTACGGTGAGGTCCAGGCCCTGAGCGGTGTCAGTCTGACGGTCTCAGTCGGTGAAACGGTGGCGCTGGTGGGCGGCAGCGGCGGCGGTAAGACCTCGTTGGTGAACCTGATCCCGCGCCTTTACGATCCGTCCTCGGGAGCGCTTCGCATCAACGGAGTCGACGCGAGAGAGCTCGACCTGGAGCAGCTGAGAAACCGGATCGGCGTCGTGACCCAGCGGGTCTACATCTTCAACGACACGGTGGCCGCCAACGTCGCCTACGGTAGGGCCATCGACCTGCCCAAGGTCGAAGGGGCGCTGCGCGACGCAGGGGCGTGGGATTTCGTCAGCGAGCTCGAGGGGGGAGTGGAGGCGGTCCTGGACGAGTTCGGGACCAATCTGTCCGGCGGCCAGCGGCAACGCCTCGCCATCGCCCGCGCGATGTACCGCGATCCGGATGTGCTCATCCTCGACGAGGCGACATCGGCCCTGGACAACCGATCCGAAGCCGCGGTGCAACAGGCGTTGCGGGGGATCGTCGGCGATCGGATCACCTTCATCATCGCCCACCGTCTGTCGACGGTGGATCTGGCCGATCGCATCCTAGTGCTCATGGAAGGACGCATCGTCGGTGCGGGTACGAAGGAGGAGCTGATGCGGGACAGCGCCGACTACCGACGGATCGCCACCGTGGGGTTCGATGGCGACGAGGCCGCCGACAGTTGACGGTTCACTGTTGACCTGCGATGAACCGGTCAACTGTCAACTCTGTTCGGAGAAGACCTCGTCGTCCGCGGAGATGATCCCGGCGGCAAGGGCGAAGAGCACCAAGGTGATCTGCTTGTGGAAGAAGGGGTCGCCGAAGAATCCGACCAGGTAGACGCAGGTGAGCGCCACCGCCGCGGCGCGCGCTTTCGGGCGCCGGTACCTCCCGGCCACGAAGGTCGCGAAGATCGTCAGGAGCGACACGAGACCGACAGCGCCGAGCTCGGTGGCGAGCTGCAGGTATTGATTGTGGAAGTGCGGGAACCACCCGACCGCGTCGTGAAACTCGGGAAACCGGGTTTCGAGGAGATGTTGGAACGCCGGCATGTTGCCCCCGATGCCGGTGCCGAGCAGGGGATGCTCCGCGACGATGGCACCGGCGACGATGGCGCCGGCCACCCGCTTGCCCTGGTTGGAATCGATGTGTTGCTCGACGACGGCGGTCCGGATCTCCACCCTGGCCGCATCGACGCGATCCTGGAATCGGGGGACGACGGCATAGACCAGCACGACGGCTGCGACGACTCCGAGAACTGCGGCGACTCGGAGACGGACGGGTTGCCGATGGAGCAGCAGTGGGACGAGGATCGGCAGGGTGGCGATGAAAGCGACCTGGCCACTGCGGCCGATGTTGAGCAGCAGGCCGCCGACGACGACGACGAAGGCCATGATCCAGATCACGCGCCGTCGGGGACGCAGGGTGGCGTGGGCCAGGTGGACCAGGATCAGGACCGCCACCGCGGCGAGCACCATGGAGTAGTCCAGGTGCGACATGGTGGCCGCCGGGTTGCCGGGGTGGGCGCGACCGAACCGGATGTCCGCAATGATGATGACCGGCATGAGCGAAACCGAGAGCACGGTGCCGGCGGCTAGGGCGGCCAGCGACCATGTCGCGACCTTCGGCCGCACGCTCGATGCGACCACCGGTACGAGCAGGAGGTACGTGTACTTCTCCCAGTAGTCCAGACCGGCCAGGACATCCTCGGTCCAGAGCAGCGACAGCAGGTTGAGCGCCACGAACCCGATCACGGCCAGGGTCAGCCGGTGTCGTTTGAGCCGGCGAAACCGCCGGCTCAGATCGCCCTGGAAGAACCAGAGAATGATGATGAGGGTCGCCGCGAGACTCGTCCAGGCTCGATAGAGGGGGAGGGAAAAAGCGAGCACGACGACGAGCCAGTTGAGGACCTCGTTGGGGCTTCTCGCTCGCATGCTCGGCCGCACCTCCGGTGGGGCATTGTAGACGGTCGAATGACGGATGTTGAATGAGGAACTCACAGCACGTCAAACGACCCCGGGGCCCACGACCCCGGGGGCGAAGAAAAAGGGGGCGAATCCTCGCCCCCTTCATGCTCGCGGGTCTTGTCGCTTACGCGCTGGCCTGTTGGGCCTCGATTTGCCTTCGCACGTCGTCCATGTCGAGCTCCTTCACTTTTCCAAGCAGCTCGTCAAGGGCCTGAGGCGGAAGGGCTCCGGGCTGGGAGAAGACCGGGATCTTGTCGCGGAAGACCATCGTTGTGGGGATGGACTGAATCCGAAACATGGCGGCGAGCTCGGACTGGTCCTCGGTGTCGCAGGTGACGAACGTGACCCCGTCGTGGCGTTCGGACGCCGCCGCGAAGGTGGGTTTGAAGATCTTGCAGGGACCGCACCACTCCGCCCAGAAATCGATGATGACGATCTCGTTGTCGTTGATGGTGTTTTCGAAGTTCTCTTTGGTCAACTCTTGCACTGCCATGGTGACTCCTTTGGGTGGTTATGGTTATTCATAACCATTCAGGAATATACTAAAATCATAGTACGGCGTTGTCAAGTACTCGAAGATCGCCCTCCGCAGCCGGGACTGAAACTGGGAGGCTTGAGTCATCTCGGATGCGCGATATCGTTTACTGCCACTGCCACTGCCACTGCCACTGCCACTGCCACTGCCACTGCCACTGCCACTGCCACTGCAACTGCCACTGCCACTACCACTGCCACTGCCACTGCCATCGGGCACGGGATCGAGATCGGGTGCGTCAGTTGACGTCGTCGTCCCCGGAGTCAATGAAGCCCGGCAGCTGGTACCTGCCGCCGGCCTCGAGGAGGTCCTGCTCTTCCTCGCTCTCCGCGGCGACGACGGTCAGCTCGCGCACCTCGTCGGGAAGCTCGCTGAGGAAGCGGGACGGTTCGAGGAGGACGTCGACGCGGTAGCGGTCCCTCGCGAGGGCCGGCCGGAGGAGGAAGAGGCGCTCCCGAGCTCTGGTGACGGCGACATAGAAGAGCCGCCGCTCCTCCTCCAGATCCTCCGCTCTGCTGGTGGGAAACCGCCCGTCGGCGAGCCAGATGATGAAGACCGAGCGCCACTCGAGGCCTTTGGCCTGGTGAATGCTCGACAACGTCAGGACCTCGTCCTCCTGACCTCCGGACGACTCCTCGCCCGAGAGGTCGTTGAGCAGGGTGATCTCGGAGAGGAACGTCTGGAGGTCGGGGAATCCGTCGCCGAAGAGTGCGAGCTGCTCCAGGTCTTCGATGCGAGAACCGGCGTTCTCGAGGTTTCCCCGAGCCCAATCGGCGTAGAACTCGGTGATGACGCGGCGGACGGCCTCGCCCGGTTGCCCGAGCAGCGTCGGGTTCGCCAGCGCAGCGAGCAGGGCCGTGACGGCCTTCAGCGAACCGGCGGCCCGGGCCGGGAGGTCCGCGGACGACGGTTGCAGCGCGAGGAGCCGCTCGAGTGGGTTCGAACCCGAAATCCGTTGCCAGAGACGTGCGGTGAGGCGGGGGCCGAAGCCCTGGCGCAGCTTGAGCATTCTGGCGAAGGAGACCTCGTCCCTCGGGTTGTCGACCACGCGGAGGTGGGCGAGCACGTCTTTGACGTGACGGTGCTCGAAAAACCGCAGGCCTGAACGGATCCGGAAAGGAATCCCGCGGCGGGTGAGCTCCACCTGGAGGTCGAAGGAGTGGGAGTGGCTGCGGTAGAGAACCGCGATGTCTTCCAGGTCGACGCCTTCTTCGCGCTCTTCGAGCGCCCGGTCGGCGACCCAGACTGCCTGTTCCTCGGGGGTCGGAACCACGACCTCCGAGGGCAGGTCGCCGGTGCTGCGGATCGCCCGGAGATTCTTTTCGAACTGACGTTGGTTGTGAGCGATGGAAGCGTTGGCCAGCGCCAGGATCTCGGGGGTGGAGCGATAGTTGGTCTCGAGACGGAAGACCGAGCAGCCCGGGTTGCGATCCGGAAATCCGAGGATGTTGTCGAAGTCGGCGCCGCGAAAGGCGTAGATCGACTGGGCGTCGTCTCCCACCACCGTGACGTTGCGATCCGGGCCGAGCATGCCGGCCACGATGTCGGCTTGAAGGCGGTTCGTGTCCTGGTATTCATCCACCAGGATGTGGCTGTAGGCGGTGGCGAGACGGCGGCGAATGTCGGGGTAGCGTTTGAGCAGCAGCAGCCAGTTGAGCAGCAGATCGTCGAAGTCCATGAGGTCGGCGGCGCGCTTGCGCTCCAGGTAGCGTTTGAAGATCGCGGCGATGGGCTCGGCCTGATCGAAGAACTGGGGTGATCGCTCGAGGAGGACGTCCTCGAGCTCGCGTCCGGTGTTGATGATGAAGCTGTAGATATCCACCAGCAGCCGCGGCCGGGGGAGGCGCTTCCGCGGCACCTCGGGGGAAACGTCCGCCAATGCGTGCCCCATGAGGTCGCCGGCGTCCTCGCGATCGAGGATGCTGAAACGCGGGGTGTAGCCCACCTGTTCGGCGAACCGGCGCAGGATACGGTGCCCGGCCGAGTGGAAGGTGCCGCCGTGGACCTTGCCGGCGTCCCGACCCAGAAGCCGCCCGACGCGGTCGAGCATCTCCCGCGCGGCTTTGTTGGTGAAGGTCAGCAGCAGAATCCGA
>Ga0180436_10004655_pt1 | contig 12270 bp, 10 predicted proteins | sample SS_ome_2_FD_132434 | JGI IMG/M metagenome (GOLD analysis project Ga0180436, IMG submission 132434) | Hypersaline lake sediment archaeal communities from the Salton Sea, California, USA - SS_3_S_2 metaG | ecosystem: Environmental > Aquatic > Non-marine Saline and Alkaline > Hypersaline >...
CATTTTCAAGAGGCTAAATATCGGTGATTGCCTCTTTAAACTGCTTCTGCATGTAATTTCAGGCCAAGCGCCATCATAACCTTAAGAATCGTATCAAAATTCGGATTTCGTTCGCCTGAAAGTGCTTTATAAAGGCTTTCGCGAGATAGTCCAGCATCACGAGCGACCTGAGTCATACCCTTCGCACGAGCGATATCCCCCAATGCTTTAGCAATGAATGCTGCATCCCCATTAGCCTCTTCAAAACAGGCTTCAAGGTAAGCCGCCATTTCCTCTGGAGTCCGAAGATGCTCGGCAACATCGTATCGAGTAGTGATAGTTTTAGCCATTATAAACTCCTACAGATTTTCAGCCAGGCGCAAGGCGGTTTTTATGTCCTTTGCTTGAGTGCGCTTTGCTCCACCAGCTAATAGTATTATTACTTGACGCCCATGCTTTTTGTAATACACCCGATAACCAGGTCCATAATCAATTCGCAATTCTGAAACGCCCCCTCCAACAGGTTTCACATCTCCTGGATTACCTGCCGCTAATCGTTCTATCCGAACGAGAATCCGGGCTCTTGCACGAATATCCTTTAGCGCATCAAGCCATTTCGCGAAAGTTTCCGTTTTGCGAACTTCAACCATAGCGTATTGTAGCCATCTGGCTACATGTTGTCAACTGTTATCCATCACTTGTTTATATTAAAGCCTGCAAATGCAAATCATAACAATCTGGGCCCATACGAAATAGAAGATTTCACCAAAATTGGGACTTCTCGGGACTTTAAGATTTTATGATTGGATACGTAACAAATCTTGATTTTTCTATGGTTATCGGTGGGTTATTAAGACTGAACTTACCTTGTATTTTTCTAATTGTCAAATCAATACGAAAGAAAACGATCATAAAAACGGATTGGGGCGTTGTGGGAAGAAAGGTGGGTCAGACTACCGCGCAGCGGTTGATTCCTTCTTTTGTTAATCCGAATCAAATTTTCTACAAACTGTATAGTTTTAGCTGTCGGAAAAACACCTTGACATCAGTTTTGAACAAGAATATATTTATCCGAACGTTCATTTAATTAAGATTGTTAATCATGCCAAAAACTGACGGATACAAGACCAAAGAAAAGATAATGGCAGTCGCGGAACAGCTTTTTGCTGAGAAAGGATTCAATGGCACCAGCATCGACAAGATAGCCAGGAATGCCGGCGTAAATAAAGGCCTGATCTATTATCACTTTAAGGATAAGCAGGATATAGTTGTTTCCATTTTTAGAGGGATCCTCAAAGAAATCGACCAATCCGTTGGAAAATCTATTCAGATTCCGCATCATCAGGATGACGATCTTAGCTTGCAGCAAAAGATCAGGGATGAAATAGAGTTTTGTGCTCGTCGCAGGAAAATCATTTCTGTTATGTTGATGGAAGCATTGAAGGCAGATGGAAATGCTGATTTCTTATTTCAATGTGCCCAAATGGTTATCCAACAGGAGATGGATGGTATCCCTAAAAAAGTGACCGAGTCTGATTCTTTTGACGCTGAAAACCGCACCCGATATTTTCTGCATGAATTTTTTACCGGATTTATGCCAATCATTGCATTTGTATCCTTACAAGAAAAGTGGTCTACATACTTCGGTTGCGACAATGAGAAGGCGCTTGATTATTTCATAGAAGCGTTCACCCAGACTCACATTGAGGGTCATCTCGCTGGGCAATGATTCATTTTTTTTACTTTTAAATTTAGCCGGACGTTCAGTTAATTTTACGCATATCAACTCAAAATATCAAGGAGGTAAAAATGGAAAATATTCATTTGGTGATGGGCGCAAATGGTCATTTGGGAAACAACATAGTTCGAGAGCTTTTAAATGAGGGTTATACGGTACGAGCAAGTGTGAGAGACCTATCCAATGTAACCCCCTTTGAGGGTTTGGATTGCGAGCGTGTACAAGCTGATCTGATGGACAAATCATCTCTAAAAACCGCGATGAAAGGCGTTGACGTGCTCTATCTGGCAGCGGCAGTCTATCGGCAGTGGGCGGTTGATGTTACAACGGAAATCATAAACGTCAATATCCAGGGTACCCGCAACGCAATTGAAGCCGCGGTGGAATCCGGGGTAAAAAAGGTCGTTTACATCAGCACCTCATTGGCAGCCGATCATGCTAAAAATCCAATCGATGCCGACGGGTGGAATTCGAACACCGCGGATCCGTATCGAATGTCCAAAACGGAAGCTGAAAAACTGGCCTGGCGTCTGGCCAAGCAACATCAAATTTGGATGGTTTCGATCCTGCCATCCGCATTGATCGGACCGCATTGCTACGGACACATGACGCCATCCATGGGTTTTATTGCCAACGTTATGAAAAATCAAATTCCGATCGATCCCAATTTTTATTTTAACTACGTGGATGTCAGAGAAATCGCCCGTTCCATAAGAATAGCGGTCGAAAATGGGAAAAACGGTGAGCGTTACTTATTAAGTCAAGAAAGTTGTATTAGTTCCACAGAGGTTTTCAAATTGGCCCGGTCATTGAATCCTGAAATAAACATACCCAAGAAAGTTCCCTATCTCGGAATGTTGATGGTCGCAAATATAATGAAATTCAAAAGTAAAATAACCAAAAAGCAACCGCTGATGCTGCCCCATCAGATCAAATCTTTTTACAAGGCAGACAAACGCTATGACATATCCAAAGCGACAAAAGATCTCGGATTTAGTCCAACACCGCAAATCGAGGTTTTGAAAGATAAGATGAAATCATTTATGGAGAATTCAGTTTCTGGCTGAATTAGCCTTATTGCGCTGAATGATAAGTTATTATACTAAATGTCAACGACCACCGACCTTGTCGGTGGCATGAAATCGGAACTTTATCTTTTTTTAACTATATTTTACCAATCAAAATTTAATGAAGCCTTCTAACCACAAACTGACCAGCAGCTTGGCAACAGGTTTTCATAAAGGACTCAATGGATTCTTCTGGGTGCTGAAAATCCTGGTCCCCATATCGCTCCTGACAGCGGTTCTTGCCTGGTCAGGATGGTTGAACCGACTGGATTTTATTCTGATACCTATCATGAAGCTGATCGGGCTTCCGCCGGTTGCAGTCTTGCCGCTGATCGCCGGTCTTTTGACCGGCCCCTACGGCGCCATCGCTGCCATGGCCCCCCTGCCCTTGACCATTGAGCAAATGACCTTGCTGGCCGTTTTTCTGCTCATCTCTCACAACTTGATTCAGGAAGGTGTCATTCAGGCGAACTCCGGGCTTTCCTTTCTCCCGGCCACGCTTTTCCGCCTACTCGCTTCGGTGATAACCGTTATGATGTTATCCCTTGTGTTGGGGATGGAAACAGCCGACCATGCCAAGGATATCGCGACGGCCGGATACCGCGAACCTTTTTTGACCATGCTCAAATCATGGACCGTGGAAACCCTGGTGCTCTCGCTCAAAATCATGGTGATCATCGTCCCTATTATGATCGGGCTAGAAATGTTGAAGAATTATCGCTTGATCGACAGAGCGGTCGAGCTGCTGGCACCATTACTACGAATAATGGGACTTCGGAAGGAAACCGGTTTTCTGTGGCTCACCGCCGTTGTTTTCGGACTCACTTACGGTGCTGCGGTCATTGTGGAAGAGGTCCGGCAAGGTAATTTGGGCAGGGAAGAACTGGAACGCCTGCAGATCTCCATCGGCATCAATCACTCCATGATCGAGGATCCGGCGCTTTTCATAGCCATAGGGCTCGGATTCTGGTGGATGGTGCTTCCCAGGCTCTTGGCATCCGTTTGTGCCGTGCACCTGTTCGTTTTATTCAGGCGGCTGTCTGTACACAGGCTATTTTCTTCGATTGGTGCATTGCGGAAAAAGTAGGCCGCCCTTCGTGAGTATCCTTACCATATAGGGTATCCGCAATTTTATATGAATAACGATGAGTTGGGGCATCATCGGCTTGAATTAACAATTCAAAGGACCGTCAATCAGCTATTTGATGACTTGTAGATTTCCGATTTATTATGTTTATTACTATTCTTTTGATCGTAGCACCGCTGGCAGATTACGCGCAAGGTTCTGACGGCTCAGAGTCCGGATTCTCAGGAAGTTTGAAGGCGGTACCGCTATCTATGCCGGCAATCCGATGGAGCCAGGCGAGGATTTCGTTTTGACCGCAGGGCTAAGCCAATCCGTGGGCAAAAGCACCTTGGATGTGGCTGTGACCTGGCTTCCCTCTAACGAGGTTTGGAAAAATCCTTATCAAGCAGTTGATGCTCGCGTTCAGACAGACGCAGATGTCTATGGGCTGAACATCCAGTTACAGGAGGTGGCCGGCAGTCCTTGGGAAGTACTCTATAACATTAACCGGATCGACATTGAAGACGATGAGATCGGTGATCTTGAAAATGATCTCAAACGCAGTGGCTTAACCCATGAAATAGGGGCCAAGTATACGCTCTCTCTCCAGCAAGGGGTCAGTCTCAGTCCCGAGCTGAGCTACACCTATGGCGACATCGAGGGCCGCAGTAACGCCTACCACGAGATCAAGATTGGGGCGCAATTGAAATGTGTTCAGCCCCCATGGATGTTCATTGGTTTGGTGTCCGGCTCTCACCGCCAGTATCAAGAAATTCATCCGCTGTTCGACAAGACCCTTCATGAGTCCACAATTTTCACCTTTGCTCAATTGATGCGTTTAAATCTGTTCGGGATGGAAAATCTTTTTGCCAGCCTTGGTGCGGGATATGCCAGATCAGACGCCAACCTCGATTTTTTCGACAGTCAAACCGTTCTGGGAATTGCCGGCGTGGGAATAAACTTCTAAATACAGATCGGCTCAACGGAATGGATACGTTTGACAGAAAAACGGGGAATCATCATGTAGCTGAAATCAATCATAACAATCAGCGTCAAAAAACCAATTAAAATGTCCATTATGCTTTTTCAAAGACTGCAATTGATAATATTTATATTGCTGATATCAATGCTGGTAAAGATTTCATCGTATTCGGGGATAGCGGTTTGCTAAAGATTGTGATTAAGTTTATAAACGCTAAAACTCGGGCATGTCGGCTCTAATCACGTATAGGTCAGCAATTGTATATGGTGAAGATTTTGTAGGGGGGGGTGTTACAAAAAGGGGGCACAACCCGATGGGCGTGCCCCTTTTTAAAATTTGATTGGCTAAATCACAGAAACATTGGTTGCAGCAGGACCTTTGTTGCCCTCTTCAACATCGAATGAAACCCGGTCGCCTTCATTGAGACTTCTGAAGCCAGTTGCATTAATCGCACTGTGATGTACGAATACGTCTGGTCCGTCTTCCTGCTCAATAAAGCCATAGCCCTTTTGGTCGTTAAACCATTTAACGATTCCGGTCGCCATGATGATGCCCTCCGTTTGGTTATGAATTAATACGATTTTTTACTGGAGGACATACCATTATACAATGAGCAGTTCCTTCAGAAAAAACAACCCCGCAAACCAGATGCGGAGCATTAATACGCAGGCCAGTATATAACAACTCGGGTATTAAAATCAAGCCTTAGATTTCATCAGCTCTTCTTTCACGGCAACACCTATTTTTTCGAGCGTCAACGGTTTTTTGATGTATTTTCCTGCGCCCAACTGCTGGGCTTTTATCACTTCCTCGGTTTCCGCGTAGCCGCTGACGATGATGGCTTTCTGATCGGGATGGATCTTGATGATGCGTTCATAGGTTTCACGACCATTAATACCCGGATCCATTATCATATCGAGTACAATCAAATCGGCTTCGTTTGCTTTTAAATGCTCGATGGCTTCCTCGCCGCTGGAAAAAGCCTCACAGCTGTATCCCAGTGTCTCCAGCATCTTACTTGAGATATCTCGTTGACTCGCGACATCATCCACAACCAACACGCTCTCACCATCACCCTGTAAATCTTCAAACGGTATCGTCATGTCGATGGGATAGTATTCGTCCCTCGTAATCGGAAAATAGAGTTCAAATATGGTGCCGTGGTCAGTGCTTTGCACATCAATGTACCCATTATGGTCTTGGACCGTATTCCATACAACCGCCAGGCCTAAACCGGTACCGCTTCTACCTAAAAACTTCTTTGAATAAAAAGGTTCAAAGATTCTATCGAGATCTTGGGCCGAAATCCCCGTGCCGTTGTCTGACACCGATAAAACAACATATTCGCCGATAGTGACCTCATCATAGCCTTTGAGGGGTCGGTCTAAATAGCGATTTCTTGTTTTTATAGTAACTTCCCCTCCATCTTCTATGGCTTCGATTGCATTTGATACCAGATTCATCATTACCTTGCGGATATGAACCGGGGAACCACCGATATTCAATAATTCCGTATCCAGGTCGGTCCGAACAATAACACTCGGGTGAAATTGTTTGAGTTTTTTATATTCGGGAGAACCCAAATAATCCATAATGTGTTCGTTGATATTCAGTGGTTCTTTCGGTGTGGCCACACCCCTTGCCACAGTGAGAAGATCTTGGACAATTGCGGTGGCCCGGTGGCCGGATTCCTGAATAGCTTTAATTGGTGTTCGCAATTTACTATCTTCAGGCAGATCCATGAGCATCAACTCCGGATAACTGACGATACCGGAAAGAACATTATTCAAATCGTGCGCTATCCCGCCGGCTAACAGTCCCAAGGACTCCATTTTCTTTGATCTGGCCAGTTTTTCCTCGCTCTCGCGCATGGCCTTCTCCGCCCTTTTACGCTCAGTGATATCATTGCCTATGCACAACAGCTCAGTAATCTGTCCTTCTTCGTTTTTGATGGCTTTGTTCGTCCAGGCAATCCAAGCCCGCTCGCCGTTACGAAGCAGATTTTCATTTTCATAGGTCGCATAACGTTCGGGATGCGTGAATATGTCGTTCACCAGGCGCGACTGGCTTTTTCCGGATAAATCTTTCTCCGGTATTATCGTGCCGATACTGGATCTACCCAGGATCTCGGCCTCTGTGTAGCCAAAAAATCTTTCCGCATACTCGTTGAAGAATGTTAACCGTCCATCGATGTTCATACGAATGATGATACTGTTGGCATTCTGCACCAGCTCTCGATATTTTGTCTCACTCTCTTTCAAGGCTTGCTCGATTTTGTGCGCCTCGGTAATATCAAGACCGGTGCACAGAATATATTCAATGGTGCCATCCGCCCGGGTCAGAACCGAATTTTTCCAGCTGATCATGCGCTTGCGGCCGGATTTCGTCACCCAAAAGTTCTCGAAATTCTTGGCTATCCCTTTGTGAATCACGTCCCTGATGGTTTGTTTTACGGCTTCACGCTCCTCAGGCATGAGTAGAATATCCCAGAATGGCTTGTCTCGGACCTCAATGAACTGATAGCCGGACAGTTTCTCGCTGGCACGATTAAATAAAACAATGTAGCCTCCTAAGTTGATCACCACCACCAGGGAGTCAATCCAGGCCAGGACCTTTGAAATAAAATCACGCTCCTGGACGATGGTGGCTTCGGCATTTTTGCGTTCGGTAATGTCCTCAAACATCGAGTAGACTTGAAAGGGTTTTGTTTCTCCGGGTCTAAATTCCGGAACGGCGTTTACATTGATCCAACGATAGGCGTCTAACTCCGGGTTAAAAATACCCATGATCGCATTACTTACAAATTTCCCCGTTCTTAAGGCAACCATCGCAGGGTGGCTCTCTCCCGAAAAGTCGGATCCATCTTCCCGAATGGCCTTCCAGCCTGGGTCCATTGACGTTCTGCCGGTCATCTGGTCAAAACTTAATCCCAGTACTTTTTCAGCCGCCGGATTGGCCAATATAATTTTCCCCGTGGCATCCTGGTAAACAACGCCCAATGCCATGGTATCCAGTAGATGTTGATGTGATATTTCAGTATCTTTAATATTATCGATCATATATCCAGTTCCCCAAGCGCAAAACAATCTCTAAATCCGCCGGCCGATACCTTCAAGTCCGATGACAATGTCCATCAACGGCTCGATCTTCTGATTCGATCCGTTTTGAAGGGGGTTGTGACGACTCAACTGAGGCTTTCGCGTGAGCCCCAGATTCGTATTTCAACCCAATCGTCTCGAACTACGGCCGATCCTTTGATATATTATTTTCACGCTTAAAGTGCAAATTGTTCTTTTCATCTTCAGGCTTTCCATAATATTCATTAGAAACAGTCAGTCGTATTTGGGAACAGTTATCCCTTCCCAAATACATGAGCAATTAAAACCTTCTGTGCTGAACCATGTTTCTAATGTTGAAATTATTGATATTGAATGAAAATGAAGCGTCTGCCTTTGTGTTATCGAAGTTTCATTTTCGTGGCCTAAGCCAACAATTTGTTCTTCACCTGGCTGACCGATCATACTAATGAAAGATGGTGCGGATCTGCAGAATTGCCGGATCTTTCCGGTCAAAATTCCCGAAACTATTTGACATCCAAGACCATTGATGATTATTCAAAAGCATGTTTAGCGCCAGAGAAATTATCGATATTGCCCTTAAAATTGAAAAAAATGGGGAAGCGGTTTATCGCAAGGCAGTTGCAAACTTGGACAACCCCGAACTTTCCGCACGTTTGCTTTGGATGGCAGATGAAGAAACCCGTCATATGGCCTGGTTCAAAAAATTCCAAGCCAAGCTCATGGATGACGGCGATACAATAGCGGTCGACGAAATGAGCAGCAGCGATTTGGGCGACATCTTGGGAGATCAAAGCTTTACACTACAGGACATCAATTTTTCTCACGTAACCGAGCTCTCAAAACTTATCGATATTTTCATCGAATTTGAACGCGACGGTATCCTTTTTTATGAAATGCTACGGACCTTTATCAAGGACGCTGATGCCCTTGATTCACTGGATCAGATTATTCAGGAAGAATATCAGCATATCGAAACCCTAGAACAGCTAAAAACCATTCCTGCCCCAGCCTGAACCGGGCGACTGCACTGGTGCATTACTGTACGCAATGTATATCTTCGTAGCTGTACGCTGCCCATGGCCGACAGTATAATAATGTCCATATAAACTCGGGTTCGGGATCGTCGGCGTATTAGTACGAGCAGCTTAAACCGGATAATGGATCACAGATACCGATACCGATTTCGACACCCGATAGGAGTGGGGTTTGAGAATTGCAAATTTTCGGACTTTTTACGCGTCTATCATTTCTGACAACCGGCATAAGCTGCTTACCACTAAAAATTAAGGACTAGTCATGCGGGTTGCTATAAAACTTATTCTGATTTTCATTTTCCTGATCCCCATCCCTGGTTGGTCTGCAGATCTGCAATACGATTTGACCGTCGAAATCGATCCAGACAATGAAATCATTTCAGGAACCGCCCGTCTCACTTCACCAGTCAACCGGAATGTCATTCTGAACATTGGTCACCTAAACAGTGTTAGAACCAATCCCGATGCAGTTCTGAAACAGTCTGCACAGATTCTTGAAATCAAACTGCTCAAGGATATGTCAACCCGGATTGCCTTCCATACCGTGGCCCGGAATCTGGAAAACGCTTTCATGGATGCGGACCACGTATTTTTTTGGGGGCTTTGGTATCCCCGGCCGAACGCGCTGGCTAAATATCGACTCCAGATTCAATTACCCGTGGGATTTGTAGCCGTTTCCGAAGCCAATGCCATATCACGAAAAACAGCTAGCACCGCAACCCAATACACATTCCGCTTTGACCATCCTGTCGATGGCGTGCATCTGGCGGCCTCAAGCCGCTTTGTGGTCAAAAGAGATTATTTTCAGGGAATTGAAATAGAGGCATGTTTATTCAAGGAAGATATCGGTTTGGCGGACACGTACTTAGAACATGCTGCCGAGTATTTGCAACAGTATGAGCAACGGCTGACACCTTATCCTTACCGAAGATTGGCCATCGTAGCCAATGTACAGCCGACAGGCATTTCGCTGCCTACCTTCACCCTGCTGGGCCAAGATGTCATGCGGCTGCCCTTTATTGTCAAAACCTCATTGGGCCATGAAATTATGCACCAGTGGTTTGGCAATTCGGTTTATATCGATTCGACCCACGGCAACTGGGCAGAGGGTCTCACCACCTATTTGGCCGATCACGAGACCGCTGTTGAAGAAGGCCGGGACCGCACGTATCGCAAACAGACAATGCTCAATCATGCCGCCTACGTTAAACCGCATAACGTGGTCCCCATAAGTGCTTTTCAGTATCGCCGTAACAAGGCTGAAGGTGCCATTGGATACGGCAAAGTGGCCATGTTTTTTCATCAACTTCAAATTCGCCTCGGCCGGGAAAAGTTTGACACCGCCCTAAGAGACTTTATTCATCAAAACCTATTCAGGAAAGCGTCCTGGAAGGATATACAGCGATCCTTTGAAAATATCGCGGGCATATCTTTACAAGCAGTCTTTGAATATGGATTAAGCCGGACGGATCTTCCAAGTCTTGAAGATACAGCAGCCAACCTGAGGATTGAACACGGCCAACCAACATTGCAAATCGAATTTCAGCCGGAATCGATTCCTTATCCACTAACGGTCCCTATATCGGTCTACAGCGGTGCAGAAACCCGAATTCAGAACATCCAAATCCAGCCGGACCAAACCCATTTACGCATTCCCTTAGAGTCGGTTCCAACCCGTGTGGTTTTAGATGAGGAGTACCATTTTATGCGCAAATTGACTCAAAAAGAAACGCCGGCTACTTTGGCATCCATCATGGGAGCTGACTCCCTGACGGCCGTTGTGCCCAGGGACCGGCAAAAGACCTATCAACCCATTTTAGATGCCCTGCCAAAAGAAAAGCTTCGTATCGTTAGGCCGGCAGATTTAGATTTAGCGGATTTTTTTAGCGGTCATTTTATGCTGGCCGGGTCGGATTCCTACTATGTGCAAATGCTGCCAGGCAACGTCGAACCAGAAAAAACCGGTGTGCAATTGCGGGTTTACAAAAATCCTTTTGATCCGGACGGACGTATTCTTGTGGCCGATATCGCCAACAGCTCGGAAGCCAAAGCCATTCAGCGTAAACTACGCCATTATGGGTCCTATTCGCATCTGGCCTTTACGCAGGGTCGCAATACGCTCAAAGAAACTACGCCTGCCGCCAACGGCATCCTCTTGTATGACAAGCCGGTCACCCCGGCAGTCCACCCGAACCAGGTCCCGTCATTGGAAACACTGTTGCCGGATTTAGCGCACAAGCGCGTTATCTTTATCGGCGAACAGCACAACCGTTTTTCACATCATATCAACCAACTGCACATCATTCGCTACCTGCATCAGAATGGATTTGCGTTGGGTGTCGGCATGGAAATGTTCAAGCAACCCTTCCAAACCGTCATCGATCAATACCTGGCAGACAAAATTGATGAACAAGCCTTTTTAAGGCAAACACGCTATTTCGAAGAATGGGGTTATGACTATAATCTATACAAGCCGATTATCGATTATCTCAAACTGAACCATATTCCTTTAATCGCTTTGAACCTGGAGACAGCGATTACCAGACAGGTTGCGCGAAATGGTATCGACAATCTCAGTCCGCAAGTCAAAAAGCAACTTCCGGAGAAGCTCGACTTTTCCAACCAGCGCTATTCAGAAGATCTAAAAAAGATATTCAGCCTCCACCAAAACCAAGAAGCACTTGATGATTTTCATCATTTTCTGCAGGCCCAGGTGCTGTGGGATGAGGCCATGGCGGCACGTGCCTACAAATTTCTGCAAAACAACCCCGATAAAAAAATCATCATTCTAGCCGGCAACGGTCATTTACGTTATCGTTATGGTATACCGGATCGGTTGAAACGGCGGGGTGGATATGCCGATGTGGTTCTACTGCAGGATGAATCCTTTGATCGCGATATCGCTGACTATGTACTTCTACCGGAACCGATCGAAGGCACCCTTTCACCCAAGTTGGGTGTGGCCGTCGAACAAAATGATAATGGTCTTGTCATCAAACGCGTTAGCGCCAATAGCCCGGCCCAGGAAGCGGGTTTACAAACCGGCGATATTATCACCGAAATGAACCGGCAGCCCATCCTTTCCCTGATTGACCTGCGCTTGGGGCTTTATGCCACTTCTTGGGAAAACACCTATCCCATGCGTATTTTACGTGATGGTGTCCCCATTGATATGCAAATCAGGCTTTTTGATTTTACCCATTTTTCCATGCGAAAATAGGTGCCCGCAACCCGGCACCGCATCGGTTGACAGGCCACATTGTGGTACATATTTTAATTTAACGCTTGCCGCAAATCGAAACCACCCGCGAGTGAACATCGGCC
>Ga0180436_10004658_pt1 | contig 12267 bp, 10 predicted proteins | sample SS_ome_2_FD_132434 | JGI IMG/M metagenome (GOLD analysis project Ga0180436, IMG submission 132434) | Hypersaline lake sediment archaeal communities from the Salton Sea, California, USA - SS_3_S_2 metaG | ecosystem: Environmental > Aquatic > Non-marine Saline and Alkaline > Hypersaline >...
CCAGCCGAAGGCGTGATCACCCTGCACCGAGACCGTCGCCGATTTGATCCCCGCCACATCGCCCGGTGAGACTTCGGTCAGCTCGGCCTTGAAGCCGTGCGCTTCAGCCCAGCGCAGATACATACGCAGGAGCATCTCGGCCCAGTCCTGAGCCTCGGTGCCACCGGAGCCGGCCTGGATGTCGATGAAGGCGTTCCTGGGGTCCATCTCGCCCGAGAACATGCGCCGGAACTCGAGTTCAGCGACCTGCTTCTCGTAGCCTTGCAGATCCGCGACCACGGCCGCGACTGTCGCGCTGTCGTCTTCGTCGGCGGCCATGGCCAGGAGATCATCGGCATCGGCGAGCCCCTCGTCGAGCGCCTTGACCGTATTCACGACCATCTCCAGCGCGGCACGCTCGCGCCCTAGCGCTTGGGCGCGCTCAGGATTGGACCAGACCTCGGGCTCTTCGAGTTCGCGCAAGACCTCGGTCAGGCGTTCTTGCTTATCGGCGTAGTCAAAGATACCCCCTAAGGAGCTCGAGGCGCCCCTTGAGGTCGGCGATCTGCACACGAACCGGGTTGATGTCTTCCATGAGGATCTCCGTTGGATGAAAAACGGGTAATTGTACCCCAGCCGGAGTCTCCGCGGCAGGCAAACCGACCCTACCCCATCGATCGTCTATACTCAGATTAAGAGTTCATTGCCAAGACATTGCTAAGAGGGAGTGATCGTCCCATGGCCCGCCTGCCCCGCTTTGTGCTACCAGGTTTTCCGCAGCATGTGATCCAACGTGGCAACAATCGCCAGACCATCTTGCGCGACGAGGAGGACTACTGGTTCCTCTGGGCGAGGCTCTGCGATGCGGCGGATAAGTTCCACTGCGACATCCACGCCTATGTGCTGATGCCAGACCATTTCCATCTGCTGCTAACGCCTTGGCAAGAAGACGGCATCGGCAAGCTAATGCAGTATACCGGCCGCTATTTCGTGCAGCATGTCAATGGCCGCTATCATCGCCAAGGGACCCTGTGGGAGGGCCGCTACCGCGCAACCCTGCTCGATCCTGATGACCTCTTGCTGCCAGTTAGCCGCTATATCGAGACCAACGCGGTGCGCGCCGAGTTGGTGAGCGCCGCGGAGGAGTACGACTGGTCAAGCTACGCCGCCAACGCACTCGGGCACGACGACGAACTGACCAGCCCGCATCAGGTCTACCGAGCGCTCGCCGAAAGCCCAGCACGGCGGCAGCAGGCCTACCGCGCTCAATTTGAATATCCCCTCAGCCGCCAAGTCATCGAGCGCATCCGGGCGGCGACCAACAAGGCCTGGGTGCTTGGCGATGAGCATTTCTGCCAAGCCATCGAGGATAAGCTCAACCGTCGGGCACGGCCACGGCCACGGGGCGGTGACCGCCGCTCAGCCGCCTACCGCCGTGCACTGCGGCAGCCGGCGACATTACACTAGGCGTCCTCGCTAGCCGATGAGAGAACCCCATGTCCTATATCCATGTCGCTCGTCCACATCATCTCGGCCTGGAAGCAGCGCGGGCGGAAGTCGAGCGCATCGCCGCTCGAGTACGCGATGAATACAACGCCGAGTATCACTGGGATGGCGATGTGCTGTACTTCAAGCGTTCAGGTATCTCAGGCCAGATCGCCGTCGCCGATCGCTCCATGGATCTGACCATCAAGCTTGGCATCCTGCTGACCGCGATGAAGGGTCAGATCGAAGAGCGCCTCACGCGCAAGATCGATGAGGCGCTTGCCCGCTATGAGCCCAAGCCCCCGGCGGCCGCGGACGGCTGATCGAGCCGGCTAGACCCCAGAGCACAACGGCCAACCATTAGCTGTTTTCGAGAAATATTTTCGATCGCACTGACTGCAAAGCTATTTTTTCTTCGCAACATACCTTGTTTTTCTGCGCTGGTCAGCCTATCCTCGTAAGCAATGGGGGACGCTGATGCGGGGGACGGCGTCTGCGCGCAGGCGCCGGCATCAGTCTATTTTTTGTGCGGCAGGTATAACCACGCATCGAGGCAATGCGATGAGCGGGCGAGAAGACAAGCAATTTTGGGGAGCTGAGGAAGCCTGGGGGCAAGGGAGACAGGGGCGCGGTATCGACCGTCGCCAATTTATCGGCACCCTCGGTGGCGCAACCGCCGCCTTCTTGCTCGGTGCATCGATGCCGAGCGAGGCGGCGCGTGGTCCGGCGTTACAGAGCCAGTTGGTTCGCCTGGTCAAGCGCCAGCGCGCCGAGGGCCTGATCCGGTCGGATGAGAAGACCTCTTGGTCAGTCTACGACTTCACTGGCGCCAAGAAGCTGGTATCGATCAACGAAGACGTGCCGCGCCAAGCCGCCAGTATGTTGAAGCCCTTCGTCGCGCAAGCCTTTTTCTACACCATGAAGGAGCGCGGATCAAAGCTGCGCTATAGCGGCTCGGTGCGCGACAGCATGGAGGCGATGATCCGCAATAGCAGCAACACCGCCACCACCGAACTCATGCGCATCGTCAGTCGGCACAACGGTGGCAATGGGCCGAAAGACGTTGAACGCGTGCTTAAGCGTCATGCCCCTGGGGTGTTCAAGCAGACCAGCATCGTCGAGTACATTCCGGCCAACGGCCGCACCTATCGCAATCTTGCCTCAGCGCACGACTACAGCCGTTTCCTCTGGGCACTCTGGAATAACCGGATGCCAAACGCCCAGGAAGTCCGAGAGTTGATGGCGCTACCCAATCATGACCGCATCACCAAGCGCGTCAAGGGCATGCCCTCGAATATCAAGGTCTATGACAAGACCGGCTCAACGGCAATGTTGTGCGGCAACATGGGCATCATCGAATGCTACGACCGGCGCGGCCGGCCTCGGCCCTACACCTTCATCGGCATCATCGAGAAGAGCCAGCGCACCAACTACTACGGCACCTGGATCACCAACCGCAGCAACGCCATGCGCGAGGTCTCAAGCCTGGTCTATGGCTACATGCGGCAGCAGCATCAGCTGGCCTAAGGCTAGCCTGATGCATCCGCTGGCGCAAAATAGCCACCAAACCTAGCCTAGATCGCGCAGCCCCAAGACATCTTGCATATCGAACTGACCGCGCTCGCGTTCGGCGATCCAGCACGCGGCACGGCAGGCGCCACGGGCGAAGGTCATGCGATTGCTGGCCTTGTGGGCGATCTCGACGCGCTCACCCTCGGCGGCAAACCAGACGCTATGCTCACCAACGGTGTCACCGGCGCGGATGGTCTCAAAACCGATGGTCTGGCGCTCGCGCGGCCCGGTCTGGCCCTGGCGGCCGTAGACGGCGACCTCACCGAGATCACGACCGAGCGCGTCGGCGATCACCTCCCCCATGCGCAATGCGGTTCCCGAAGGCGCATCGACCTTGTGCCGATGGTGCGCCTCGATGATCTCGATATCCACATCCTCGCCCATCACCCGCGCGGCAAGCTCTAACAGCTTGAAGCAGAGATTCACCCCAACACTCATGTTTGGGGCGAGCACCACCGCGGTATCGATGGCCGCTTCGCTGACCATCTCGCGCTGCTCCGCGGTGAGTCCGGTGGTGCCGATCACCATGCGGCAGCCTGCATCGCGGCAGAGCTGGACATGGTGCATGGTTGCCCGCGGTGTGGTGAAGTCGATCAGGACATCGAAATCCGCGAGCACCTCATCCAAATCAGGGCGGATTGCAGCACCGATCGAGCCGATGCCAGCGAGTTCACCGGCATCGACACCCACCAGCGTGCTATCCGACTGCTCGGTAGCCGCGGTGACGCGCAGGCCGTCGGTGGCCTGCACCGCGGTAACCAGGGTGCGTCCCATTCGGCCGCCAGCGCCAGCGATGGCTACACGAATCGGTTCCATGCCTGTCCTCCTGGGCTAGAGCCCCATCTTCTCGAAAAAATGCTTAACGCCGTCGAGCCAAGAGCTGGACTGGGGGCTGTGGTGTTTGCCGCCCGCCGTCACGCTGTCTTCGAACTCTTGCAGCAGTGTTCTCTGCCGCTCGGTCAGATTCACCGGTGTCTCGACGATGACACGGCAGAGCAGATCACCCACCGGCCCACCACGCACGGGCTTGACACCCTTGCCACGCATGCGGAAGAGCTTACCGGTCTGCGTGCCAGCCGGCACCTTGAGCACGACTTTGCCATCTAGAGTGGGTACCTCGAGTTCGCCCCCCAAGGCCGCGGTGACGAAGCTGATCGGCACCTCGCAGAAGAGATGGCTATCCTCGCGCTTGAAGATCGGATGGTCTTCGACCACCACCTGTACATAAAGGTCGCCCGGGACACCACCATGCTCGCTCGCCTCGCCCTCGCCGGCCAGGCGGATGCGGTCACCGGTATCGACGCCAGCCGGCACCTTCACCGAGAGTGTCTTCTCCTCCTTCAGCCGGCCAGCACCGCGACAGTAGCGGCAGGCCTCTTCGACCACCTTGCCGGTGCCGCGGCACTCCGGGCAGGTCTGCTGGATGGAAAAGAAGCCCTGCTGCATCCGCACCTGACCAGCGCCGTGGCAGGTTGGGCACTCCTTGGGCCGCGTACCCGGCTTGGCACCAGTGCCACCGCAGTGGTGACATTCAACGGTGGTTGGGATACGAATCTTGACATCCTTACCGGTGACCGCTTCCTCTAGGGTCATCGCGAGATCGTAACGCAGATCCGCACCCCGCGCGGTGCGGCGGCCGCCACCGCGACCACCAAAGATATCACCAAAGACATCACCGAAGATGTCTGAGAAGCCACCACCAGCGAAGTCACCTGGGCCGCCGCCAAAGCCGCCCTGGCCACTCACGCCAGCATGTCCAAATTGATCATAGGCGCTGCGCTTGCGGGGATCGGTCAAGACGTCGTGCGCCTCCTTGGCCTCCTTAAACTTAGCTAGGGCATCGGCGTCGTCCGGATTCCGGTCCGGATGATATTTCATGGCAAGACGCCGAAACGCCTTCTTGATGTCCTGCTCGCTGGCATTTCGGCTCAGGCCGAGGACGTCGTAGTAATCGCGCTGGGACATTCGCGTAATCGGTCAGTCGTTGGGAAGAATAATGATCAGCATGCAGCCGTCGAAAAGGAAACGGCGCGTGGGCGGTCTGCACCCACGCGCCGTAGCCCGGGCTGGAGCGGAGCGCGGGCGCTCGGGCCGTCAAGCCGCTTAACGCTTGTCCTCCTTGACCTCCTCAAACTCGGCATCGACGACATCATCGGTATCGGCCTTGGCGCCAGCACCAGCCGCGCCTCCAGTCTCACCAGCGGCGCCGGCGGCAGCACCCTGATCCTGGGCATAGAGTCGCTCAGCCATCTTACCCGATGCCTCACCCAGGGCCTTGGTCAGTGATTCGATCTTGTCCTTGTCTTCACCCTTCATCGCCTCCTCAAGCTCCTTGATGGTGCTCTCGATGCGATCCTTTTCGCCGGCCTCGAGCTTGTCATCGCCAAGCTGCTCCATCGACTTCTGAGTCGCATGGATCATCGAGTCGGCCTGGTTACGGGCACTGACTAGCTCATGGAACTTACGGTCATCCTCGGCATGCGCCTCGGCATCCTTGACCATGCGCTCGACCTCGTCATCCGAGAGGCCCGAGCTGGCCTTGATGATGATCGACTGTTCCTTGCCCGTCGCCTTGTCCTTCGCATGCACATTCAGGATACCGTTGGCATCGATATCGAACTTGACCTCGATCTGGGGTACGCCGCGCGGCGCCGGCGGGATGTCCGAGAGGTCAAAGCGACCCAGCGACTTGTTATCCGCGGCGCGCTCGCGCTCACCCTGCAGCACATGCACGGTCACCGCGGTTTGATTGTCATCCGCGGTCGAGAACACCTGGTTCGCCGAGGTCGGGATGGTGGTGTTCTTCTCGATCAGCTTGGTCATGATGCCGCCTAGCGTCTCGATGCCAAGTGATAGCGGCGTGACGTCGAGCAGCAGCACGTCTTTGACTTCGCCGCCTAGCACACCGCCCTGAATGGCCGCGCCGATGGCTACGGCCTCATCTGGGTTGACGTCTTTGCGCGGCGCCTTGCCGAAGAACTCCTCGACCTTGGCCTGTACCTTCGGCATGCGGGTCTGACCGCCAACCAGGATGACCTCACTGATATCGCCAGCGCCGACGCCGGCATCCTTCAAGGCCGTGCGGCAAGGTCCGATGGTGCGATCGACCAGATCTTCGACTAGCGACTCCAGCTTGGAGCGGGTCAGCTTCACGTTGAGATGCTTAGGCCCGGTCTGATCCGCCGTGATGTAGGGCAGATTGATATCGGTCTGCTGGCTCGAGGAGAGTTCGATCTTGGCCTTCTCGGCAGCCTCCTTCAGGCGCTGTAGGGCAAGCGGATCATTATGCAGATCGACGCCCTGCTCCTTCTTGAAGGTATCGGCCAAGAAATCGATGATGCGCAAGTCGAAGTCTTCGCCGCCGAGGAAGGTATCACCGTTGGTGGAGAGCACCTCAAACTGATGCTCGCCTTCGATCTCGGCGATCTCGATGATGGAAATATCGAAGGTCCCGCCGCCGAGATCGTAGACCGCGAGCTTCTGATCGCCGCGCTTCTTGTCCATGCCGTAGGCAAGCGAGGCCGCGGTCGGTTCGTTGATGATGCGCTTGACGTCAAGACCGGCGATGCGTCCGGCATCTTTGGTTGCTTGGCGCTGCGAGTCGTTGAAGTAGGCCGGCACCGTGATGACGGCCTCCGTGACCTTCTCGCCCAGGTAATCCTCGGCGGTTTTCTTCATCTTCTGCAGGATCTTCGCCGAGATCTCGGGCGGCGCCATCTTCTTGCCATTGGCCTCGACCCAGGCATCGCCATTGTCGGCCTTGACGATCTTGTACGGGACCATGTCCTTGTCCTTACCGACCACCTGATCCTCAAAGCGGCGGCCGATCAGGCGCTTGATCGCAAACAGGGTGTTGGCCGGGTTGGTGACCGCCTGGCGCTTCGCTGATTGCCCAACGAGCACCTCGTTGTCGCCGGTAAAGGCAACGATACTCGGCGTGGTGCGATCGCCCTCGGCATTCTCAATCACCTTAGGCTTGTCGCCTTCCATCACCGCGACGCAGGAATTGGTGGTCCCGAGATCGATACCGATGATCTTTCCCATGGTCTGTCTCCAGTAGTAAATCTGTTTCGATGTTCGTGGTCGGCCAAGCCGGCCAACATTGACTCATTGGCGCAAGAATTGGGGCAAAACCCTTCGATTCTCAAGCATTCTCGCCACGCCCGCGGCGGCTATCAGGTCAGTTTCAAGATGCTGTTTGACGCCGCGCAATCAGGCTGCTTGGGAGACCATCACCAGCGCTGGGCGCATCAACCGGCCGTTGAGCAGATAGCCGCTCTGCACCACCTGCACCACGGTGTTGGGCGGCACATCAGCGCGCGCTTGCATCGACATGGCCTGGTGGTACTCTGGATTAAACGGCTCGCCCTCGGGGTCGATGCGCTCGACGCCGAATTTCGACATCACATCACGCAGTAGCTTGAGCGTCAGTTCGGTGCCCTCGCGCAGCTTAGCGAGATCCGCGTCTTCGGCGGCCGCCGCCGCCTGCCCCAGCTCGAGACTATCGCGCACCTGCAAGAGCTCCTTGACGAAGCCTTCGAGCGCGAATTTATGCGCGTTCTCGAGTTCCTTCGCTTGGCGCCGCGACATATTCTCCATCTCGGCGCGGATGCGCAGAACCTGATTGTGGGCATCATCCGCCCGCGATCGCGCATCTTCCAGCAGCATGGTCAGCTCGGATGGGTCCTGATCCAGCCTCGTCGCCGGCTCGGATTCAGGTGCCCCTGAATCCTGATGAGCCATCGCCAGATCAGCATCCGTGGCTGCTTCATCAACTGGCGTTTCCGTTGTCGAGCCAGCACTAGGCGATGCGCCGACATCCTCAACCGGCGCAGACGCCTCAGGATGCGCCGAGGCGCCTAGCGGCTGTTGTTCTTGCTCCTTTGTCATTTCGTACCTCTCCCCGGGCCAGTGCGCGGACATCGACAACAGCGTTATCGAGCCATCTGGCCTCTGCCGTAGATTGTGAGTGAGTTGTCATGGGTCAACGGCTACGTAGTGCTGCCGCAAGCAGCTTTGCGGTGACGTCGACCACCGGAATCACCTGCTGATAGTTCATGCGCGTCGGGCCAATCACACCGAGCACGCCGAGCACCTGATCCTCGACGCGGTAGGTCGCCGTGACCAGGCTACAGTCGTCGAGTAGTTCGTAGCCTGATTCCTCGCCGATGAAGATCTGTACCCCTTCGGCCTCGATGCAACGATCGAGCAGATCCAGGATCTGTCGCTTCTCGGTAAAGGCGTCGAACAAGGCCTTAAGCCGATCCATGCTGGAGAGTTCGGTAAACTCCATCAGATTGGTCTGGCCGGCGATCATCACATCGTCCTTGTGCTCGGCGGCCTCGACCACGCGCTGCGCCATCATCACGGCGCGCATCATCAGCTCGTCCATGTGCGCATGGGTCCGCTTTAGATCGGCCATCAGCTGGCGGCGCACCTCGCGCATCTCATGGCCATTAAATAGCCGCGTCAAAAAATTCGATGCCTGCTCCAACTGCGAGGCCGATAAGGGCTGCTCGGTCTCGAGGATGCGATTGTGCACCTCACCATCGCAGGTGACCAAGATCGCCAAGACGCGGCGGCCGGAAAGCGGCACGAACTCGATCTGTCGAAACACCTCTCGCTCATGCCGCGGTACCATCACCAGCCCGGCTAAATGGGTCACCCCCGAGAGGGCTTTGGACGCCGTCTGGATCAGGTTCACGGTGTCCGTGGTGCGGGCAAACTGGTCGCGCAGGATCGAGACATCGGCCTCGGTCAATGGCGCCACCTTGAGCAGACTATCGATGAATAGTCGATAACCGGATGCCGTCGGCACGCGTCCCGCCGAGGTATGCGGTGATGAGACCAAGCCTAAATCCTCAAGGTCCGACATGACATTGCGAACTGTCGCTGGACTCAGGTCAAGGCCAGTATCGCGCGCTAGGGTGCGCGAGCCGACCGGCTGCCCATCGCGGATGTGCCGCTCCACTAACACCTTTAGGAAGTGTAGCGCGCGCTCGCTGACTTGGCATTCAGCAACAGGGACACTGGATCGGGAGTCCATTGATATGAGATGTTCACTCACTGAAAGATGAACGAAACCCAGCGGATCTCGGACAAGAAATCGGCTGTTAGCACTCTAACCAAACGAGTGCTAACGCTGGCAATCTATGATGCTCGCTGGACGATGTCAAGAACCTCCGCTCGCTTCCGCGACCGGATGCGGCTTTTCCGCGGTAAAGCAACCAAGGTGAGTGGTACGAGCTTTGACAAAAATCGCCTAAGATAGAGCGCGATTAAGGTTGCGCGGATCGACTGCTCGACGCCCCTCTCATTCTTGCCTGCTCAGGATCGCTCGCCATCCATGGCTTGGTTTCACCATATCGGTATCATTGCCAAACAGCATGCCGATGCGCGCGTCGTCACCACGGTCGCGCGCGCCCTCAATCACCTCAGCGCCCAAGGCGTGCAGACCTCGATTGAGCAGACCACAGCCAGCCTGCTGCAACGTTCCGATGGGGTCAGTCTCGATCATCTTGGCGAGCGCTGCGACCTGGTGCTGGTCATTGGCGGCGACGGCACCTTCCTGCACGCCGCGCGCAGGCTGGCGGAACAGGATGTCGCCTTGGTCGGCATCAACCTTGGGCGCCTCGGGTTTCTGGTCGATATCCTGCCGGATGAGATCGAGCCGCGGCTGGAGCAGATCCTCGGTGGCGCCTATGTTGCCGATACCCGCATCCTACTCGATGCGCGGATCGGCGCCCAGGCGGCACCCGAGCGGGCACTCAATGATATCGTCATCCACAAATGGAACTCTGTGCGGATGATCGAGTTCGAGACCTACATCGACGGCCAGTTCGTCAATGCCCAGCGCTCCGATGGGCTGATCGTCTCCACCCCGACCGGCTCCACCGCCTATGCCCTCTCTGGCGGTGGGCCGCTGCTGAATCCGCGGCTCGATGCCCTACTGCTGGTGCCGATCTGCCCGCACACGCTGAGCAATCGACCGCTCGTCGTCCCCGGCGGCAGTCGCATCGAGATCCGCATCCGTAACCTGGAACCCGAGCAGGTACGCCTGACCTGTGACGGTCAGGTTGACTTGCCGCTAGAATCCGACAGCAGCATCCAGATCGAGCGCAGTCGCCGCCGCGTGCGACTGCTGCATCCCCGTGATCACAACCACTACCGCATCCTGCGCGCCAAGCTCGGCTGGGGCGGCCATACGCACTCGGATACCCCGTGCTAACCCAGATCACCGTTCAAGACCTCGTCATCGTCAGCCGGCTTGAGCTTGAGCTGGCGGCGGGGATGACCGCGCTGACCGGCGAGACCGGCGCCGGCAAGTCGATCCTGATCGACGCGCTTGGCCTCACCCTGGGCGACAAGGCTGATGCGAGCATGATCCGCGGCGGCCGCGAGCGCGCCGAGATCAGCGCCGACTTCGATGTCTCCCAGAACCCCGCCGCGCAGGCCTGGCTTGCGGAACAAGCCTTGGAGGACGACAGCGACTGCCTGATCCGGCGCGTGCTGGTGCGCGGCGGACGGGCACGCGCCTATATCAACGGCCGCGCGGTAAGCAGTGCACAGTTGCGCGCGCTCGGCGAGCGGTTGGTCGACATCCACGGCCAGCATGCGCATCAATCGCTGTTGCGTGCGGCGGCTCAGCGCAGCCTGCTCGATGGCTATGCCGACCATCCAACCCTGACCAGCCAGGTCGCTGAGCACTATCGTCGCTATCGCGAACTCGACCAGCGCTGGACGACCCTGAGCGCGGCGCGCAGCGAGCGCGAGCAACGCCTCGAGCTGTTGCGCTTTCAGCTCGAGGAACTGGACGCCCTCGCCCTCGGCGCGCATGAACTCGAGGAACTCGATGCCGAGCAGCGTCGGCTGGCCAACCAGGGCCAGTTGCAGGCCACCGCGGCCTCGCTGGTCGAACGACTGTTCGAGGGCGAGCAGTCGCTGCGCGATGGCCTCGGCCAGGCCAGCGCCGAGCTGGCCAGCCTGAGCGGGATCGATCCGAGCCTGGCCGAGACCCGCGAGCTGATCGACGGCGCCACGGTCCAACTCGAGGAGGCCGCCGCCAACCTGCGCCATTATCTTGATGGCTTGGAGATGGACCCTGCCCGCTTGGGGGTGGTTGAGCAGCGTATCGGCAGCATCCATGACCTGGCGCGTAAGTTCCGGGTTGGTCCCGAGCGGCTGCTGGCCTTGGCGGCCGAGCGTCGCGACGAGCTTGAGCAGCTCGAGCAGGCCGATCAATCCCTGGAGGCGCTGGCCACCGAGCGCGAGCGGGCGTTGACGACCCTGCGCACGGCGGCCGAGGCGCTCAGCGTCTCGCGCCAGCAAGCGGCGACCCGCCTCGGCGAGACCGTCACCGCGGCGATGCAGGATCTGGGCATGGTCGGCGGCCAGTTTCAGGTCGAGGTCAGCCGTGGTGATCTGGATCAGCTCAACGCGCAGGGCGTCGACCGCATCGCCTTCCTGGTCAGCGCCAACCCCGGCCAGCCGCTGCAACCCCTGGCCAAGGTCGCCTCCGGGGGCGAGCTGTCGCGCATCAGCCTGGCGATTCAGGTGGCCACCGCGGAGGTCGGCGGCATCCCGACGCTGGTCTTCGATGAGGTCGATGTCGGCATTGGTGGCGGTGTCGCCGAGATCGTCGGTCGCCTGCTGCGCCGGCTCGGCGAGCGCCGCCAGGTGCTCTGCGTCACCCATCTGGCGCAGGTCGCGGCGCAGGCGCATCAGCATCTGCGGGTGAAGAAATCCAGCGGCGACGGGCAGACCTTCACCGAGATCAGCCCGCTCGGGCGCGAGCAGCGCATCGAGGAGGTCGCGCGCATGCTCGGCGGCACCGAGATCACCGCCACCACCCGCGCCCATGCCGCCGAGATGCTCGGGTTCAAGCCCTGAGTACCGGTTCAGAAACAAGCGGCACAACTCCATCAACGAGGGCCGCTCAAGAAGGGCTTGGCTGGCCAGTTGATGCCCCGGTTATTGTTGCACCGTTCCTAAGGGTCATGGCTTGAGGCTACCCTGATTGGATGCATCACGCGAGATTGAGGTTAACGGACATCGCATGCCCCCACCCTCGGGGGATGCATCACGCGAGATTCTGGTTGAGCAAGGTCTGCACATCGAGTTGATCGGCCAGTTGCGCCGGCGTTGGCGTCAACAGCCAGGGGATCACGCCCAGGCAGGGTGCCGGCAACCGCTCGCGCAAGCTGGCCAGATTCTCCTCCACCGCCGCCATCG
>Ga0180436_10004659_pt1 | contig 12265 bp, 10 predicted proteins | sample SS_ome_2_FD_132434 | JGI IMG/M metagenome (GOLD analysis project Ga0180436, IMG submission 132434) | Hypersaline lake sediment archaeal communities from the Salton Sea, California, USA - SS_3_S_2 metaG | ecosystem: Environmental > Aquatic > Non-marine Saline and Alkaline > Hypersaline >...
CGGGTTGAGCACCGCGCCTACTCTCCGAAGTCACAACGGTACACGATGAGGGGATCGCGATGGGCCGTACTGGTGAACGTGCGCAGGGCATCACACGAATCCCCCACGACACCATTCGCCAGCAGAAGGAGAGAACTTGAATCCGGAACCACACATTCAGGCCGGCTCTAAGCCAGCGTCTGCACAGGTAGCATCTCCGGACATCCAGCACGCAACCGCAGGCTGTATCAATCTGGACAAGTCCATCATCGCGCGGCGTACACAGTAGCCAAAGCTACCCACCACGACGATCAGGCAGCGCGTCTCCCCATTGCTCAGCGGCATGATCCCTCGCTGGCCTCTCTCTGAGTCCATCTCTCACGGTTCGGTGGAGCGGGCATCCGTGACGTGTCCCAGCAGTGAAAGCTCCGTGCAAAGAAGATTATCTGTCTCGTCGACCTCGGAGACCTGGTTGTGCTGGTCAACAATCACACAGATCTCACTGTCTCCTGCCACAGCGGTCAGCCAGGAACCTTCCACTACAACCGTTTCGCCACATCCGGCGTAACCCCAAACAGTCTGCTCCGCGACCAGCGACCCACCTTGCAGCGGGTCGCCCAGGTAGAGCGTCACGGCAGCCGGCCCTCCATGGACATTGCCGTTGTTGGCCACGGCTGCCTGCAAAGTTGCACTCACGACTTGACCGGACTCGGAGTAGACCTGACTGACGCGGAGATCGACCGGCACGAGATTCACAGTTGCAGTCATAGCGGCGCTATAGGCAGCGTAGTGATCGCCGTACACAGTCCGCTCCGTTGTCGTTTCGTCGAAGAGCCAACCGTTGAAGTTGTCGTCAGTCAAGCTGTACCACGCCCAATTCTGCACCAGCCGGTTGTCGTCGTAGGGGTAGCCTGTGGTGGAGTCCGATGCAGAGAGCAGGTAGCCGAACGTATCTCTGAGATAGGCCCCGACTCGCTCCGGAGGGAACCCGTAGTCGGGCGGCATCTGGATTCCGAACTCCGTGATGACCAGAGGGCGGTCCCGATATCCAGCGGCAGCCATCCAGTCGCGGAAGCGCACAATGCCCTCTCGGAAGATCTCGACACTGCCATTGTCGTCGATGGTATACAGCTCACCCTCAGTTGCATCGATGCCGGGTGGGATATCTGCCCCCCACTCCCCCGCCTTCTCCTGTAGGATGAAGGCGTGTATATTCCAGACGTCGACCGGCATCATCTCTCCGTAGCTAAGGGAGTAGCTATCCAGCACCATGTCGAGGTACTGAAGCCGCAGTGGGGTGGGCTGCACAATGCCTCCCGCTGCTATGCGTGCCGATGGGTCAGCAGTCTTGATCAAATGATACAGGTCATGGTATGCCGTAGCGTACACATGGGGCTCGAGGCTATCCTGATACACTCGGCGGTCCGGCTCATTGCCGATCAGCCAAGTCACACCGCGCTGTTCGGCGGCAATCGCCAGTATCTGCGTTTCGCCCGGCTCAAACGAATAGCTAGAGGTATATGGTCCAGTCTGTGAAAGGCGGACCATCGGCATGTAGCCGATCCCACCGGGACTCTCCGGACTCAGTGTCGCGGTCCAGTCCAGATACCAGCCCAACCTCAACGAGTTGACGTCATATGCTCCGATAGTCTGACCACCACCCACACCAAGGCGACACAGACGATCCGAGGATGGTACGTAGTCAGCGTAAACCAGAGGGAGGAAGACGGAAGCCGATGGATCATCTACCGACCCAGTTCCTGCGACTGCTGCGTCTGCGGGTCTCGATCTCACCAACAACACGGCCGTGATCGTCCCAAGCACGATAAGCAGGGCGCTGGCCCAGACGAACCGAGGCGACTTCACTGAACAGACTCGACGTACCGCGGATCGGCGCCCGCCGACACAGTGATGGCCCCATCAGTGTGACCATCGTCAGAGTCATAGACCGTGGCTAGTACAGTGCCGTACATGTCAATGATCTGACCCTGATCAAAGGGCAACGACACCGGACGCCACGTCTCGTCATCGGACCACAACACATACAGCGGACGTGACTCAGGTGACACGAAGCGGTATGCCTGAACCACAGCATCGCCAAGATTGACAGAAGCCACAAAGGTCGCCTTACCCAGACGCTCTGCAGCATCCTGGTACGCATAGTACGAGAGCTTCGGCTGCAGGTCTGTGTCAAGCAAGCCGTAGGGTCCGTACCCTGCAGGAGGGTCGGTCCATGTCCACCAAGTCAGACCGATGAGATCCGAGGACATCGCCTGAGTGAAGAGTTTGATCACATACCGCGCTTGCACTGTCTGGCTGCTGGGCCAGATGGAATAGTCATCGCTGTGCCAGCCAGCTTCCGTCACAGCCATCGGCTTGCCAGCAAGACCGTAATTCGCGCGCAGGTAGCTAGCCTTGCCGCTTAGCCCTGGACCGTACGGAGCCCAGTTTGCCTCGAACGCCGGATAGTAGTGGAAGTTGGCGATGTCGAAGCAGTTCCCGCCACCTGCGGTCAGAACATCTCCCAGGAACTCGCGGACAAACAACCCCCCCCCAAAGCCATCGAGGAAGTTGTCATAGGCAATCCCACCCAGGAGGACCTGAGCATCGGGGTTGGCGGCCTTCACAGCTGGATACACGGCGCACAGCATCTGCGCGTATTGGTCTCCGAACGGTCCCCAGTAGCCGTATCCCGACTGCGCGCGAAGCTCCACACCAGCATCTGGCTCGTTGTACATCTCGAAGTATTCGACAACAGGCGACAGGGGAGCATCAAGATAGCCATCGCCGTCGTATCTCTCCGCCAAGGCCCCCATGAACTGGGCAAACTCGGACAGATCCGCGAGATCGATAGGGCCATTGGCATAGGTGGCCGCCCAATCAGGATTGTTGTGTATGGTCATGATCATCTCAGCGCCCATGCTGTATGCATTCCACACGGAGGCGTCGATTCCCCAACTGAAGTGCTCGGGTGTCGTGTTCGCCGGCTCGATGCCCGCCCAGGACACAGGCCAGCGCGTCCAATAGACCCTTGCCTCACGCATCTGGTTGAGTGCAGTCCTCTCCTCATTGATCGTACCGTACAGCTGGACACCGAAGACCGAGGGCAGCTTGGGTAGAAACCGGATGTTCTGGACCAAGGGCAGATAGATCCGATGGTCCCCGACGTCAGTGGTGCCTGCCGGTTCAGTGAGATGCTGCGCCGGATAGACACCCGAGGGAAGCGCGGCCCTACCCCAGGCCGTCGTGGTTCCGGCAACGCCCAGCAGCGCCACAGCCAACAACACAGATCCCCAACTTCGCTTGAGTCGCATCACCACCATAGATACCCTCGCCTTCCCGCTCCCGCCACGACCTTCAGGCGGTGCTATACCTGAACACAATCGGCAGAAGCACACGTCGAAAGTAGGGAGCTCGCCACTCCAGAATCCTGCCCCCCCCATCGGCCACCCACACGTGTCCGTCCAGATCCACGTCCAGGCCAAGCGGCTGACTCCCACTCACACCATACTCATGCACAGTCCGCGTAGCCGGATCCAGATAGCCGATCTTCCCGGCATCACCCTCCGTGAACCAGATCATCCCCCGTACGGCAGCGATCCCAAAGAGTCCCGGACTTGGCGATGGAATCGGATAGTAGTCGAAGAGAGCAATCGTTTGGGGAAAGAACTTACCTATCCTCTGACCAGTCGTTTCCGTGAACCACGGGTAGCCCTGCGCATCAATCGCCATCAGCCCGGGCAGGATACCAACCGGGTCAGAAACTGGAGTGAAGGCGTCGTCACTCCAAGGCCAGTAGGAGGGTCGGAAGTTGCCGATCGCGCTCGAACCTGGCGCTGTGAACCAGATCCTGTCAACGCTGGCTGCCTGAACATCCCGAATCTCCGGGGTGGCGCCAAACTTGACTTCAGGCAGCGGGTACGCAGTGGCAGCATAGTCCAGCGTATCCGTGATCACGAGGTCGCCGATGGCAGCGTTCGCTCTGTCGACAAACCAGATGCGAGTTGGGCTCCCGCCAACAACATCCAGGGCCGCTATCTGAGCACCTGGGATCGAAGTTGCATAGAGAACCACGCTGCCGTCAGCCGGATCAAGGCACCCTACTGCATCCGACTCGCCGCCCGTGAACCACACCTTGTCTTCGGCATATTCAATGTCCGAGAGCAATGACAGAGGCACCGTATACGTCATCACGTCGTAGTCCACAGTCGTGGTCACCTCAAGTCGACCGATCAGGTTCTGCGGCGGCAACGTGAACCAAACCACACCCGGGGACTCTACCGCAACGTACTCGGGGTTGCCCGGGACCGGGTACTCAACGAGCAGCTCCGGGTCACCCAAAGCCTGCGGAACCACCGACATCGGGGTAGACGCGACTGGCAGAGCGAGTAGGCCCGCCAACAGGGCTACGCCACCAACCACACCGGCAAGAAGCACAATCCGCCTCATGCTACCCTCCATTTCACGGGGTCAATGCAGATCGACAACCCGCCGGCTCAGCTTTAGGACGAAACAGCCCCACCTCACTCAGCCGTGAGCGGCGCTGCCTCCCCGTCATCATCCTCACGCCGCCGACGCGTCACGAGCCACACGATCAAGGCGACCAGCAGCACAAGGAACCCACCTGCCACGCACCAGGGAATCGGCCAGGTCGGCGGACCATCGCCATCGCCCTCTGGGGTCGCCGTAGGTGTGGGTGTCTCCGTCTTCTTCGTCGATACCCGTGTCGCCGTTGGCTTCGGCGTAGGCGTCTCAGTCGGCTCCTCGTCCGGCTCCGGCGTGTCCGAAGGCTTGGCAGTCGCGGTCGGCGTCGGCGTCTCGGTCGCGGTCGGCGTCGGTGTCTCGGTCTCGTCCGCCTCAGGTGTCTCCGTAGCTGTCGGCGTGGGCGCAACCGGCGTCCACGTCGGGGGCACCGACGTCGCCGTCGGCGGAACGGGTGTGTTGGTGGGTGGTGGCGGCGCCGGCGTGTCCGTGGGTGCCGGCTGGGGCGTATCCGTCGCCGCACCAGGCGTCGGCGTGCGCGTGGGCACCGTCTGCAGCAGATCGTGCCGCTCCGGCATCGCCCAAACGGCGGGCATCGCAGCCACTGCGGTCAGACCCACTGCCAGTACCAAAGCCAGCCACAGCGTCCCGCGATTCCTGTTCATTGCGCCCCACCCTTCTCGAGATGATAGCGAATCGAGATCTCAATGTCGGTGTCCGACTGCGATATAAAGCGAAGCACCCCGCCTTGATTCGATGATACGTCAGGGTGCACATGCAATAGTACCGCATTCTGCGGGAGGCGCAAGACGATGTCGGCATTGATCTCACGCACGCCTGCCTGTTTCTGCATCAGCAGATCATAGGCGAAGATCCCGCCGTCCATCACGCGCACCGTGTCGGACGGCAGCTCATACGTCAACTCGATCCGCTGTGTCCCGGCGGCCGGTAGCAGGAAGCCCTGACCAAACGCCGTCCGAGCCCCGACCTCTCCGGCCACGACGTGTCCCGGCCAATCCTCGCTCCCGTGAAGCCTCGCCGCCGCGATGGGCGTCGCCGTCTCGGACAGCAGTCGAGCGCCGCCCGGCACCAGAAAGCGCGCATACGCCCAGTAGCACCTATCCATCATCTCAACATAGGATGGGTCGTAGCTCACCTCAGGCTCGCAGGCATCTGCCACCTGACCTTGGTGACGATAGTCAACCGCAAGTCGAGCCTGGGGAATCGGCGCTGACAGACTAACCTCGTAGGCAAGGTCGCGCGTCACGTTGGCGCTCGCCTTATTGTAGCCAAGGTTGGCCTCGACCAGCATCAGGAAGTCGCCCGGGCGATCGCTCACGCCCCCATCCCATCCCTGCTCGCGCAAGAACGTCTGACCCGAGGGGTCACGGAGATAGACCTGCAGGTGCCGAGTCCCCAGCGTCGACTGCACTGCCTGACCCAGTGCCGTCACATCCACGGCCCCCTCTTCCACGCGCGCCAGCGCCGCCGCGGCCACATCCGCCATGAAGCTCTTGCGCTCCCGCCACCACTCGCCGTCGAAGTCACCGTCCTCGGGCGCCCACGTTTCGTACACGTAGTCGTAGAAGTTGTCACCCGTCACCGCCCCAGGGAAGCCCTCGATCCACAACGGACCCAAAGCCCCGATGAACTGCTGGACCCCCGTCTGGTCGATCCCAATCACACCGTCGAGCGCCACCGAGTGTCCCGGACGGTAGAGCGAGACGGCCCGCTCGGCAGCCGTCGGGAAGTCTGGCGACCAGTTGCTGTCGCGGAAGACCCACAGGTCGATCCCCATGAAGGCGCGAATCGGGTTGGGTGGATCGGGATATGGCTGGGAAAAGTCGTCAACGCGGTAGCTATCACTGAAGCGGACATCGGCAACCCTTCCGCCGATGACCTGCACCTCGCCCACGCCGGTGATGAAGCCCCCACCTGGGCGCAGCTCGTCCTCGTTCAGCGCCAGCACCAGATAGGTGCGGGGGCGATCCAGCCCCAGCATCCGCGGCAGCGCATCCACAGCGCGCAGGCCCGACGCCATCAGTGGCGTCAGATCGCAGACCATCTGCAGCTCATCGCTGTACTGGTCCGGCACCGCCGCTGGGTCCAGGACCTCGCAGGCCGACGACGCCCGCGCTGCCAGCTCGCTCTTCACGCCCTGGTCGATCACCAAGGCCCTGGCCGCATCCGGCACCAGATCCGCGGGGCCGACGCCCTGCTCGTAGAGGCGCACCACCGGCTGGAGATCCCGCCACATCAGCACGCCCAGGGCGGTCAGTGAGTCCGCCAGCTCCATCGCCGCCGGCGCCTGTGCCAGAAGTGGGCCGACCTTCGGCACCCAGCCCAATCCACCGGCCGGCGGAACCAACCATCCCGCCCGACGATCCAACGCCAGCACGTTCGCGCGCACATCCAGCAGTAGCTGCCCGGCGGCTTCGAAGCCGATGTCGCCCGGCTCAGCGACCAGGGCCCGAGCTTCTCGCACATTGCCCAAGAGGGCCCGAGCCACGCGTGCGACGCCGATGCCCCACACGGTGATGACGGCCACGATCACGGCCGCCACCAAACCAGCCGCGATGCAGCGTCGTTTCCTAGCGTTCACTGCAGTCTATCCCACCCTCGCTGTCCACTTCGCAGACCTGACGCCCCTGCGCCGGCCGGTAGATCTCGCCGAACGGCTCGCCATCTGCCTCACCACCCATCAGATGCTCGCTATACGGACCATAGCCCCACAACCGCCGGTCCACAATCTCCAGGGCCAGGTGATCCTGCGACCGTGCCCCAGCATACCACAGCGCAAACGTGTGCCGGTCCGCCTCGGTCACCACCAGGCTCTCGGCCGGTACCTGATCGGCCACCTGCGTCAGCCAGGCAATCGCCTCCCGGTCGGCCCGCAAGTCCATCCGCCGCCAGTTCAGAACCAACAACGCCACGGGCACCAGCAGGCCCAGCACCCGCGGCACGCCAGCATCCCCAAGGCCATCGACACCGTCGGCCAGCAAGAGCGCAGCCACGGGTAGGTAGGCCACAAGGTACACCCACGAATCGCCCGAATCGTACCCCACGGCATAGACCAGCCCGCCGATCAGCGCAACCAAGCCGCCCAGGGCTCTCATCCGTCCGGCGCGCCACGCCCGGAGAAGTCCCCACCCCACCAACACGGCACCGGCGGGCGTGAACTGCCGCACCGCCTCCACCAGTCCTGCCAGGGCTCGCGCCGGCAGATACCGCACCGGCAACCCGAACGCATTGCCCCAGTATAGGCGGCCAGACACAAACTCAAGCCAGCCGGCCAGGGATCGCAGATCGCCCCAGGGCTGCGGCCAGGGACCCGAGAGCGGCAGCAGCGCGTACGGCAGCAATCCCGCGGCCAGCCCCGGCACGAACCACGCCCAAGCGACCCCCGTGCCCACCACGGCGACGAGCGCCAGCAATCCGGTCGTCGGGTGCACCGAGGTCGCCAGCCCCAAACACAGCCCAACCCAGGTCCAGCCGCGTCCCGACCCAGACCTCGCCATCTCGATCAGCAACAGTGTAAGACTCGCCAGCAGCGCCGCAGTCGTGTAGACCTCGGTGATAACGGCCTGCGACCACATCCACGGTGCGAACGCGACCGTCAGACCGCCGGCGGCCGCCGCCCACGACGACACGCCCCGGCGCAGCGCAGTCGCAGAGACGAGCGCCGCCGCGGCCGCCGCCATCACGCCCGAGAGCACGTTTAGCACCCGAGCGGGGTCACCCGGCGCCAACACGGCAAGCCGGGAGACCCAGTGGTAGACGGGGAAACCGGGCGGATGCGGAACGCGTCCGGTCACTGCGGCCGCGACCAAGTCGCCACCGTCGCTGCCCCAGTGCGCCCAGGTCAGCGAGGGCGCCATCGTGAGGAGGTAAACGGTCAGCGAGAGGATGCTTGTCAGCGCAACCGGCCACCAGACCCACAGGCGGGTCTGTGAGCCCTCCGCCGCAGAGACCTGTGTCCCACTGCTCACGTGCGTCGCCCTGGTCCCGGCTATCCGCCGCCCGAGATCAGGTTGACCACGAGACCAAACCCCAACGCCATGCCCTGGAGCAACACCCTCAGAAACACCACCACCGGCCAGAGAGCGCCCACGGCCCGGTCACGGGACCACGCCCACGACGCAAAGCGCAGCGTTGTGACAAGGAAGGCCAATAGCGCTGCCGCCGCCGCGATCCACGCGGGACGCACCACGAGGGCAATGATCGAAGACAAACCGGTGATCGCCACCAGCGCGAACTGCGTCTTGAGTAGAGGATCGGTGTGGGCATCTCCGGCGATCTTGTTGGGATAGCGGATGTACAGCAGGGCACGCCAGTACCCGAAACGCATCTTCCTGCGCAGGTACGCCCAGAGCGACGCGGGATGACTGTGCCACACCCATGCATCAGGGGCAAAGACCAGCCGGTAGCCCTTCTTGGCCAAGCGGAAGGACAGGTCCACATCCTCCGCCGAGGGCACGGGATACTCCGTGTCGAACCCGCCCTCCTCGGCCAGCACCGATCGTTTGTACGCGGCTGCGTACGTGTCGATGAAGTCAATGGTCGGCAACGTAGCCATCCGCAGATACCGGTACTCGAACTCGAGTTGCACGAGTCGAGCCACCGGCGATGTCTGCCGGGACCTGTACGTGCCTTTGACGCCGGCGACCTCCGGGTCCGAGAAGGGTCGCACCATACGCTCGACCCACTCACGACCGGGCACGCAATCAGCGTCGGTGAACAGGACCAGCGCACCTCGCGCCTGGGTCAGCCCGGCGTTGCGCGCAGCGGCCACGCCGCCGTGGTCGATCCGCAGCACGACGTCGGCGCCGGCCTGCTCCGCCAAGGGTCCCGTACCGTCAGATGACGCATCGTCCACCACGATGATCTCATAGGTCGATCGCGGCGCGGTCTGATCAGTGAGGCCGCGGACGCAGTCGGCGATGCGGTCTGCCTCCTGATAGGCCGGCACGATCACGGAGCAGCGAAGAGCATCGGGCATCGCAGCCACGGTCAGGACTCCGCTACCGGCGATGGGCGACGGGGCGAGCTCGGCCCGGCCCTCGCCAGCGAGAGCGCGGCCGCCGACACCAAGGCCGGAACCAGCACGACCGCGTGCAGCACAACACCAATGGCCAGCGCCGGGCCGGCGGCCACGCCAAACTGCCCCAAGCTGACGACTGTGATGCCCTCGAAGACGCCAATGCGTCCGGGCGTCGGCACCGCGGCGCCCCCCAGCATCAGCGTCACCTCCAGGAACAGCGCGCCCGGCCAAGAGCCCACCCCAAAGGCGCGCATCACCGCCCAATTCGCCAGCGCGCCCAGAGCCCACGTCGCGAATGTCCAGATCCCGGCCTTCGCGGCCGACTGCGGCTGACGCGCTGCATCCAGTGCCGCCACCAGCTGCTCCAGCCGCGGCATCACCATACCACTCGCCCTGCCCGAAAGACGCTGCATCACACGCGTGGTCAGCCTCAGCAGCGGTCTCTGCCAAGCCAATCCCAGATACAGCGCCCCCAGGCCCACCGCCGCGGCGCCCACTACCGCCCACGTGGATTGCGAAAACCACGCCGGCAGCGGCCACGCCAGCAACAGAACCAGGCCCGCCGCGCACAGCGCCAGCAAATCCCACACCTTCTCCAACACGATGGTACCAATCGCCTGCGAAACCCCGACAGGCTCACGTTGACCCACCCATACAGCCCTGGCCACGTCCCCACTCCGCGCAACAGGCAGCCCAGCGTTGATCGCCTGGCCAACCAGGATTGCCGTGATGGCCGCCACCAGGCCAACCCGGTCCCGGTGGAACAGCGCCCGCCACCTCAATCCGCGCGTCACGAACGTACCCAAGATGGCCGCTAGCGCCAGCGCCAGCCATCCGTAGTCGGCCGCGACCAGCGAGTCCGCCACCGCTCCCCAGTCGGTCCCCGTCACCAGCAGCCAGACCACCAGCCCAAGCACGGCCAGGCCAAAAACCCACCGCAGCGCCGCGGACCAGCTCACGCCGCGTCGTCGACCGCCAGCGCCTACCTCTGCCATCTCAGTCCGTCACCATGTCCAGCCACGCATACCCCAGGGTTGTCCAGCGATTCGCCTCGCCCTCCAGCAGATCGCCGGTCGGGTAGTCGCCATACTCAATGCTAAACCAACACCAGCGCTGCACCAGCCGTCCGCCGTCCGAGGGATTGCCCAGCACGGGATCGGTCGCCGTCAAGAAGAACCGCGTGGTCTCCCGCAAGAAGGTGGTCACCGTCTCAGCCGGGAAGCCATAGTCAGCGGGCATCGGGATACCGAACTCAGAGATCAACAGCGGCTTCCCACCGTGCCCCCGATCGAGCATCCACTGGCGGAACCGCACGATCTGCGCCCGAAAGATCTCCAGGTTTCCGGAGTCCCCGATCCCATAGAGCAGACCCGTGTCCTGTGCCATCCCCGGAGGGATGTCGACACCCCAAGAGTCGCGCTCCTCGCGCAGCATGTAGTTGTGGATGTGCCAGGCATCCGCGGGCAAGGCGTGTCCGAATGTATTCTGATACTCCGCTAGGGCCCGGTCGAGGTAGGCCAGCCTCAGCTCAGAGGGTTGTGCGATCCCGCCCGCAGCTACCACAGCAGAGCCATCGCCCGCCTTGATCGCCTCATAGGCCTGGCGATACAGATGGGCATATGCCTCAGGGGTGACATCGTCCTGCCACCTTACGTCCGGCTCATTCGAGATCAGCCACGTCGAGCCGGGCCGCGCCGCCGCCATCGCCGTGAGCGTTGCCGGATCATGCGAGAGCTGGTCAAGCCTCATCCGCACCGTCTGCGCGTGCGTGACGCCCGCGCCATAGGGATTGTCATACCTGGCGGCCCAGTCCATCACCCAACCCACCCGCAAGGCATCCAGAACAGCGGGATTGCCGCGCCACGTGGGCAACGAGACCCCGAGCCGAGAGCGTTCCCCCTCAGGCACGACCAGGTCCCCAGATGCGGGGATCTGATCCGGCGCGGAGGGGGCGGGCGGCGCGGTCTCGGTCGGTTCCAGCGTGGCCGTCTCCGTCGCATCCGGCACCAGTGTGCCGGTCACCTCAACCGTCACCATCGGTGTCGCCTCCACTGTCCCTGCCGGCGACACCGTTGCCGTCACCGTGATACCCGGCGTCGGGGTCGCTGTCAACGTCCTGGTCGGCGTCCGAGAGGGCCTCGGCGTTGAGGTCCACGTCGCCTCAAGCGTGGGGGTTGGGGTCGGTATGATGGGCTCCGGCGTGCGAGTCGGCGTGGTCGTGGGGGTCGCGCTCGGCCCCGCGGGTGTGCTAATCGCGGCGGACCACCCTGAGTCGCCGCAGGCAACCAGGGCCAATACGACAACTAGCATGAGCGAGGGCAGACGACCCATCGCTTCCCGCCGCGCTCTTCGTCGCTCAGCCATCGGCAGCGTCTCCCGGGCCGGGCATCACCGTCAGCGCCGGATCGCCCAGCAGCACGAAGCCGTGTCGGCTATCATCAGAACGAGCGTCCGACCATGCAGCAAACATAGCTTGCCCCACTGCATCCCCTCCGACAATAGCCCTCTGGAAGGCCAGCGCCAGAGCGGTCTGCTCGCCGGTCGTGGTTTCGCCCGTGGGGCCCACCATCGCCACCACGCCCTGCGGCGCCAGCAGCCACGCTTCGGCCAGGCTGGCGTAGTCGGGATGGGCAAAACTGGCACACAGACAGGTCCAGGCAGCCACCACACTGGGCTGCCGCAGCGCAGCGCCGTCCTCGAGGATCAGCAGCTTCTCATCACCCAACAGCGACATACTCCCGTGCCCCGTGTAGACGAGCACAC
>Ga0180436_10004660_pt1 | contig 12264 bp, 10 predicted proteins | sample SS_ome_2_FD_132434 | JGI IMG/M metagenome (GOLD analysis project Ga0180436, IMG submission 132434) | Hypersaline lake sediment archaeal communities from the Salton Sea, California, USA - SS_3_S_2 metaG | ecosystem: Environmental > Aquatic > Non-marine Saline and Alkaline > Hypersaline >...
AATAGAGTTCCGGAGGCAAAACACCAAACGAACCAGAGGACGCGTTGTCGCTCAAGGCAAGCCTGATAGCGTCAAGCTCGGGCGAGTCCGGAGCAAATCGTGGGCCCTCAATCGTCCCTTCACGCCTGGGCTGAGGGGCATTCAACTCCCGTATTCGGCCGTTGGTTGCCGTTTTGTCATACTGGACCAAGCTGGCATCCACGAACAGGGTGCCGTTCTCATTGTTGAGGCAGTATTCGTGCCCGCTCTTGTCCTCGACAGCAACCGTTCGGCTGGTCGCGATAATTGTGGAGCCCGTCAGATTGACCGTACCGCCGCCGCGCACGCAGACGCCATCGACCATGATCGGCGCCCCGTTGCCGGCAGGGTCAGTGCCGGCCTCCACGCCCGTTACGTTGATCTGGCAATCCCTGACTATGGTTCGGCCGGGGTAGCGAAGGGTGGGCTCGAACCACGGGCTGCCATTGAGGATGCCGCAAACCCGCAAGGCCGCTGTTTCCTTGGGGTTGTGGAGACTGGTCAAATGCAGTCGGATATTCGTATTTGAAATAGTGACCGTCTCGCCGATCTCGGTCCTGACTTGGATGCCAAAGAGACCGGCTCCCTCGTATGGGTAGCTGGAGGCTACGGTCGAGTTAATGGTCACGTTGTCGATAGTGCCCGATCCACAGGCCGTAATGCCGGTGGGCAACTGCACGCCCGGGGATGTACCCCGGGGCTGGAGCGTGCAGTGGGAGATTGCGAACGTGTCTGCCGCCTGTATGCACGAGCCGAACATGCTCTTGATGACACAGTCCGTGACGACAAGGTAGCCCTTGCCTTCGACCGAGCCGTGGATGGTATCGACAATGCAGCCTGTTAGCGTGCCGCTGTCCGCGAAATAGACGCCATTGCGGGCTCCGCGATTCGTGTAGACCTTCAGATTGGAGACGGTGTTGTTGCCCGCCCCGACGATAGTATAGGCATTGACCTCCGTGCCGGCCGGATGCTCAATAACCACCTCATCCGGCTTTTGCCCCATGCCCCGCAGGTCGCAGTCTTGGGGCAGCCACGCGGTATCGTCCCCATGCCAAGCCCCTCCTAGGCATTCAGTATAGGTGCCGGGATAGACTTCGATGACGCTACGTTGGCTGGCGTCAAGTGCAAATTGCTTGAGAGCCGCTATAGCCTGGCCAATACTACCGTAATCGTAACCCTTGGCGTCCTGGCCTACGGTTATGATCCGGGCATCCTCAGCCCATGCCAGACTGCCCAGCGCCAGCACCGCCACAAAGACACACGCCGCACTCACTTTTTGGATACGCACGGTAAGACCTCCTCTATACTGGTTTACCTATTGCCTGGACACTTGATACGCACTTACCCCGTTCCCGGTAGAGAGAGACTATCCCTGTATTGTACCGGGCGCGAAGAAACCGTTTTACACCAGTCCCATCGGATGCGCAGCCCTGCGAACAGCAAGACGCACATCCTCCTCCCTGGGGTTTATCCCAGGGCCACTATGTCGCCGGCACGCGATTCTGTTGAAACTAGGCCCGCCCGGAGTGCTTTGGGTTGGACAAAACGACGGAATACAAAGGCACCCCCGTGCGTTGACTGATCTAACGGCATTTCAGTTTTCGATCCTCCCGATGCCGATACTTATCCTTGCCATTAGAAATGGCAAGAAATCTTTTGATACTGGCTAGAATATACCTTCCCTCTACGACCTTGTCAATGCCAAAACCAACAGAAAATAGAATCATCTTTCTATACACCCGGCCCCACACCTCCAGCTTGCCAAATATATAACTTATGGCAGCGCTAAGCGTTGCAAACTATAGTCGTCGCATCACTTAGAAAAGATGCCTGAAAGCGCGCACACTATGCGCAGCTGCCCGTCTACATGCTTAGTCGCACGTGGCCACAATTTGTTGATCGAAAAAGCGGATTGCCGCAAAGAACACGAGGGCCCCCGTGCTGTTTGGAACCGGCCCAGTGATTACCCGCAAGACCATGAAACGAAGGGCTTGCCGGCAACGGGGCACCTCGGTTGCCAGGTCTACAGAGTCTCAATTGTAAATGCCTTGCATATATCTCAAGACACTTGAAAATCCAGTTGGAATGTGATAGAGTAAGTGTTGAAAGGTTCAGATAAGGTGTGAAATCTGAACCTTTTTGTCGAGTAGACATAATATGATCTCCTCATTTAGGTATAGTTTGTGTTCACTGTTGGCTCTTCCCTTTCGGTTTGAAGAGTGTCACAATATTCAACCATGTGAGAAGACTTCAATGTCCCTCACAGAACCGGACTTGTGGATTTCCCACATCCGGCTCTTCAGCAAATCTCACGTACCGGTACGAGTGGTACGATATGAGCAGTACATCCGACATTTGTGTTCCATATCAGAGTATGGCAAAGACCGCATGACCACTCTACAACTTACTGCCAGCCACTTCGAGTGAGCCTATGCTCCACCGGGCATTACCCCGGCTACACCTCTAATATTAGCTGGTCCGACTACCGAAACGCCATACCGCCGCGTCACTTTTTCCGGCTCCTTGGCAGCTTCCTTTCGGAGCGATTCGGTTCTCCCAAGTTCCAATATAAACAGTTCGTTTGCCCGCCACGGCCTCAGACCCCGGCACGTCGAATATGCACTCACCTTTAACGTGCATACCGATACTGGCTTCCAGAAAATGAAACCCTTGGCCCAGTGCAACAAGGATAATTTCGGGGCTCAATACCTTCACTTGCGTTGTGGCTGACATAACACCTTTCCTAGGGCTTCGCATAGCTCGTTACCTCACTATACGCCTAGTTCAGTTCCGGCCTGATGGTTAGTCTTTGGCCGTACTGGATTATCCAGCTTGTTTATATTAGCTTTGCTTGGCGCACTCATATCATTTCCTTAGAAGTTTCCCTGATTTTCCGTCGCTGCCGGCTGATTTTCAGCATTTTTCCGTCTCTGGGCACCAATCTTCTGTTTGCTCTCGGGGTTGCCATTTCTTCTCGCCGTTCTAATCCATAGCGTCGTATCTCATTGGCCGTAAGGTATTTAAGGCCAGATTGCTTCTTTCAAAGGTTCAGATTTCACACCAAATATGAAAGGAGCGACCGCTATGACTGTAAAAGTATGAGATTCAGCAGTTGGGTTTTGGAACCGGGCAAGTACCTGTCCCAGGATGAGGCAAATCGGCTCTTAGCTGGGGCTCGACATCGGGCTGAATTTGCTGATACCCACGGCGGCAGGGTCGCGGTCAGGGAGTATCTCATTATCCACCTAGGCCTGGCGACGGGACTGCGGGTAATGGAAATCGCTGCCTTGAAATGCGGAGATGTGTGCCTGGACCAGAAGATATGCTCCGTCCTGGTCCGCAAAGGCAAGGGGGGCAAGAAGCGGCTGGTGTTCTTTACCGGGCCACTTCGAAAGCACTGCAAGACTTATTTCCACTGGAAGCAGCACAACGGAGAGTCTGTTGAACCCGAATCGCCCTTGATAGTATCGAGTAACACCGGAGGACATATGACAACCCGAGCGATACAAAAGGTTTTCAAGCGATGTGCCGAGAGGGCCCGTCTGTTTCCGACGTACTCGATTCACTGTTTGAGGCATACCTATGCCTGCTTCCTTTTGAAGGCAAGCGACTGGAATCTTCGACTGGTCCAGAAGCAACTGGGCCATTCTCGGATTTCCACGACGCAGGTCTATGCCGACGTCATGATGCCGGACATCCAAAAGGCTTTGGGTCGAATGTATCTTTAGCCATTACTGTTTATAAGGAGAGAAAACATGAGGCACTTCATTGCACTCTTGATTACTGTTATTGGTGCGGCAAATTCGACAACGGCGACAGAGCTTCTCGACGTGCCGGACATGGACTCGTTTGGCTGGCAAGTATTTGACGAGATGGGCAGCAGTGACATGAGCCTTTGGGATGTCCAGAGTTATCGCGCCCAGGTTAGTCGGGCCAGTTGGACCAGCCCGGGTGGCCTCTATTCGAGAGCCTATAATACTATCCTAACGGAAAGCGGGTCTGGCTGCTACGGCAAGCTCATCCCAGAACTTAGCGAGAAGGTCTATGGCATACGAGCGGATTTGGAATATGGCTTTGGCTATTCCACAAATCAAAACAGCTACAACAGGAGCGTTCTGGGCGTGGAGGTCTTTCCCGATTCGTATTTTTACTTTGGCCTGTTTGACATCGGTGGCACCTTAAAGGGCACTATCGCCTCCGAAGAAAACGGCCAACTCACTCTTTATGAGGGTTCCTTCGATGTTTCAGCTAACACTCGCTACAACTTGGCGATTGCTTTTGATGAGGATGAGAACACCATGTGGCTCTACAAGGATAATCAATGCCTGGGATATGCGATCATCAATCCATCCGGGGCATCGTTTGACCCGTTCATCGAATCATATTCCCACTATACACGCAGCTGGCTTTCTATCGACAATGTGGAGGTCGCAACGATCCCGGAGCCCGCGACACTCGTTCTAATTAGTCTGGGTGCTGTAATCTCCAGAAAACGTCAACACTTTGTTTAATGGAGAACAATGATGCAAAAGATATTCTTGTATTATCTGATTTGCTCAACCTTATGCCTGCCGTTTTGTGCTACACATGCCTACGCAATAGGTATTTCACCCGGCCGATGGACCAATGATCTATATGAATACGACTGCAGTTTTGACGCGGACAATACGTACACCTTGATCCGCCCCTCCAGTAGGAGATACTCTCAATTCACGGTCTTTGATGTGGCAGGCATGACCGGCTCGCTGGCCGGTTGCAGTGCATCAAGTGGAATTGAGTATATCGATGACAAGTCTATACTGATAGATTGGGAAAGCGAAGAGCTTGCCTCGCTGGGGGATATTACCGCATCCATCCATGTTCAATCTTCGCACTCCTGGGATTGTCCTGTGGAACCCGGCGGTGATGTGTACGTGGATAGCCTAGTAAACCACATGGAAATACCGGAATCCAGCGATGGGATCGGAGGGTTTTTAAGTTGTGTGTCCCAGTTAGCTTTGTGGCGAAATTACGCCCCCAGAGTTTATCTGCAAGATATGGCAACAGAGAACTTGACCGCTCAGCTTGTTTGGCAATTAGAAGACAAGCAGGCCTCCTGGTTTTCACAGAGTGCCGAAGCGGTTTGGTTTGGCTATGAAATTGACTGGGATGGTGATGGTGTAACAGATCAGAGTGGGACTACAACCTTCGACGAGGAACCGGTGCCTCACTGGAAGTACCCCACGTGCTCCACCTGGACCAGTGGAACGCAGATAAGCACGCTGGCATTGGATCATGTATATGCTGCAGGCGGCGATTACATGGCCAATATAACGGTGCGCGATTTCTATAACAATCACTCAGAAACAACATCTATGCAAATTCCCATATCTGTGGTCCCGGAACCGGCAACCTTTGCCCTGCTGGGCCTAGGCGGCTTGTTACTTCGAAAAAGACAAAGCAGCACATACACTATAACTCCGGAAACCAATACCCCCTTTTGTTGACCGGCAGGGACTACGACAACCGCGGGTTGTCTTCGACTCTTGTCGACGCCGGTTCGTATAAGCTTTATGGCGCCCAACATTATCAACGGTCTCTGTTTTATCAATGGATATCTTGAAGAAAGGGAAAAGATGACGAAATATCTGGTACTATTCACTGGTATCTTAATTTTAGGACTCATCGCAACTGGTTGTTTTGCCGTTCCCGCAGGCGGCTGTCCCTATTGCGGGTATCCTCCGGGTGTAACGATTGACGGTGAAAGAGTTACGTGCCAGCGATGCGGATCGGGGTATGCTGTATACCTAGATGGCTCCGTCCGTACCATAAGTGGTCCGACCCGACACGTTGGGCCAGCGGTGCCAACAAACAACACCGACGCGGCTCAACGCAATCTAAACCAGACAGGCCAAATCCTATTAGAAGGCCTTCGCAAGTGAACCCATAACCGACTATAATCTCATTGAGCCATTTTTGTCGCCGGAGAAGCCGCATCGGCCGGCAAATCTGTTCACGGGAAAAGATAGATATTCAGAATTAGAGTAACAGACACGTAACCTGCCGATTCTCGGCCTGTCTATCAGGCCGAGTTCGGCTTTTCTATTGCTCGCCGCTGTAGAGTATCACGTCAGGCTGTGGCGTAAAACTGCACGGCGACCATTCCCACCAAGAAGGGCCTGGCGAAAGGTTTATAAGGTGGCGATGTTTTATTTATTCATTCAATAAGTAACCCATTGTGCAGACCCAATATCGATCCAGTGATGACCTGCGCACCATGTGAGTGTGTTGCGACCCGCCAGTAACCTGCGAAGTAACCGAAATACCTTTGACGGCTGATGAAATAGCTGCGGAAAACGGTATTTTCAACGACGGCCTTCTTAGCGGCGCCTGTCGTATCGGATATGTGGTCATCAGAGTCTTAACGTTCCATTAAAGAAAGGCAAGGTGAATAGTATGAGAAGGATGATGAACATGTTGGTGGTGAGTTTTATGTGGATAGTGGCTCAAAGTGCAAGTGGTTCGATTATTCTGGAAGGGTTTACGGATTTTATGGATCCCTCCACATTTGCCCAGACCTTGAGAAACGACGTAAATGGCCAGACGTGCGACAGCTTGATGTGGAAGAATCCTCAAACCGAGTTCGCCGAGATCGTACCAAAAATCGGCATCTGGCGTCTAGCGGCGGTGATGTACAACGGGGCCGAGGCCTATGTTGTAGGTTATGCCAACAATGACAACGGCTACAGCAACAACAATGCCGGATGGGAAGGCTGGCTCAAAGGAGAGTACGCCAGCCCTTTGGGCGACGGCAACAGGCCGGACGATGTCTGGATCGTCTGGGATGTCAATGGCGATGGAATCGGCAGCTATCAATACGGTACCTGGACCCTGGGACCGGACGACCTGTTTTACGGCTCACAGGACCTGCTGTTTGGCCCAGAACGCATTCGCGGCGACATCAGCCAGATGCCGGTCTTTAGCAGCCCGAACGGTGGTGTTTCAGCAATTCTGCCCCAGATGGTTGTTGACCCGATCCCCGAGCCGGCAACGATTGTCCTGCTGGGTCTTGGCGGCTTGGCGCCATGGCGACGTAGGAAACCGTGAGTTGCGGCGTTTTGTCTCACATTGGCATTATGGGTTAAACGGTGTCCGTACTGATTGGACAACGTAATCGAGGGGGCGAGTCGTTTTACCTTAAGGATTCTCCCCCTTTCTTTGTGCCGCCTTGGTTACCAATGGTAACCACAGAGGTAAGCAGAGAGTGGACCACGTCAAAAGCGCGTGTTTCATTTATTCCGGAAAACAGGGAAAGAATTCGCTGTGGCTGGTCTGGTCCCGGTGTGAAAAACATTGGTCATTATCCATGATTTCTCCGCAGAGTTTGCATTTGCAGTAGTGAACGCCGTTATCTGTTGTTTTCATTTTGAGGGTCCACACAGAAGGGACTCGGCCTTTAAGTACTTTGCTTTTCTTCATGTTCAGCCGCAGCAGGAATATCTACATCGTGGAGAAGTACTGATTAGAAGCGTAGCGCTTGGGCAACGATCCTGATAAACCAGGCGACGGCGACAACTGTTGTGGGGGATTCTGCCCCCAAGCTGCGACCCCGACCAAGATGAACCATACCAGGTTGACGACCGGAACAAAGATCAATATCGCCCACCAGCCGGGCCTGCCCAGTGATTGGAATAACTTGTAGCTCCAGACAATGAAACAGATCGAAAATATTAGTCCCGCGATCGATCCCAGCAGGGGAACGACCGTCAATGCCAACAGCACAAACGGCCACCAGTGCATCCCCGAGTTACGATAGGTAATAACCAAGGGCCCGATCCCGGGTAGCCACGCCAGATTCGCATACCGCTGCCCGGTTCGTTTGGCAATGGCTTTAAAGGCGCAGGAGATATAGATCCAAAGTGTGATGGCCAGGACCCAGATCAGTACCGCCAACATGATTAACGGAAAACTGCCTGCGGTGCCGGTCGCCATGGCCGTTTCAAGGCCAACATCTTTATAAACGTTTCCATCCCGGCCAGGTAGTCTATCATATCCCGTTCTTGCGGGAATAGAACACACGTGACGCGGATTTACCGTCGAGAATAATCCTGTGTCAATTCCCCCCGTTCGATTTCTTTAGATAAGCAGACACCGTTTGCCAAATATTTATAAAGCTGTGATTTCTTTATGGTTCATGAGATGGATGGTTATGATCTGGGTTCTCCTGCTGTTTGCCGGGCTTGCCGGCGCGACGGTTCCCGCAGGTTGTGAACATTCCATGATTGGCTACTGGACACTGGACGGTGATGCATCTGATGTTTACGGATCTTACGACGGAGCTACCACAGGAGGCGTTTCCTTCGACGGAGATTTGAAAGTCAACTCCTCGGGCAAGTTCACTGGCAGCGGGCAAATCACAATCCCCAACAGTGCACCGTTGTCGCTGACACAAGGGTTCACCATTGAGTTCTGGCTACAGGACCAGTATCTGGCGGGCAATGCCACGTTAATCCAAAAAGGACATTATGCCATTCGTTATATCGACGGCGGCTCCTTTGGCAACGAGCATATTGAAGCGACCGTCGCTGGCCGGTCGGTATCTTCCGGGCCGTTACAGGTGGACACGCCCTATTTTGTCACCCTGACCTGGGACCGTATTGGCTCAGACCTAAGACTGTATATTGACGGATCTTTGGTTGACAGTGTTTCTTTGAACTCCTTGTCGCCCTCTGCAGATGTTTTGGTCGTGGGAGATGGGTTTGAAGGTTTGATAGATGAAATTGCTTTTTTTGATGACGATTTGACTGTGTCGGTTATACAGGAGCATTATGATGCTTCGAATTCGGGTAGGAATTATTGTTCCCTGTCGACCCCTGCGGGTTCCGATGAGGGCTCTGATACAAGGGCGGACTTTACCGTGGAGGGTTGCATCCTTAGAGAGGATAGTGGCCTTGCGATGGCTAGCTGCTCAAGCGATGGCGAGTATTATTGCGGTGAGCATGATTTGTATTATACTCTGGAAGATACTCTGGGATGCTCTCTTGAGAATGATCCTTGGCTTGATGGTCAAAGGCAGTGTTGCCCTAATGGTTATATTTGTAATACGACGACGCTGGTTTGTGATTTGAGACTCGATAATTGCGGTCAGTACACAGATATTGCGGATTGTCAGGATGCTCAGTGTTTTTGGATGGATGTGGATAGTGGAATGTGCGTCGATAATCCTACAGATTATAGTTGTAATGTTTATCCTGATGCGGCGTCTTGTAGTTTTGATATTTGGAATATTGGAGGTAGCGGTGTCGGCACTGAAATTTGCGGAACAGATTTTTCTGAGGCTTCGGTAGGATACGCGATTCCGCAGGAGTCTTGTCGGTGTGAATGGGATTCGGTTGAAGAAGAGTGTCTTTTTGCGTATGAAGTGAAGTCTTTTTTCTGTGCTTACGATGAGATGCCAGATCAATTCAAGTGTTTGAAGGACTTTGACGTAGGTTCTTGTGTTAGTGGTAAACAGGCTTTTAGTTGGACTGCGACTCAAAAGAGTGTTTCTGGCACCTTGTTCTCTGGGGGAATCCCTGAAAGTGTCCTGCAATCTTCGCAGTGTCAGCCGGGCGACGCGACTAAGGCTTGCGGCGTCGAAACGATCAAAACGCCGGGGTTCAGCCGGTTGGCCTTGTGCACAACTCTGGCGATACTTGGCCTATTGTACCTCCGAGCCTTTTGCAAAACCTCGCAAGAATAGCTTGGGTGGTGAGCGAAGATGGTGAGAATCTTTGCCGTTGAGTGTCTTGAGGCGGTTTTGTGCGAGATGTCGAGTGGTTGGTCCTGGCGGGCGGTTCAGAATGCCGAAAATGACCAGGAACGCGCACACACACCCCGGCTCGGTCCTCACCGGGTTACTCGAATCATCCGCGGAACGTTTGCGTCATTGCGTCAGGATAGCAGTTTGAGCAGTTGCTCGGCGGCGACAACCAGCAATCCGAAGGAAAGGTGAGCGGCTACCTTGACGCCGCCGCGGACCCGGACGTGGCGTCCGCCGTGGTTGTCGTGCAGGTGTGAATTGACGCGTTCGGCACTGCTTCTTCAGCGGTCGGCATGGGAGTTTTCTTTGCAGCTCTTTGGCGGCCGTGAATAGCTGTTCCATCACGACTGATGTGCCCGGCAATCTTGTCGCCATAGCGTGCTTGGATCATCGCCAAGCGACTATTGGGCGGGCAGCCGTCGCCTAGCCACCGGTAGGCGTCCATATGCGACTGCGGATGGCAAATTTCCCAAAGGGCCACCAATTCTCGGTGCTGCTCGTCGAGTTCGCCCAGTTCATCTTCCAGCATGGGAAAGAGCCAGCCTTGAATGCTGTTCAATAGAGTGCCAAGGCTTGCCATTGCGATCATACCATGCCTCCTTCTTTGCGAATAAGGTTCGATTACCAGGAGTATGATAGCGTGGTACTGCTAATATAACAACCTGTAAATACAGGAGTTACGGAGTTTGCGAAACAACGGGGGGGGAATGTCTTGACAAAGAGGGCATCGTTTACTATACTGGGCAAGACTTAAATCGGCTTCTCGAAGATGCTAGCGACTGGAGCGTTCCATCGCGATTCGAGGGGTTTTGCAAGAGGCTCCTCCGGCAAAACCACTCCCGTCGTTAACCCGGTTGTCATAGTCCCGGTTAAGGGGGAGGCAGGAAGCGGGGGCAGGCCCTTTCGACATTCAGGCGGCTGACTCTTGATATTGACCGGCCACTCTGATAGAATAAGAATCTATAGCGTTGTGGAGGCCCGACCCCTCACAAGCGAGTAAAAGAAGATGAGGGACCCTATCCGCAAGAACGACCAAATGTGTTCCCGGAAATTGAACAGGAGAAATGATTCTGTCCGGGATATATCGCTTACAGATTCTCACGCGACATGTCCCCCAAAAGAGGGTTGATAGGGCCTGGCAATCCTGCGCTCTTACGGAGGGGTTTTGTGGCTCGATTGTTCCGCATCGTTCTTAATGTCCCTGTTAAAAAAGGGACACTCGAAAGGAGATATGCTATGTTTAAGAGAACTGTGGGTTTTGTTTTGTTGGTGATGGTTGGAAATGTTCAGGCGGCGATTATGCTTGATGGCTTTCAGGATTTGATGGGAGGTTATACCTACACGCAGAATCTTCAGAGTTATATCGACTACGAAGATTGGGGTTGTGACAACTTGATGTGGGAGAATCCTAATACAGATGTTGTTGAGGTTGTTCCGAAGGTCGGATTCTGGAGACTGGCGGCAGTAAAGCTGGAAGATACAGGTGCCTATGTTGTGGGTTTTGCTAATACTGATAATTACGATAGCAACAATGAACCTGGATGGGAAGGCTTTCTGAGTGGCGATTATACTGAAAACTTGGGTATTGGTAATCGGCCTGATGAGGTCTGGATTGTGTGGGACCAGAATGGCGATGGCATTGGCACTTATGATTCTGGCTCTTGGTTTCTCGGCGCCGACGATTTGATGTATGATTCGGGAGATATTCTTTTTGGAGAGTCTCAGGTTCGAGGTGATGTGAGTCAGATGCCTACATATACTGGTTCTGGAACGGCGATTCTGCCTCAGATGGTAGTAAGTCCGATTCCTGAGCCGAATGTTGATGTGGGAGATGGCTTGGTTGTGGGTGAGCAAGGCGTGGTAGATAGTTATACTCTTGCTTTGGGTGAGGCGCCTTCAGAGAATGTTGTTGTTACGCTGTCCGATTCAAATGACGTTGTCCTTGAGCCGAATAGCGTGGAGTTTACTCCGACGAACTGGAATGTCCCTCGTGAGATTACAGTTACTGCAGTTGATGATGATGAGTTGGAAGGAAGTTCTGAAAACCATTATGAGACGGTTACTGTCAGCCATACCTTTGCGGGTTCTTCTTGTGAGGTATTTAATGGTGATACTTCTCTTGATGTGACAATACTCGTGGAGGATAACGAGTGCGGAATATGGGGTTACCATAGTGCCGATCTCAATGGAGACTGCCGCGTCGATCTGCGGGATCTGGCCGTGATGAGTTCGCAGTGGCTTTTCTGCACGCAGCCGTTTGAACAGGGTTGTGTGCAGCAGTAGTTTGCTTGATTTCGGATAGCTGCTTAGGTATGTTTTGTGCCTGAGACGAGGAAGTTTTAGGTTCTTGGCCCAATTGCGGGGAGTTACTTAACGACAGCGGCGGCATTGCTTATCTTAAGGTTTGTCCAAAAATCCAAGATAAGCAAGGAGGCCGCCGTTGTCGAAGAAAGAGCTTACCGTCT
>Ga0180436_10004661_pt1 | contig 12259 bp, 9 predicted proteins | sample SS_ome_2_FD_132434 | JGI IMG/M metagenome (GOLD analysis project Ga0180436, IMG submission 132434) | Hypersaline lake sediment archaeal communities from the Salton Sea, California, USA - SS_3_S_2 metaG | ecosystem: Environmental > Aquatic > Non-marine Saline and Alkaline > Hypersaline > Sediment...
CATGTTCTGCGCCGACATGGCGGTGCAGAACTTCATCGGCGACGGGTTCCGCGGCGCCACCTGGGTCTCGCTGCACAACGGCGGCGGCGTGGGCTGGGGCGAGGTGATCAACGGCGGCTTCGGCATGGTGCTCGACGGCACGGCCGACGCCGCCCGGCGCGCCAGGGCCATGCTCTCCTGGGACGTCTCCAACGGCCTGGCCCGCCGGGCCTGGGCCGGCAACGACGGCGCGGTCTATGCCGCCGGTCGGGCCATGGAAGCCGAGCCCGACATGAACGTCACCCTGCCGGCATCAGCCGACGACAAGCTGGTGGCCGACGCGGTGAGCCGGGCATTCGGGGAGTAGCCACTTCACGGCGAGGCGTCACGCCATCTCCGTCATTGCGAGCCCCAGACCGGCGGGGGCCGCTGGTCGGGGGCTCGCGATGACAGGTACTACTTCACCACCACCGTATCCCTCGCCAGCAGCGCGGCGGAGTTCGCCGCCTGCGCCTCGTAGTAACCGACGAAACGGTCCGTCTCGGCCGAGTCGGTGTCGGCCAGGTTGTGCGCCCAGCGGTAGCCGATGGGCTGGTACCACAGTTCGGCGCTGACGGTGAGCGGTCCGGCGGTGTCCAGCGCCACTTCGTACACTACACGATCGAAGCCGCCGATGAAGTCGCCATCGTCCGACGCCCCGCCGTAAGCCGCGATGTCATCGTGCGCCGTGGCCTTGTTGAAACCGGTGGGCAGGAGGCGGTTATCCTTGAGATAGCTCACGCCGCTGATCAGCGAGGTGGTGACCGCACCCCGGTGGTCGCCGAGGATCGGCTCGTAGACCTGCACCTGCCCCGCGTCGCTGATCAGCTCGTAGTGCGGCTCGTAGGCCGCGGCATCGGTGTCGTTGTCGTTGCCCTTGATCGAGCCGTCGGCGTTGAGCGCACCCGATTCGAAGAGCAGGTCGCCGTTCCCGTCCCGCACCGTGAGATGTAGCCAGGCCCGGCGCGAGGGATAGGCCGAGGGCAGTTTGTGCCCGGCCAGGTTGGCCACCCGCACCTCGGCACGCAGTGAGCCTCCGTCCAGTTCAACGTTCTCCAGGCCCAGTTTCGCCGAGGCCGTGGCCAGGTTCTCCGTGGCGGCGGCGGATGTCGCCGCCAGTTCCCCGGGCAGGGCCTTGACGCCGAGATCAGCCCGGTAGGTGTTAAAGATCTGCGGCATGAAGAAATTGCCGCCGCGGAAACTGTGCTTCGAGACGTTTTCGTGCTCCTGGCCCAGCACCCCGGAGACCATGGCCTTGCCCGGCACTTCGGGCATGTGGCACGACTGGCAGCTTTGCTCACCGGCGTAGGCGCTGTGCTTCCACTCCAGGTACGGCACCTGCTCGGGCAGCTCGCCCACCACGTTGCCCTTTTCGTCGAGGGCATGGGTGTACAGGGTGTGGCAGGTGGCGCAAAGCTCCGACTCCTGGACGTGCCCGGCCTTCTCATGGTGGTAGAAAGACGCCGAGTGCATCAGCTGACGACGCCCGGGCTCGGCTTCGAAGGGGCCGTTGATCACCCGCTCGCCGAAGGGCCTGTCGTTGTCGATGCAGAAACCGGCGGTGAAGCTCTCCTTCCCGCCGAAGCCCTCCGGCGTAACCTGGTGGCAGAGCGTGCAGGAAACGCCGTCCACGGCCAGCATCCCGCGGGGCGACTGCTGGCCATTGACCGGCAGGTTGGCAAAGACGCCGCCGTGGCCGCCGGCCAGTTTGGCGTGGTAGCGCATCATCGGCATGTGGCACGCCGAGCACTCGTGCTGGATCGCCGACGAGGCCGTGGGATGCATAATGGTCTCCCGCCGTACGGCGGCCTGCCAGTAGGGGTCACGGGACGAGTTGGCCATCATCGAGGAACGCCAGTGTGCACCGATGGAAATGTCCTCGCCGGTGGGGGAGGAAACACCGTTGTGGCAGCCGATGCAGCGGTCGGCAGTGACGAACAGTTCGGGCTGGCCGGTGAGGTCCTCGTCCGGGGCGGCAGCGGCCCCGGCGCCGGCATCAGCGGCGGCGGGGATGGCCCACACCGCCGCCAGGGCCAGAACCACAGCGCTCAGGTATCGTGCGTGCTTGATCTTCATATCACCACCCCTCGAAGAAACCGCCGTCGAACCAGTCCCAGAGCAGGTAGACCCCCACCTGGGTGGAACGACCCTCGCTGTTGTTCAGCGGCGTGCGCACACCGATGTTGAGCATGATGTGCTGACGGGTATTCAACGTCACCTGGAACTGCGGCGCGATGTCCCAGTCGGTGTCGGCGCCGGAAACGAACTCCCGGCCGCCCAGCACTTCCACCATCGGCGTCCAGGCTCGGCCCCAACGGCCCACGGTGAAGGTGCGCCCCAGGGCCAGGCGCAGAAACCCCTCGTTTTCCGCCTTGTCGGTGTCCAGCGGCAGCTCGGTGCCCGCCTGGGCATGAAGGAAGAAGTCGGCGGGCAGGATCTGCCCGTAGGCCAGGAAAGGTTCGAAGATGAAGGTGTCTTTGCCGAACCCCTCGTCCTCGTCGCCGGTGGGCGTGATGATTTCCCCGGCCACGCTGAAAATGCCCCCCCGGTCCTTGCTGTGCCAGACCACGTGCTTGACACCCACGGCGATGTCCCCCACCGCAGAGGTCCAGCCGTCGGTCTCACCTTCCGCTCCGCCCTCCACCGGCTTCTCCGCCCAGCCCATGGGCACGATCAACTCGAACTGGCTCCTCGGCCCGAAGCGCTGCTCGTAGATCACCTTGGTGGAGATGGTGTCCCGCCCCTCGGTATCCACGGTGGCGGTGAACACCGCCTCGTCCTCGACAAAGGCTTTCTCGGTGAACAGCGCACGCGGAAGGTTGAGGTCGCCGCTGGGCCAGCGCTTGTCCTGGCAGAAGGTCTGGATGTGCTCGATGATCAGTTCCAGCTCGGCTTCGGTGAGCACGCCGCCGAAGGCGGGCATCATCTCGGAAAAGCCCCGGGTGGGCCCGCCCTCGTAGGCCACGCCCACCCAGTCGGCGCCCGGCTCACGACTGGCGAAGTCGCAGTCGGTGAAGTCGGGCATCTGCTCCTCGAAGGCCAGCAGGCTGGGAGGCGCCCCCCGCCCGTCCGCACCGTGGCAGTTGGCGCAGGCCTTGATGTACAGGTCTGCCCCGCTCAGCGGCTGATCGGCCTCCGGCGTATCGGCCGGGGCCGCCACCGGCAGGGCGAGGATGGCCAGAGCCAGCCACACCAGCCGCCAGGGGCATGGGCAACGTTGATAGATCATCTTTTCACCTCGGGTATGAAGATGAATCAGTCATGAGTATTGTGCATGACACGCAACTTGTGCCAGCGTCCCACATCACCAGATCTCCTCATACTACCCGGGACTTGCAGACAATGAAAGGCATCCCGGCCCCGGCCCGGTTCATGATCCATTGCCAGGGCCCGTGCACCACAGTAATCGCTTTTAATACTCGTTTTTTTGTGACCTTTTTGTTCCTGAACAATCTTAAAAATCGAACAGCGATCGGATTTTTTATTTGACAACCATTGACATATGGATAAAATCGCTCGATCTTGTTCATCTTTTATGCATCACCAGATCTCGGAGGGGGGTGGTCATGTTCCCGCTCCACTGAGTTTCGAACCATCGGTCTCGATTTGAAACCATCTCACGGAGGAACGCAAAATGGACAACATTGACGGGATTGTCACACTGGTCTCCCAGCTGGTCTCCACCTGGGGGCTGCGGGTCGTAGGCGCCATCGCGGTACTGATCCTCGGCCGGATCGTTGCCGGCATCATGCGCGGATGGACCAGGAGGCTGCTCACCAAAAGCCACACCGATGCCACGCTGGTGCCCTTCCTTTCCAGCATGGTCTATTACCTGGTCATCGCCTTCACCGTGATCGCCGTGCTTGGCCTCTTCGGTGTGCCCACCGCCTCGTTCGTGGCCGTGCTCGGTGCCGCCGGCCTGGCCGTGGGCCTGGCCCTGCAGGGAACGCTCTCCAGCTTCGCCGCCGGGGTGATGCTGCTCGTCTTCCGACCGTTCAAGGTCGGCGACTTCGTCGAGGCCGGCGGCAGCACCGGTGTGGTCAAGGAAGTGGGCATCTTCACCACCACGCTGAGCACGCCGGACAACGTGAAGACCATCGTGCCCAACTCCCAGATCTACGGCGCCACGATCAGCAACTACTCCGATATCGAGAAACGTCGAGTGGACATGGTGGTGGGCATCAGTTACGACGACGACATCGGCAAGGCCATCGAGGTGATCACCGGCGTGGTCAAGGCCGACTCCCGCGTGCTCGCCGACCCCGAGCTGCAGGTAGCGGTGAGCGAGATGGCCGACTCCTCGGTGAACCTGGTGGTGCGGCCCTGGTGCCAGCCCGCCGACTACTGGGGTCTGAAATTCGACCTGACACGCCGGCTGAAGGAAGAGCTTGAAGCCAACGGCTGCTCGATCCCCTACCCCCAGCAGGACGTGTACATGCACCAGGTGGGCGACAGCGCCGCCTGAACCAACTGAAGTGGTGTCTGTCACCTCTTTCCACCTGTTTCGACAACCAGGATTGATCACGGGGCCGCCCTGTGCGGCCCCGTGCTGCGCCTAAAGGAAGCGATAGAAATGACCTTGAAGGAAACCATGAGAAGCGTCAACGTCAAGATCTGCACCACGCTGGCCCTGGCCGCCCTGCTGCTGGCCGTGCCGGCCCTGGCCGCGGCCCAGGATTCGGTGGACGATGCCGCCTCGGCGGCCGACGACCTGCTGGGCGGCCTCGAGGACGAGGAAGGCGAAGACATCCCGCCGCACTGGAAAAGCACCATCGCCTTCGGCGGCAGCCTGACCTCGGGCAACAGCGATACCCTGGGCCTCAACCTGGCCGTGGGCAGCGAGAAGATCGGCGAGAAGAACGAGTTCGTGCTCGGCGCCGTGGCGACCTACGGCGAGACCGACGACGAGACAAGCACAGAGAAGGGCAGCCTCTTCTTCAACTACAAGCGGATGTTCGGCAGCTCGTACCTCTACTCGGACACCGAGTTGTTCCACGACAAGATCGCCTTGATCAAGTACCGCTTCACCACCGCCGCCGGCTATGGCCGCTACGTCATCGACAACGACAGGACGAAGCTCGGCGTGGAACTCGGTGTGGCCTACATTCACGAGGATTTCGAGGATCCGCCGGAGGATGAGGACATTGTCGAAGAGCTGGACAGCGAGGACACCTTCGCCCTGCGCGTTTCCCAGACCTTCGAACACCAACTGAGCGAGAGGGCGAAGATCTGGCAGTCACTGGAGTACCTGCCAGAGTTCAGTGACTTCGATAATTATCTGCTCAACGCCACCGTGGGCATCGAGGCCGCGCTGAACCACAAACTCAGCTTGCGCTTCGCCGTCGAGGACCGCTACAACTCGCAGCCGCCTTACGGGTCGAAAAAGAACGACCTGCTCTCCGTGGCCGCGGTGGCCGTGCGGTTCTGAGTCCGATCAACCCCGGAAGCGGCGCAGCAGGTATTTAACGGCGTGTTTCATCACCCGGGGCTTGACCAGGTAGCGGGCATTGGCCAGCAGAATCCGCGGGCGGAGGTAGAAGCTGAGAAACGCCCGGCGGTGCAGTCGGCGCAGGTCCGCCCTGGTCAGGCCCCGGGGCACGTACGCCCCGGCCCAGAAGAAGCCGCGCTCGCTGTCGATGCGTTCGACCTCCCCGCTCTGTTCCATCTCGCGCCAGAGGGCCGTTCCGGGCAGGGGCAGGAAGGAGTGGAAGGCGGCACGGTGCAGGGGCAGTTCGCGGGCGAACCTGAGGGTCGCCTCGATGTCCTCGCGGGTCTCCCCCGGGATGCCGAGCATGAAGAAGCCGGTGATGTCGATGCCCCCGGCCTCGCGAACCAGTGCCACCTGGCGCCGCACCTGGTCCGTGGTCGAGCCCTTGCGGATCAGCTTGCGGATGCGGTCCGATCCCGATTCGATGCCCACGGCGATGGAGTAGAAGCCGGCGCGTTTCATCAACTCGACAACCTCGCGGTCCAGCCGCTCCAGCCGTACCCCGTTGGGCGTGGACCAACTGGCCCCCAGGTCCAGATTCACCAGGCCTTCGAGCAGTTCCCGGGCGTAATCCATGTCCATGGTGAAGTTGTCGTCCACCATGTGGAACTCGCGGACCCCGTGTTTCTCGTGGAGCCGTTTGACTTCTTCGAGGAACAGCTCCACCGGCCGCTTGCGAAAGGGCTGGCCGGCGGTGGAGCAGAAGGTGCAGCGGTAAGGACAGCCCCGAGTGGCCATCACCGGCGCGGCCGGGTGATTCATGCAGACCACGCCGTGGGGCGAGAAGGGGTAGCTTTCGGGGGCGATGAGGTCCCAGGCCGGCATGCCCAACGGCTCGAGATCATCGATGTACTCGGGCTCGTTGAGTCGTAGCGTCCCGTCCTCCCGCCAGCCGAGCCCGGGGATGCCGCGGAACGATCCGCCCCCGTCCGCCAACGCGTCGAGCAGCATGGGGAATCCCCGCTCCGCCTCGCCGGCGAAAACGAAGTCGAGCCGTTGCGGGCCGAAGTGCTCGAGGCAGGGCCCGGGGACCGCGGTGGGATGGGCGCCGCCGATGACGGTGACCGTGGCGGGATCGTGGGCTTTCACCGCGTCGAGCAGGTCCCCCACCACCGGCAGGTCCATGCTGTAGCACTGGATGCCCACGAGGTCCGGACGGACCTCGTCGAGCAGCGCGTTCAGCGTTGCCGGCGATCCGCCCTCCTTCATCAGGTCGACGATGCGGACGCGATGGGTGTCGCGCACCTGTGTCGCCAGGTAGCCCAGGGAGATCGACGGCTGGATGTGGTCGCTGAGATTGCCGGGTTTGATGAGCAGGATGTTCATTGCCGGTATCAGCGCTCCACCACCGCCCGGGCCAGTTCGCGCCCCGTATCGGTGAGTTCGAGGCAATCGCCGGCGAGGCGCCAGCGTTCCAGATGCTCCCCCTGGCGCACGATCTGCCGTGCGAACGCCTTGTCCCAGCGGAAGTGTTCCTCCAGCTGGACCAGGCTGCTCTCATAGCACTCCTCGGCAGTGCCCTCATGCTGCAGCAGGTGCACGGCCAGCATCTGCCCGGCAAATTCCAGTCGCTGCCGGCGCCGTCGGCCGGCAACGGCGGCCAGCCCCCGGCCCGGGGCAAAAAAGAGCGCCAGCAGGAAGGCGACCCCGGTCATCGTGGCCATGGAACCGGCGATGGATGCGTCGAGAACGTGGGCCAGCCAGTAGCCGGCCAGTGAAGCGGCCACACCGATGCCCACGGAGAGGGCGATCATCACCGGCAGACGGTCGGTGAGCAGGTAGGCCGTCGCCGGCGGCCCGATCATCAGCGCCACCACCAGCACCGAGCCCACCGCCTCGAAAGCGCTCACCGCGGTGACCGAGACCAGGCCCATGTGAGTGTAGTGGATCAACACCGGGGAAATGCCCAGGGCAGCGGCCAGCTCGGGATCGAAGGTGGCGACTTTCAGCTCCTTGTAGAAGAGGAGCAGGAAAAGCGCGTTGGCCGCCAGCGCACCAAGCATGACGAAGAGCGAGACCGGCCCCATGTCGGCACCGAACAGCTCGAAGCGATCGAAGGGGGCGAAGGCCAGTTCGCCGAGCAGCACCGAATCCACGTCGAGGTGCACGTCACCGGCATAGCGCGAGATGAGGATCACCCCGATGCTGAAGAGCAGCGGGAAGACGAGCCCGATGGAAGCATCAGCCTTGAGCAGGCGCGTTCGGCCCAGCAGTTCCACCAGGGCCACGGTGACCAGGCCGGTGACCGCCGCGGCCACCAGCAGCAGCGGCGAGGCCAGGTTGCGCGTAACGAAATACGCCAGGACGATGCCGAGCAGGATGGAGTGGCTGATCGCGTCGCTGAGCATGGCCATGCGGCGCAGGACGAGAAAAACACCGGGCAGGGCGCAGGCCGCGGCGGTCACTGCGGCGATGAGCTGGATCTCCACCTGGGTCGGTGTCATGCCCTTCCCTCCCCCCCGCCGAACCAGCGGGCCGCCTCTTCCGCGCCGGCCGGCGTGAGCGCCCAGCGATCGGCCCCCACCCGGCGGGCCAGGCCCTGGGACTCAAGTTCGGCAAGACTGCGGTCGGCCCCGCCGTGACCTTCGCTCATCGCCCGCAGCACGGCCGTGCGGTGCGAGTGGTACGGGTCTTCGTGCTGCAGTGACAGCGCATGGAGGTCTTCGAGCACCGCCCGCAGTTCCAGGCGCCGCCGGCTGCGCAGCCGGCGGAACCAGGCCCAGAGCAGCCCGCGGTTCGGGGCGAAGAGCAGCGAAACCAGCACCAGCGCACTGATGAAGAGCACGATCGTGGGGCCGGTGGGTAACCGGCGGACCGAGCTGGAGAGCACCGCCCCGCCCATGCCTCCGGCGGCGCCGAACAGCGCGGCCAGGAGCACCATCACCCCCAGCCGGTCGGTCCACTGCCGGGCCGCCGCGGCCGGTGCCACCAGCATGGCGCTCATCAACACAACCCCCACGGTCTGCAGGCCGATGACGATGGCCACCACAAGCAGCGTGGTGAGCAGCAGGTCCAGCCGGCGCACCGGGTAGCCGAGGGAGAAGGCGAATTCAGGATCAAAGCTGAGCAGTTTCAGTTCTTTCCAGAAGAGCAGCATGAGCAGCAGGGCCGGGACACCCAGAACGGCCATGGCCACCAGGTCCTTCTGCACCAGCGTCGCCGCCTGCCCGAAGAGATACGAATCGAGGCCCGCCTGGGAGGCGTCGGGGCGCCGCTGGATCCAGGTGAGCAGCACCAGGCCCACGCCGAAGAAAACCGAGAGCACCAGGCCCAGCGCGCTGTCCTCCTTGACCCGGGTCAGCCCGGTAACCTTGATCACGAACCAGGCCCCCAGCCACCCGGCCAGCCCGGCCCCGACGAGAATGACCAGCGGCGCCTTGCTGCCGGTGACGAGGAAGGCCAGGGCGATGCCGGGCAGGGCGGCGTGGCTCATCGCGTCGCCGAGCAGGGCCTGCCGGCGCAGCAGGGCAAAGGTGCCCAGTGAGCCGCTCACCGCACCGAGCAATGCCGCACCGAGGGCCACGGTGCGCAAGGTGTAGTCGCTGAAAAAGGAGAGCAGGTCCATAATCCCCCGGCCCGATCAGTCGCCGGCGCCCTTGCGCTCGAGCACGTGATGCTCGCCGCTGCCGGCTTCGTGCGGCGAAAGAAAGCCCACTTTGCCGCCGAAGGCCAGTCGCAGGTTCTCCTCGGTGAAGACCTCGGAGACCGGACCGCTGGCGATGCGGCGCACGTTGAGCAGGATCACCCAGTCGAAATACTCGGGCACGGTCTGCAGGTCGTGGTGCACCACCAGCACCGTCTTGCCCTGCTCGCGAAACTGCTTGAGGATGTCGATGATCGCCCGTTCGGTGGTGGCATCCACGCCCTGGAACGGCTCATCCATGAAGTAGAGATCGGCGTCCTGGATCAGGGCCCGGGCGAGAAAGGCCCGCTGCTGCTGCCCCCCGGAGAGCTGGCTGATCTGGCGGCCGGCCAGGTCGCGTACCCCCACCCTTTCCAGGGCGTCCAGGGCGGCCTGACGCTCGGCCCGGCCGGGGCGGCGCACCCAGCCCAGGGCCCCGTAGGCCCCCATCATCACCAGGTCGAGCACCGTGGTGGGAAAGTCCCAGTCAACGCTGCCCCGCTGGGGCACGTAGCCTACCCGCCGGCGCACCTCGGCGTAGGGCCGGCCGAAAATCCGCACGTTGCCCGCGGCCATGGGCACCAGGCCGAGAATCGACTTGAGCAGGGTCGTCTTGCCTGCACCGTTGGGCCCGACAATGGCCATCAGCACACCCCGGGGCACCTGGAGATCGATGTCCCAGAGCACCGGTTTCTCGCGGTAGGCCACGGTGATGTCGGTGACGTCGATGGCGGTTGATCTGTTCAAGTCGTCGCTCTCCATGGCGCGGTCAGTCCGCCGCCGGGGCCGCTTCGCCCGCGAAGGCCGCCCCCGGATCGTAGCCGAAGGCGCTGACGATGGTGTCGATGTTGTGGGTCACCATGCCGGTGTACGTGCCCGACGGCGTTCCCGGACTGCCCATGGCATCGGAGAACAGCTCACCGCCGATGGCGGTCTCGAATCCGCGGGCGCGCACCGCGGCCTGCACCGCCTCGATCGTGCGCACCGGCACCGAGGACTCGATGAACAGCGCCGGTATCTTCCGCTGAACGATGAAGGTTGCCAGGTCCTGCACGTCGGCGGTGCCCGCCTCGGCGGACGTGCTGATCCCCTGCAGCCCCCGGACCTCGAAACCGTATGCCCGCCCGAAGTAGTTGAAGGCGTCGTGAGCGGTGACCAGCACCCGCTGACCTTCCGGGATCAGCTCGGCCTTGCGCTGCACCTCGCGGTGCAGGATGTCCAGCCGCTCGATATAGGCCGATGCGTTGGCCCGGTAATGCTCGGCGTGCTCCGGGTCAAGCTCGGCCAGCGCATCCCGGACGGCGCCGGCCGCCACGGCCCACATCGACACGTCGAACCAGACGTGGGGGTCTGCACTGCCGCGGTACTCGGGGTCGGCGAGCAGGCGGCCCTCGCCGATGGCCTCGGCCACGGCCACCGTGGGCACCCGGGCGCTCATCCGCTCCAGCACCTTGGCCATCCTCCCCTCGAGGTGCAGCCCGTTGAAGAAGATGATGTCGGCGGCGGTGAGACGGCCCACGTCCCCCTCGCTGGCCTTGTAAAGATGCGGGTCCACACCGGGGCCCATCAGGCTGATCACCTGCACCCGTTCGCCGCCCACCGAGACCGCCAGGTCGCCGATCATCCCGGTGGTGGCCACCACGTTGAGCGGTGAACCGGCGGCATCGTCACCCCGTTCGGGTGACGGACCGCAGGCGAAGGAAAGAAGGAAGATCAAGAGTAAGGGGGAAACGCGGATTACGCTCATCATCGAAGTGTCCTCTCCTGGTCGGGCACATCAGCAATATGGCGTTGTTCATTACAAGAAATCCCATTGTACAGGGTTTTTCCACGGGCGGCGAGTGGCCTTCACTCCCGGCACCAAGGTTGCCAGGACGGCGGCACCGGGAGTACACTCCTGCCGCAACCAAAACCGGGAGGATCGTGATGACCAGGGCAGGAAATGGACGGGGGCCATTGAGTTCGCTGTTGGTGCTTTCAATAGTGCTGGTACTGATGCTCCCGGCGGCCGGTGAAGCGTTCGCCGGGACGGATTCCAAGGACGACCTCTACGACCGGGCGCGGTCCATCCACTACACGGCCCTGACCCTCGACTCGCACGTGGACATTCCCGGCGCCGAGTATGGCTCCGGCGAACTCGATCCCGGCATCGACAATCCCCGGCTGCGCTGTGACCTGGTGAAGATGGAGATGGGGGGGATGGATGCCGTCTTCCTCGCCGTGTTCACCAGCCAGGCCAGAGAGCTGAACGACGAGGAGTATGAAAAGGCCCGCGAAAAAGCGCTGGGGCAGTTCGAGGCCATCCACCGGGTGGTGGAGGAGCAGTACCCGAACCGTTGCGCCCTGGCCCTGTCGGCCGACGACGTGAAACGGATCGTGGCCGGGGGGAAGAAGGCGATCATCATCGGCATGGAGAACGGGTTCCCCCTGGGCAAAGACCTCTCCTCCCTCGACCGCTGCCACGCCCTGGGCGCGCGCTACATCACGCTCTGCCACACCGGCCACAACCAGATCTGCGACTCATCCAGCCCCGACAGGCCGCTGCACGGCGGCCTGTCCGAGTTTGGCAGACAGGTGGTGCAGCGGATGAACCGGCTGGGAATCATGTGCGACGCCTCGCACATTTCGGAAACGTCGTTCTTCGACCTGATCGCCGTCTCCCGGGCGCCCGTCATCGCTTCACATTCGGGCTGCTCGGTCGTACACCCTCACGACCGCAACCTCACCGACGATCAACTTCGCGCCCTGGCCCGCAACGGCGGCGTGATCCAGATCGTGACCCTCGAGCAGTACCTGGCGCCGGAATCCCCTGAGCGGGAGGCGGCGATCTCCGCACTGCGCGCCGAACTGGGCATTCCCACCTGGGATGAGTGGCGCCTGATGACCGACGAGCAGAAGGCCGTCATCCGCCCCAGGCTCGAGGGCTACTACGCCCGGCGACGGCAGGTCGCCGAGGCCCACCCCGCGGCCACGCTCAGCGACTTCGCCGACCACATCGACCACGCGGTGATGGTGGCCGGCATCGACCACGTGGGCATCGGCACCGACTTCGACGGGGGCGGCGGGTTTCTCGGCTTTGCCGACCACAGCCAGGCTTTCAACGTCACCCTCGAGTTGGTCAAGCGCGGTTA
>Ga0180436_10004663_pt1 | contig 12255 bp, 9 predicted proteins | sample SS_ome_2_FD_132434 | JGI IMG/M metagenome (GOLD analysis project Ga0180436, IMG submission 132434) | Hypersaline lake sediment archaeal communities from the Salton Sea, California, USA - SS_3_S_2 metaG | ecosystem: Environmental > Aquatic > Non-marine Saline and Alkaline > Hypersaline > Sediment...
AATGATCAACAAGCTCCTACAATACGGTCTGACCATCTGGGCGGTGCTCACACTCAACTTTTTCCTGCCCCGCATGATCCCAGGCAATCCACTGGCGCAGCTCGATACCGTAGAGGGCCTGCCGGTGGCGCTGAGCCAGGAGCAGCGCGATCAGATCACTGCCTACTATGGTCTCGACCAACCGTTGCCTACACAGTACGCTCGGTACATCCGAGGATTGGCGCACGGCGATCTGGGGTGGTCGATCTCGTACAACGCGCCGGTGAGCGACGTATTGATCGGCCGCCTCAAGTGGACTGCGTTGGTCGTGGGCGCCTCAACGGTGCTCTATGTGCTGCTGGGCATCGCATTGGGTGGCCTTTCGGCCTGGCACCACCACAGGATTATCGACAAGGTCATCTTGTTGGGCGGCTCTGCGCTGGGCGCGCTGCCCAGTTTCTTTGTGGGCATGCTGCTGGTGATGTTGTTCGCGGTGCGCCTGCGCTGGCTGCCGCTGAGCGGCGCCCGGTCCGCGACTTCGTTGGGAGCCACGGGTGGCGCGTACCTTGGTGATATCGCCCGTCACATGATCCTGCCAGTCATGGCGCTGGTACTCACCAGCGTAGGCCAGGTTTCTTACCTCACGCGCAACGCTCTCGTACAGGTGCTGGGCCAGGGGTACATAACGGCAGCCCGCGCCAGAGGACTGCGCGAGCGGAGCCTCCTCGTGCGCCACGCGCTACCCAACGCGCTGCTTCCCGTGGTGGCCTTTGTTGCCTTGCGACTGGGTTTCATCGCCATGGGCGCAGTGATGATCGAAACCACCTTTGCCTTTCCCGGCATTGGATTGGCCATCGTCGAGGCCAGTACGTCGCGGGACTATGCCATGCTGCAGGGCGCCTTTGCCGTGGTCACCGTGTCGATCATCGTCGCCAACATCATCGGCGATCTGCTGCAGCACGTGATCGACCCACGACTGCGGAGACCCGTCCAGTGAGCCTTTTCGCCATCCGTCGCAGCCTACTCGCCCATCCTCTGGCACTGGTGGGGCTGATTCTGCTCACCACCTTGGTCGCAATGGCCGCCGCCGCTCCGCTGCTCACGCCATACGCTCTCGAGGATTCGTTTGCGCCCATGCTCACACCATCCTCAGAGCACATCCTGGGCACCAACGACCTGGGCTATGACCTTTGGACCGAACTGCTCCATGGGGCACGCACCAGTCTGACATTGAGCTTGAGCGCCGCCACGCTGGCCTGTGGCCTGGGGCTGCTTGTGGGAGGATTGACCAACGCTTCGCCGGCGGCGGGCACGGTCATCATGCGGCTCATCGACATCATGCTGGCCGTGCCGCGATTCCCGCTCATCATCCTCATGGCGGCGTTCATCCGACCCGACTCGCGTTCGCTCGCCCTGTTCTTTGTCCTCTTTGGCTGGCCCAGCGTGGCCAGGATCGTCTCGGCGACCCTCCGCACAGAGAGCCAGGCCGATCACGTACTGGCTGCAAGAGCGCTGGGCGCCAGCCGAGGACGCATCCTGATCCGCCACCTCTTGCCCTCGGCGATTCCGGTAACCATGACGCGCTGGGTGGCCGAGGTGCAGCACATCATTATGGCGGAGGCGGGGCTCAGTTTCCTGGGGTTGGGCGATCCCACCTTGCGTACCTGGGGCATGACCTTGTCCCATGCACGACGCTATGCGGCGCTGTGGATCAGCGATGTGTGGCAGTGGTGGGTCCTGCCGCCAGGCATCGCCATTGCCGCAGTCTGTCTGTCACTGGTCATGATCGGCCTGGGGCTGGATCAGATCACCAGCCCCGAGATGGCCTGAACGCTGGCGACCAGCCCGCCCTAGTTCCACCCCTCCGGCTCGCCGGCATACGGCTCGCGCTCAAAGCGGCAGTCGGGCTCGATGATGCGCGGATCGGCCTGCTTGACCAGTTCGGCCATCAACTGCTGTGAGAGCCGCTCGCGGTCGGCGGCATAGGCCGGATCGTCGATCACATTGTGCATGTACCAGCGGTCGACGCGCAGATCGTACAGCTCTTCGGCCGGAAACTTGCCAAAGCCCATCTCATAGAGCCGCTCGACCTCTGGCTCGCCGCGATGGTGGATCATCCAGGCCTTGGTGGGGCCGGCGTCCATATCAGGATAGGCCACAAAGGTGTCGTTGCTGAGCGTCTGGTAATCGGGCGGCTCGGTGCTGGGATCGTCCAGCCCCTTGGGGTCGCCCATCGGCCAGCGGTCGGGCTCGAAATTGCGGATGTAGAGGAAATCGGCCGTCCGCAGCGAACGCTGGGGATAGGGCAGGCAGTCGGGGCGAGCGTGCCCCACATGTCGCTCGCGCCCCGTGATCACCCAGGTGCGCTCGGGATTCACCTGCCCCTGCTCTGGTGACGTGAGCACGTCCAGGAAACTGTGGGCCGTCATGCCCGGATCGGGTTGCTCCCCGCAGGCCTCGAGAAAGGTCGGCGCCAGGTCCATCAGGTTGATGAAATCGTCGACCACGCGCCCCTCCGGAATCCGTCCCGGCCAGCGCGCCCCGAGGGCCACCTCGCAGCCCATGTTGTAGAGGTTGCACTTGCCGCGGGGGAACCCCGGGATACCATGGTCTCCGCTGACCACCACCAAGGTGTTCTCCAGCTCGCCGATCTCTTCCAGCCGTTCGAGCAGCACCCCCAGTCCAGCGTCCACCGCCAGACACTCGCCCAGATAGTCGCAGACATCCTCGCGCACCTCGGGCACATCGGGCAGGAAATCGGGCAATCGGCCCTCGAGATCGTCGGGGTTCAGGCCCCACAGCGCCTCGCCCGAGCCCTGCGTCCAGCGCCGATGCGTGTTGGTGGGCCCCCACCAGTAGCTAAAGGGCGCCCCCTCGGGTCGGGCATCCAGGAAACTGTCGAAATTGGCCCGCACCTCGTCCAGCAGCGATTCCTTGGCGGCTTCCACGCCCATCGTCTCTGCGCGCTTGGTGGCGTTCTGAGAGAACTGGCAAAAGGCCGACCCTGCGGAGGCATAGCGTGTGCGCGCCCCGCCGTGGGGGGCATCCAGCGGACGTCCCGGCGACCAGGCCTTGTAGGTGAATCCAACGTGGTAGCCGGCCTTTTCCAGCAGCAATGGATAGCTGGGGATCGACTCGTCCCAAATGGCGCCCTGCAGAATCGCGCCCAACCCCGTCTGCCACCAGTACCGCCCCGAGTGCAGCGAGCTGCGGCAGGGGGTACAGGAGGGCGCCGTCACAAAGGCGTTGGTGAACAGCACCCCCTCGTCGACCACCCGTGTAAAGTTGGGTGTGTCGAGCAGGGCGCTCAGCGAGTTGGGGCCCTCCACGCGGGAATAGGGCGCGGCATAGCGTCCCCAGTCATCGGCAAAGGCAAAGAGGATATTCGGGCGTCGCTCGGACATGGCATGTCTCCCTGGGCCGCTTGGGCCGGATGTTTCTCCGCACGGCTACCGATTATAGCCCGCGTTCCCGGCGGTACAAGCGCCATCCGACCTCGCGCTTGCGACGCCATCGCCGATGTGGTACACATGCCCCTACGCTCAACAACGCTCGGGGCAAGGAGGCCATGATGAAACCTGTCGGTATGGGAGTGGTCGGGGCCGGATCGATCGGCATTCGCGCCGCGCTGATGCACCTGTCGCTGGACGACGTCCAGGATCGCGTTCGGCTGGCGGCCGTCTGTGACCCCGTACCGGGTCGCGCGGAGGCGGCGGCGGAGCGCTTTGGCGTGGGCGCGGCATACGAGAGCTATGAGGAGCTGCTGGCCGACCCGAATGTCGACGCGGTGACCATCGGCTCACCGATTGGTTTTCACTTTCGACAGGGCATGCAGGCCGTCGCGGCCGGCAAGCACATGCATTTCAACAAGACGATGACCATCACCTCCCAGGAGGCCGACACGCTGATGGCGGCGGCGCAAGAGGCGGGCGTCCACATCGTCGCCTCACCGGGGATGATGCTCCATCCGCACAACCAGCGCATCCGCCGGGCCATCTTGGAAGGACGTCTGGGCAAGCTGGCCTGGGCCATCGCCGGCACCTCGGCGGGGAGCGGCACCTATCACCTCGAGGAGGGCGTGCGCCAGGGAGACGACCTGCTGAGCAACATCAGCCCCGCCTGGTACTTTCGCAAGCCGGGCGGCGGGCCACAGTACGACGTCACCGTCTATTGCCTGCACAACCTGACCGGCATTCTCGGTCCGGCCAAGCGCGTCACGGCGCTCTCGGGCATCGTGCTGCCGCAGCGCGCCTTTCACGGTGAGATGCTGCCCTGCGACATGGACGACAACACCCACCTGCTGATCGATTTTGGTGACGCCTGCTTTGCCTATATCTTTGGCTCGGCTGCCGGATCGCCCCTCACCCAGGGCTTTCAGCCCAGCTTTTACGGCATGGCGGGGACGGTGGTCGGCACCACGCTGGGCGAATGTGACCTCAAACTGGAGGGCGATCATCAGCCGCATGTGGTCGGGCAGCACGCCGCGATGGGCGAGAACCACGTCTATCAGGACATGATGCAGCTGGTCGACACGATCCACAGCGGCGAGCCCTCGCTCGCCAGCCCCGACCACGCCCGTCACGTCATCGAGATCATCGAGGCCGGCTATCGCGCCGCCGAGACGGGCCAGACCCAGACGCTACGCACGACCTTTGAACCGATGCCGCTCGAGTCGCTGGCCGCCTGGCCAGAGGAGGCAGGAGCATGACACGCGTTCTGATCACCGGCGCCAGCGGGCGCTTTGCGCCCTTTGTCATCGATGCCCTGCGCCACGACTATGAGTTGGTATTGACCTCGCGGACACCGCCCGCCGAGCGGTACAAGGACCTGCCCTGGATCAAGGCCGATATCACCCAGTTCGACGACTGCCGCCGCATGGTGGAGGGGATCGACGTCATCCAGCACCAGGGCGCCAACCCCTACCCCAGCGACCATCCCCGTATTCGCGAGCAGATGAGCGAACGAGGCGACGACTTGCCGGACCTGGACTATACCATGCAGGCCAACATCATGGGTCCCTACTACTTGCTGATGTCGGCGGTCGAGGCGGGCGTCAAGACGGTGGTGATGACCGGCTCCAACTGCGCCTTTGGGCAGGGCTATCGCATCTCGGATCGCCCCTTTCCGGTCAAGTACCTGCCGATGGACGAAGAGCACCCTTCGGACGTGGAGGATTCCTATTCCTACAGCAAGCTGGCCGGCGAGGAGCTGTTGGCCCAGTTCACCCGCGCCTATGGCATCCGCACCTATATGACGCGGCCGTCGGGCATCTGCCCCGAGGATCGGCTGCGCAACATGGCGGCGAACGCCAAGCCCTGCACCGGCTGGAGCGAATGGATGTTTGCCTATGTGCCCAGCGTCGATCTGGCCAGCATGCAAAAGCTGATCATGGAGCAGGCCGATACGTTGCCGGCGCACGACGTCTTTGTGGCCAACGCCTTGGATTCGTCGCTGCTCGAGCCGACCATGGAGGTGATCGAGCGCTTTCGGCCAGAGCTGGCGCCGCTCTGCCGCGGAATCAGCGGCCACGACGCGCTGTTCTCGCCGAAAAAGGCGCAGCGCGTACTGGGCTGGGAGCAGACCGTGAGCTGGCGCGACTTTTTGTAGACAACAGACCTTGGAGGCCCGAGGGATCGTCTACCACAGAGACCACAGAGGGCACAGAGGGCACAGAGAAAGGGTGGAGAGAGTCTGCGGGCACCACGCAACCACTTGCGTCGCGGCGACCGGCGGATGGAGAGAGTGCTGGCCAGCACCCTACGGTCAAGCAACCTTCCGGAGGCTCCACGACCTCCGGAAGGTTGGTGCTACAGTTCTCGCTACAGCGCCGCGACCATCCGATCCAGCGCCTCTTGCAGTTGCGCCCGTGGGCAGCCAAAGTTCAGCCGCACGTGGCGGCGACACTCGGGATCAAAGAACCAGCTCGGCGTCAGGCCGACCCGAGCGTTCTTGAGAAAGTACTTGAAGGGATTGCCCGCAAAAGCCGCCTCGCGGCAATCGAGCCAAGCGAGATAGGTCCCCTCCGGCTTGACCATGCGGATGCCGGGCATCGAGGATGACACGGTCTCATGGACGAGATCGCGATTGGCGCGCAAATAGTTCAGCAGGTCCTCAAGCCAGCTGTCCCCTTCGCGGTAGGCCGCCAGCGCCGATAGGTACCCCATGATGCTCACCGATCCCAGGATGCCGCGTCGACCGGCCTCAAAGCGCTTGCGCAACTCCTTGTCGGGGATGATGGCCACCGAGGTCTTGAGCCCCGCGATGTTAAAGGTCTTGCTGGGGGCCATCAGGGTGATACTGCGCGCCGCCACCTCGGAACTGAGGCTGGCGATGGGGATATGCTGGTACTCGGGATAGACCAGGTCGCAGTGAATCTCGTCCGAGCAGATGAACAGATCGTGGCGCAGGGCCATCTCGGCCATCCGCTCGACCTCCGCTCGACGATAGACGCGCCCGGTCGGGTTGTGGGGGCTGCAGAGCAAGAACAGCCGCGTGCGGTCGTCGATGGCGGCCTCGGTGCGCTCCCAGTCCATCCGCGAATGGCCCTCGTCGTCCGCCACCATCGGCGCGACCCGCAACTCGCAGCGGGCAAACTCGGGACAACGTAGCAGGTTGCCATAGGTCGGCACCTGCACCAGGATGCCGTCGCCCGGCTCGGTCAGCGCCTGACAGGCGACGTTAGCGGCCGGCACGACGCCCGGTACGAAGAGCAGCGCCTGCGGCGAGACGTCCCAGTCGTACAGCCGCTTGAGGCGATCCACGACCACCGCGCGCAGTTCCGGCGGCTCTTTGGCATAGCCAAACACGCCATGCTCGACGCGCTGCCGTATCATGTCAAGCACGGGATCGGGCGCCAGAAAATCCATGTCGGCCACGCCCATGGGCACGACATCGGGGTCAAAAGTATGCCACTTGGATGACTCGCTGGCATAGCGGTCGATACGCTGGTCGAATCGCGACAACTCTGTCATCGTCTACCTCGTCAGGAAATAGATATTGTGCCGGATTCTACCCCATCTGGGCACAGGGCCGAAACCAGCGCGTCGCTGCTCAGCGTCCTTGACCCCGCTGCCGGGCATTCTATAATGCGCTCACCCTGCGCCATGGAGGCAACATGAAGCTCGACTATCGCCGAACATTCATCCTGGGCTTTGGTTTCTTTGGCATCTCGATCATCTGGTCGGTCTATAACGCGTTTGTGCCCATCTTCCTGCGGGACTATGTGTTGCCCTGGTGGCTGGTCGGGTTCGTGATGACCTTTGACAACCTGCTGGGCATCACGCTGCTGCCCTATATCGGCCAACTGAGCGACAACACGCGCACCCGCTGGGGACGGCGCATACCCTTTATCATGATCGGCGCCCCCATCGCCGCCCTGTTCATGCTGGCGGTGCCGCTGATCCACACCAACATGGAGCACGTCGGCTCGACGTTGGCGCTGATGATGGGCGTGATCATTGTAATGAACGTGGCCATGGCCATCTTTCGCACGCCCACCGTGGCCCTGATGCCCGACATCACCCCACCGGCGCTGCGCAGCAAGGCCAACGGCATCATCAACTTGATGGGCGGCCTGGGCACCTCGATCGCTTTCCTGATCGGTGGCATGCTCTTTTCGAGCAACGTGATCTATCCCTTTGCCCTCGCCACGATCGTGCTGTTGATCGCCGAGGGAATCGTCATCTGGCGTGTAAGAGAGCCCGAGGACTATGTCGTCGAGGAGGCCGTCGAGCGGCCGGGATTGCTCGATTCGCTACGCGAGACCATCGCCAACGCCGTCGAGATCGCTCGCGCCCCCGAAAAGAGTGCCCTCTATGTCTGCCTGGCCATCTTTTGCTGGTTCATGGGGTACAACGCCGTCGAGGCGTTCTGGACCTCGTATGGCCGCGAGGTGATCTATGCCAGCCAGATCGCCAGCGGCGCCATGACCGCCGCACAGGCCGTCTCTCGCAGCACCATGCAGCTCACCTACCTGTCGGCCGCCTTTCTGATCTTTGCGCTGCCCTCGGGGTTTGTGGCCACGCGATTCGGTCGCAAACGCACCATCATGACCGGCCTGGTGCTGCTGGCTGTGCTCTGGATGGGGCTGCTGATCATTCCCAACCCCACCTATGTCACCGTGGCGCTGATCATCTCGGGGATCGCCTGGGCCTGCGTCAACATCAACTCGCTGCCCGTAGTCGCTGACCTGGCGCCTCGTGATCGCGTGGGGGCCTATACCGGCCTCTACTATTTCTTTTCCATGCTGGCTGCATCCACATCACCGACCATCGTGGGCTGGCTGATGGATTGGCTGGGCCTGCGGGTGATGTTTGTCTTTGCCTCGCTGTTCATGGCCTTGGCCGCCCTCTGCATGACGCGCGTACGCCGCAGCGAGCCACCCGAACCGGCCGATCTGGGGGCCTCGCTCGAGATGGTCGCCGAGGCCGACATGTAGCCGATTCCGCCAGACCATCGCCTCCTGGGGCCAACATACTGATCACTACCCGACCCGCTGGCCCCAACGATGGCTGGCGGGTCTCTGGTTTTCGTGTCATCGCTTTGCGGATTTAGTCCGCGGAGCAGTCGTTCGCAGGGCTAGTCCCCTGGAAGGGAGATCGACATGAAGTGGCGAACGCTATTCACCCACCTTTTCGTCTGCCTGGTGCTCGTGGCCACCATGGTCGCGGCTGTCGGCTGCAAACCCAAGGTGATCGAAAAGGCGCAGCAAGCTGTCGAGGAAAAGGTGGGAGAGACCGCCAAAACGGTCGTGGCCAAGGCCGCTACCGTGGTCAGCGAGACGCCCACCAAAAAGAGTGCCCCGGCCAAGGCCACCAAGCCGGCCGCCAAGACCGAGAGCGACAATGACGACGAGGATGAGCCGGTCAAGCTCTCGTCGGCGGACGATCTCGATAGCTATCGGGAAAAGGTCGTCTGGAAAACCGAGCATAGCGACGAGGATCCGCAGCATGTTGAGATGCTGCTGGAATACGAGCGCAAGACCCCCGCCCGCCGCATCGTCCAGACACACTACTTGCCGTCGGGCGAGAGCGAGACCTCGGAACTGATCCAGATCGGCGACACGACCTATATGGGCATGGGCGACGAATGGGTCACCATGCAGAGCGAGGACGCCGAGGAAAACGTCGACGATCACCTGACCGGCTGGGCCGATCCCTCTTCGATTATCGACGACTGCAAGCGCAAGGGCAAGGATACCATCAACGGCATGGCTTGCGTCCACTATTCCTGCGACGAAAAGGCCTTTCAGCAGCAGGCGTTGCTGGGATATGGCGCCGCGGGGATCAAGGTCATTGAGGGTAGCTATGACTTTTGGATCTCGACCAAACACGACATCGCCGTCAAGACTATTTGGACCTGGCGCGGCGAGGACCCAGACGGCAAGCCCTACTCGTGGAGTTTCGAGTCAGAGGTGATCGACATCAACAAGCCGGTCAGCATCGAGAAACCCGAGGGCGCCCAAGAGGCCGGCCTACCCGAGGATATCCCTCTGATCGATGGCGCCAGCGAGGTCAACACCATCGGGCCAATGGTCATGTTCAAGGTCGCCAAGCCACAGGCCGAGGTGATCGCCTACTATGAGCAGCAGATGACCAAGGCCGGCTGGGCCAAAGAGGATGCCCCGGTACCGATGATGATGACCTTTAGCAAGGGCACGCGTACGGCACAGGTCATGGTCGGCGAGGGTGACGAGGTCGAGGTCACCATTATGGTGCAAGTAGAGCAGTAGGAGCGAGACAGCTATCCACAACGGGGGCTGCCTTTGGGCGGCCCCCGTTTGTCTGCTCTCGTTTGCCCATCCCCCTCATCACCGCTAGAATGCCCCGGCTCCCAAACCCCCACAACGAAAGGAAGAATACTGTGCGTCAACGATTCATCACGCTACTGGTCGTGCTGCTGCTCTTGATCTCGACGGTGACCGCTTGCGGCCCCAAGAAAAAGGAGCCCGCCCAGCCCGAACCCACCGCCACCACGCAGCCGGCCGCCCAGGCCGATCCCACCGCCACAGCGATCGTCGAGGACGATGCCGAACAGGGCGACAAAGAGACCGACAGCCCCTCTGACAGCGAGGCCGACACCGAGACCGAGGAACAGGACGACGATGCCTCCCAGGCGGATGCGGACGACGACGATGACCAAGGCACGCCGCTCTCGTCCTCCGATCTGATCGATCCCCGGGAGCTGGACAGCTTTCGCCAGACGATCAACTGGTCGTCGCACGATCCAGAGGAAGGTTATCTGACGGGCGAGATGCTGATGGAGTGGTCTCGCAAGGACCAGGCAACCCGCACGGTACTCAATGTCGGCGGCGACGCAGGCGAAGAGATGCTCAGCGAGATCATCCAGATCGGCGACACGACCTATATGCAGGTCGGTGAGGAGTGGATGACCATGCAGAGCCCCGATCAAGAGGCAGCCAACGACATGGTGATCGGCTGGAGCGATCCCTCTGAGCTGATCGACGAATGCAAGTCCAAAGGCCGCGACACGATCAACGGCATGGCCTGCAAACACTATCTCTGCGACAAGGATGTCTTTATGAGGATTGGCATCCTGGGCATGGGCAGCGGAGAGGGCGACCCACTGGATGGCATGACGGTGGAAGAGGGTAGCTACGAGTTCTGGATCTCGACCAAGCACAACATACCGGTCAAGACCATCTGGCAGTGGAAGGGCACGCACGAGGATGGCGACCTGTATGATTGGTACTTTGAGTCAGAGATCACCGACATCAACAAGCCCATCACCATCGAAGAGCCGGCCGAAGCGGAGGAAGCGGGCCTGCCCGACGATATCCCGCTCATGGAGGGTGCCACCGAGGTCGGCATGTTTGGCGACATTGTCTCCTTTGTGGCCGGAGCCCCGCAGGATGAGGTCATCGCCTACTATTTGGAGGAGATGCCCAAGAAGGGCTGGGCACAGGAGAGCACGCCCATCCTCTCGATGATGACGTTCGCCAAGGACGGCCGCACGGCGACGGTCATCGTCGGTGACGAGGATCCGCCCTCGGTCACCATCATGGTCAACGAAGAGTAGCAAGCCTCCAGCCAAGGCCAAAAGCATCAGCCGGGGGTCGACCCATTCACGGGTTGACCCCCGTTCGCATTCTAGGCCTCGGCCATCTCGGGCGGAAACGTCAGCGGCGCTGGCTTGCTGGCATCCTGGGCCAGCGATAGCGCCCCCTGGGGACACGCGCCGACGCAGACACCACAGCCCATGCAAGCGGAGGTGTCTACGACCGCCTGCGCGTCACCGAGCGCCAGCGCGCCAAAGGGACAGCGCTGCACGCACTCGCCGCAACGCACGCAGCGCGCCTGGTCCACTTGCGCCACATAGCCCGAGGAGATCAGCATGGGCGTGCCGTTGCGCTGCGCGGTCATGGCCCCGCAGCAGCAAGAGCAGCAGTTGCAGATGGCATAGAATCGGTCCAGCATGGCCTCTTTAAAGAACACGTGGTGCACATGGCCCCGCTCGGCTTCCGCGTGCAGAATCGCCACCGCCTCATCCTGATCGATGGCTCGCGAGCGCTCGGGATGATGCTCGAGGATGAACGAGGCAAAGGGATCGCCCATGATCAGGCAGACGTCGAGCGGCAGGCAGGGGTTCTCGCGTGAGAGGCGGCAGGGACAGTCGAGCGCCACAATGGGCATATCGCACGATAGAATCAGTTCGCGGGCTGCATGGTAGGGGATCACACTCTCGGGCACCACGGTGTCGACGGCCTCGTTGATCCGCACCAGCCGCACAGCCTCCTCGGTGGGCACCACCTTGCCGTGGTAGCTCTCGGCCCAGGCCTGTGGACGCAGCGCCTTGAGCAACCAGGGAGCAAAGAGCAGGCGCTTGGGGAGCTGTCGTCTCAGTTCGCCAATGGCCGAGCCGATATAGCCATAGGGCCAGCGGGCATAGACATAGGCGTGGATGAACTGGCCCAGGCTCTTGTCACGGGCGCGCGTCTCGCGCCATAGAGCCCGCGTGCTCGCACGAAACAGTCCCATAGTCCCTCCTCGTTCGCGGTTCGTCGCCTCAGCGACAGACCAGCATCGGCAGCCACATCCGATCGGGCGCGCCCACCGGATCAGAGGCCGCTCCCAGCCGTTCCCAGGACAGCGCCACATCGGCCATGCCCAAACGGTCGGCGTGCTCCAGGCAGATGAGCAGTTCCCCTCCCGGCCAGACCATCGTGCCGCTATACGCCTCGGGTTGCAGACTCTTGCCCTCGATCAGCAACCGTTCCCCGACCCATAGCCGCACGCTGTCGTCGGCCTGAAGGTCAAA
>Ga0180436_10004664_pt1 | contig 12254 bp, 7 predicted proteins | sample SS_ome_2_FD_132434 | JGI IMG/M metagenome (GOLD analysis project Ga0180436, IMG submission 132434) | Hypersaline lake sediment archaeal communities from the Salton Sea, California, USA - SS_3_S_2 metaG | ecosystem: Environmental > Aquatic > Non-marine Saline and Alkaline > Hypersaline > Sediment...
CCATTCCCTGTCGCCTCAATCATGTCGCCCATTCACACCTATTTCGTGGAATACCCGGCACTGCGTGAACTGTTTCCACTGGACAACAAAGCGAACGCGATTCTGCTCGATGGCCGTACCGAGTACTACTCACTCCTGAAGGTTGAGGCGTGGGATGGATTTGAATTCGCATACATTGGGGCACTGGTGGTGATCGCACTAGCCGTTTGTGCACTGAGCATCGCCAGCGATCGTCAGGAAACGCCGTGGGCTCTTGTCCTGGGCGGATTCATCGTGCTTGCAGTTATGACGATCCACGAATTGGCAGCCGCAGCCCTTGTGGCGGCGGCTGTCGCGGGCACAGTCGGACAGCGCTGGTATCAGCGGACGTTCCCCCAGGAGTACACGACGAAGCCGTCAGAAGTGCTGTTCTCACGAGCTGGCCGTGCGGTGACAGTTTTCTCCTTTGCCCTGGTTGGCTTTCTGATTGTGACCGATCGCGTCCCCACACGGACGCCGGTCGGCACTGGCTTTACATCCGACTTCCAGACAACTCTCAACTCCCTGAAGAACCAATTTGAGTCTCTTCCGGAGGACGCGTCGATTCTACATACGCGCCCTGAACTAGGTGATTTTCTGATTTGGAACAATCGGCAAAGCTATGTCGACAGCCGGATCCGTCCGTTTGGCGTTCCAGATGCCGACGGGACACCCATTCGCAGGTACATGGAACTCCGAAAGGGTGTTATGGCGGCTGCGGCCCTCGAGAGCCAGGCGGCAGCGAAGGCCACTACAGAGTCTGCGGAGATCGCTGACGAAGAAAACGCCGAAACACAACAGTCTGAGGTTACGTTCGATCCAGATGCAATTCACGCACAACTCAAGGAAGAGGGCATCTCACACGTCATCGTTCGGCTGTCACCTCCGGGACCACCTGACTATCGAAGTATGCGAGTTCTCGGCAGCGCTCCGGATTCATGGCTGCTAACAGATCTTGCTTCCTCAGCCGCCATTTTTACCTACCTTCCGAATGCAACAGAGTCACCAGAACCCTACGACGCGAGGGATACGGCTTTCCGGCAGGTAACGCAACAGGACATGCGAAGGTTTGAGTACGCTCGTGAACCAAGCTTCTACGAGCAACATCTCTATCGGTCACGTGCCGAAGTCCCCGAAGATCTCCGAATCGCCCGACATTTCGCTTCTGTTACCGTCACTCCCTCGACGGCCATGACGGCGATACGCGCTGCCAGCCGAGTCCTGACGGAGGATAGTCAGAATGCAGGTGCTTATTACGCACTTGCCATGGCTTATTCTCAACTCGGTGGCTGGGAACGACAACGAGCCACTCAGTCCGGCGGTGCGTATCCTTCGGACCTGCGGTACATGCAAACAGTAATGGCGGCCAGGCAGGCCGTCACAGCGAATCCGGAACTGACTCAAGCCTGGAGCCTGCTGGGACAGGTTTATGGCGAGCGAGGTCGGATCGCTCAGGCAGTCGAGTGTCTCGATCGGGTCATTGCAGCGACGGCAGCGTCAGTTTCGCGAGGGGAACCTGGGACGTCAGCGGAACAGCTTGATCAAATGCGAGGCGCAAGAAACGCGATGGCCGGTCGCCTCCAGGCTGTCAGGGATCAGATTGACAGGGCAAGCAGGGAGTCTGCCCCGGAAGATCCCACACAGAGGGCAGTCTTCATGCACCAATTGGCTGAACATGCAGCGAAGTCGGGAGACACTACAACGGCACTCGACATGCTGCGTGACAACGAGGAAAGCATCAAGGCGAATGCTGCTCAAATCTTCGCGCGAGCACAAATGCTGAAAGGTCAATTGCTTTTTGAATCCGGCGCACTGCAGGAGGGCAGCCAGGTCTTTGTGCAGCTGGATAGCGCCGCCCAGCAGCAGGACAAGTCCGGATCGCGAATCCTGCCATGGCACACCATGTCGTTTTACTCGTTAATCAGCCGGGGGCTGTACAACGAAGCAACGGAGTTGATGGCAGGAATGCTGGGCACCCTGCGAGATTCTGGTTCAAAACAACTCGAAACGGGCCACATGCTTGTACGGCTGCCATTCGTCGCCCAGATTGAAACAGCTCTTGCACCGGAACTTCCTGTCGTCATGCAATGGCCGCTGAGCCAACTGGCAGAGCAGGAACCACTGATGCGCCAGCGACCGAATGCCCAGGCTGAACCACAATTCATGCTGGCGTTAACCGATATGGAAGCGGGAAACACAGAAGCTGCTAAGGTTGGATTCCAGTCGGTCATTGCGGAGTGCGGACAAAACCCTTACCGACCGCTGGCGGCGACATACCTGACTTTACTCGACGATGATGCGGAGTCTTTCCTGAATGACAACTTCACCAACATCTGGGAAGACTGGGATGATGTCGGATTCGAACCAAGACTCACCACGTCCGAAACACAGAATGCTGACACGCAGAGCAAAATACCAACCAAAACAGACTCCGAAGAACAGCCCGAGCCAGCGAAACAGCCGGATGCTGCCGCAGAATCTACCCCGCCAGACGATTCACAGCAGTAGCAGTCAGCGCGGGTACCGTCACATTTTCCTCTGCGGCGGTTCCCTGTGGAATCCGATCGCGGACGTCGTACGCCAGTCCGACAGCACGCAATGCTCGGATCGCCCACCAAGTCATGTCGAATTCCCACCATCGATGGCCGGCAGGAGCAACAGACGGATGAGCATGGTGATTGTTGTGCCACCCTTCACCGTACGCCAGAACTGCCACCCACCAGAGATTGCGTGATGCATCGCGCGTTTCGTAGTTGCGGTAACCCCACAGGTGAGTCGCCGAATTTACGAACCAGGTTGAGTGATACGACACTACCATCCTCAGACACATGCCCCAGACGACCAGTGAAACAGCATGTTGCCAGCCGCCCAGAGCCCAACCGATACCAAGTAGCGCAAGACCCTGCCCCCAAAGGATCAGAGCAAAAGACCTCTCAAAGAACTGCAGCATTCTGTCATCAACCAGTTCCGGGGCGTACCGCCGATACAGAAGTTCCTGCTCTGCCTCTCTGCGGTGAACGAAGAGCCACAGAAGATGAGCCCACCACGGCCCGACCAGTGGCGAATGAGGATCTCCTTCACGATCTGATCTGTGGTGGTGGAGTCGATGAGTCGCCGCCCAGGTCAACGGGGAACCTTCAGCTGAAATCGAACCAGCCAGCAACACCAGAAACTTCACAGGAGTTCGCAGTTTGAGTGACTTGTGTGAGAGATAGCGGTGATACCCAAGACAAATCCCAATGCTGCACGTAAACCAATGCAGAACCACACAGATGCCCAACCCGGTCCATGAAAAGAAGAACGGCGCAGCCAGCGCTCCGACATGCACCGCCGCAACAAAGACCGTCACTACCCAGTCGATATTGTCAATACGGAAACGATCCTGAGCAAACGAGGCGTGAAGCGTTTCAGTATCAGCAGCTGCTTGTGTGCGACCAGTCTTGCGACCCTGAGCCAAAGTGGGTGATTGGGCCGACGCTGTAGCCAACTCTGTCATGTTTCTCGAACTTTCTCGAACAAATCCCGCGACGATTCGACACCTGCCGGGAGAGCAGCCGAACCGATGATTCAGTCAATGGCGGAGAACGGTACGACTGCTATCGGCGACCTGCAACCTGACTCTGTCCGGTCGCCGTCACACGACTGTCAAAACACTGTCACAGACACAACTCATTGGTAATCAACCACTTACCACTTGCAGCAACCCGTGAAATACAACGTCTGCGAAACTCTGAGTTACCCTGAAGACAGGACAGCCGGGAACGCCAGACATCCGGCGCCTCGAATTGAAGCAGCTGTTCTGGTTCTTGCGGTGGGCTGTTATACAGCGACGCTGGGATTCAATCAGGCGGTCGAGCTGCTTCGTATCCTGATGTCCGGCGTCTTCCGATTCGCATCTCAAATCTGCCGCTCCCTTCCTGGGAATCGGTGAATCCAACAGCAGACTCATTAATAGTCGGCAGCGATTGATCACAATCCACTTTGCACGTCACTGCTGCCGTGACATTGCTCGCTGGAAGGCGCTACCAGAAGTCGCTACAAAGTCACATCAACTATGATGCCATGTGTTTCAGATCCGCCTTCTGAAGGAAACTCAAATGACGCGCCGTAGCTGGGTCGATCCTGACACAAACGACCCCCTCATTGACGACTATGCGAAGCAACTCAAGAGCTTTATGCGTGCGTTCCAGGATGGTGTCATCAGCGACAAGGAGATCAGCGATCAGGAAGCACGCCTGGTGGATCTCATGAAAGAGGTCGAAGACCTCCTGGACGATGAGACACACGCAAAAGTCACAAAACTTCTGTGTGAACTTACTGCATACGATATCATGCAGTTGACCTACGAGATGCAGCAGGCCAGAGCCACCATGTTCAGAGGATAAGCAGCAACATTTTTCCGATGGTGGTGCCACTGCCGTGATACCTGCACTTCCCAATCCGTCACCCCATTCGTTTGTTCGTTTATGAATCGAATTAATGTCATTTGAAGGTAAGAACGCAGTCGTCACCGGATCCTCCAAAGGGATTGGACGTGCTGTCGCGATTGAACTGGCCCAACGCGGGGCAAATGTGACAGTGAACTATCGATCGGGTGTTGAAGATGCAAACGAGGTTGCTCAACAGATCCGTTCACTGGGTCGCGGAGCACTTGTCGTCCAGACAGATGTGGCAAGCCAGGCGGGCGTCGAGGCGATGGTGGAGGCGACGGTGACTGAATTCGGTAGCGTGGACTACTATGTTTCGAACGCGGCATTCAGCGACCGCGAAGTCATGATCGACGCGGACATGAAGGGCTTCGAGCGTACTGTCAACGTCACAATGTGGGGCGCGTTCTATGGAGTGCGTGCTGCTTCGCAACAGATGGTGAAACAGGGAACTGGTGGAGCCATCACCGTTATCAGTTCCCCTCATGCTGTCCTCGCGATCCCGACCGCGATGGCCTACAACATGTCGAAGGCAGCCATCGACCATATGGTCCGGACTGCGGCCATCGAATTAGTATCACACAACATTCGCGTGAATACATTTCACCCCGGATGGATTGACACACCTGGAGAACGGAAGTTCTTTACCGAAGAACAGCTCAAAGAAGGTGGCGAAAACCTTCCAATGGGGAGACTCGGCACCCCGGAGGAGATGGCCAAAGGAATCGCATTTACTCTCAGTGACGACGCGGCATACATGACCGGCAGCACGTTATCGATGGACGGTGGCGTTGGCCTGCCCTGGTGGTCCAATCGAGCCGCAGGTGAGATGTAACATCGCAAGGGCGGCTACAGCCGCAGGACAGAGTGTTACACGCCCGTACACCCACGGTTTCGCAAATGCGCTCGGAACACACGCTGATGCCCATAGTGCGAGCATATCAGCCCATATTATCTGGCTAGCTGTGCCGATTCTGACGGGCAGACCAGCACTGCAGTCGGTGAGGACAAATCGTCTTGAATCGTTACAGATTCCATGAAGCGCAACCATTCGTAGTAATCAAACTGGATGGCCGAATGATCTCAGCAGGCGCTTGACAACTGGGCACACAAAATCCAAACTCCATTCCACAGAGATGGGCATCCTACTTGCTGTCTCTCCCACCCACGGTCATTCCGATTCTGTCTGCCGCTCTCCTTCCTACCTCCAGGCAGGCATTCCCACTCACGGAGTTTCTCAGATGAAGCGCCAAACCTCGCGCCGTGATTTCCTTCAGGTTGGCTTCTGCGGTGGCATTGGATTGTCGCTGCCTCAGTATCTGCAGCTAAAGACAGCACAGGCAGACATCAAAGACTACGCATCTGTCGAAGGAACTGCAAAGTCTGTCATCTTCATCTTCCTGCCAGGAGGAATGGCGCATCAGGAAAGCTTTGATCCGAAACCATACGCTCCGGTTGAATACCGAGGACCACTGTCGCACATCAACACGAACGTCAACGGTGTGCAAATCAACCAGCTTTGGCAACACACAGCAAAGGTGACCGACAAACTGACAATCTGTCGTTCCATGACACATGGCGAGGCAGCTCATGAGCGTGGCACTCACAACATGTTCACGGGGTATCGGCCCAGTCCGGCGTTGAAGTTCCCCAGCATGGGCAGCGTCGTCACGCACGAATTCGGACCGCGAAACAATATTCCTCAGTATGTCTGTATTCCAGGGCAGCCGAACGAATTCGCCGGAACGGGCTACCTGAGTTCATCGTACGCCCCATTCAGTCTGGGTTCTGATCCAGCTGCGAATGGATTCAACGTCCGAGACCTCAAACTTCCAGGCGGTGTTGATGCCGAACGATTTGCGCGTCGCCGCGCAGTACTGGATGTCGTGAACCAACAGTTCACCAGCAACACGAAAGCAGACTCACTCGACGCAGTCGGAACGTTCTATGACCGAGCTTACGGAATGGTTGCGTCGCCGGAAGCTCAGGAAGCATTCGACCTGTCAAAGGAACCCGACAAGCTGAGAGACGAATACGGTCGGAACACAGCCGGAGCGAGAATGCTGATGGCTCGTCGACTTGTTGAAGCTGGTGCACGATTTGTCACACTCACCTACGGCGGGTGGGACATGCACGACAACATCGAAGGCGGAATGAAGGGGCGTGTCCCTCAGCTGGATCAGGGATTCGCTCGGCTCATCAGCGACCTCGACGAACGAGGCCGACTGGATGACACTCTCGTTTGCATCGCCAGTGAATTCGGACGCACGCCGAAAATCAACGGCACAGCTGGCCGCGATCACTGGCCAAAAGTATTCAGTGTTGTTCTGGCCGGAGGCGGCATCCAGCGAGGACTTGTTTACGGAACATCTAACTCGACAGCGAGTGAGCCGGAAGACAATCCACTCACGGTTCAGGACTGGGCAAGTACAATTTACCACTGCCTTGGAATTGTTTCCGACAAGGAACTGATGGCTCCTGGCGATCGGCCAATTGAAATTGTCAACGGCGGCAAGGTTCGCAGAGAACTTCTTGTTTGATAGTTGGCGCATAGACGAAGAACGGTGCGTCGTCCGGCATTCCTCAGCGGGCCGGTGTGATGAGTCCTGTGCGACTTACTTCGGACGACACTCTGAATCGGCTCAAACAGCCCGCGTCATTTCAGCAAAAGGGTGACTCATGCGTCGCCATGTGCTTCTTGCAGCAATCGCCTGTCTGTCATGCATTCCCGCCGGACAGGCTTCCGACCCTCGCCTGACAGTCATCACACCACGAGGAATCCAGCGCGGAACAGAAACCGTGGTCACATTCAGTGGCGCTCGACTGAACGACGCGGAAGAGATCTTCTTTTACGAAACTGGATTCGAAGTCAAAGAGATCAAAGCAATCGACGGAAACAGGATCTCAGCGACAGTGATCGTCGCCGCGGACTGTCGCCTGGGAGAACATGTTGCTCAGGTCCGAACGAAATCAGGTATTTCAGATTACCGGACGTTCTACGTCGGCGCTCTCCCGGTGGTCCAGGAGAAGGAACCAAACACGAAGTACGACGAAGCTCAACAAATCGAGCAGAATACGACCGTCCAGGGAATCGTCACATCAGAAGACGTCGATTACTTTGCAGTCACCTGCACGAAAGGTCAGAGGCTGTCGGTTGAGATCGAGGCAATGCGCCTGGGACAGGCTTTTTTTGACCCGTACATCGCCATCCTGGATCCGAATCGGTTTGAACTGGCCGCCGTTGATGATGCCCCGCTCGTCAGGCAGGACGCGATTGCTTCAGCCGTCATTCCTGAAGACGGTGTCTATGTCATTGAAGTTCGCGACACGGGGTACGGTGGGGGAGGCAACGCGCACTACTGCCTTCACGTCGGACCATTTCCGCGACCAACTTCTGTTTTTCCCGCCGGCGGCCAGGTCGGCCAGACTCTCGATCTGAAACTGCTGGGAGACGCCGCAGGTGAGTCCACACTTCAGGTCGCGCTCCCGGCAGAAGAAACAGACTCGTTTCCGATCTGGCCGCAGGACGAACACGGCACTGCAGTGACTCCTCATCAGCTTCGTGTTTCCAAAGACCCCAACGCATTCGAAGTGGAGCCCAATCAGGATCTGGCGACCGCCACGCAGGTTGAGTTTCCGTCCACACTCAACGGAATCCTCAGTGAAGCCGGAGACGTTGATTTCTTTAGGTTCAACGCCAAAAAGGGACAGGTCTTTGACGTTGAGTGCTATGCTCGCCGGATTCAATCCCCTGTCGATCCGGTCATGCATATCTACAAACCGGATAATGGCGTGCTTGCCAGTAACGATGATTCCAGAGGCCCTGACAGCTACGCTCGAATCACCATTCCGGCAGACGGTGAATACAAAGTTCGCGTCACCGACCTGCTTGGCCAGGGCGGTCCGGAATTCATCTATCGCATTGAACTGAATGCTGTCACTCCTGGCCTGACACTCGGAATTCCCCGCGTGGCTCGATACCAACAGGATCGTCAGCGTATTTACGTCCCTCGAGGTGGTCGCTTCGCCACGATCATCTCCGCATCACGAGCCAATTTTGGAGGTGAACTCGAACTGTTGAATCCGGAACTGCCTGCCGGAATCACTATGGTGGCTCAATCGATGCCGGCGAATCTGAACACCATGCCGGTAGTCTTCGAGGCCGCTGCAGACGCGCCGATTGGCGGAACACTGGTTGACTTTGGAGCTCGGTTGAAGAGCGAAGACACGAACATCACCGGCCGCTTCACAAACCGAGCAGATTACATCATTTCCGGTCCTGGTCAGTCTCTGTATGTCTGGAAGGACGTCGATCGACTGCCTGTCGCGGTCGTTGACGAGCTCCCATTCACTCTGGAGATCGTTCAGCCAGCGGTCCCCATCGTCCGCAACGGATCGATGCAGTTGCGCATTGTCGCCACAAAAAAGGAAGGCTGGGATGAAGCCATCTCTGTGCAGTTCCCGTTTCGACCACCAGGAATCGGCGCAAACTCTTCGGTTTCAATCCCGAAAGGTCAGACCGAAGTTGGTTACCCAATCAGCGCCAATGGAAATGCGGCCATCGGCGAGTGGCCTGTTTACGCTATCGGAAGTTCCAATGTGGGTGGTGCTGCCTGGACGGCAACGCAAATGGCCAAACTCGAAATCGCAGAACCGTGGATCGGCCTTACACTCCAGAAATCATCTGTTGAACAGGGCCAGGCAACCGAGGTTGTTGCAGAAGTTCAGATCGCCAAAGAACTAACGAGTCCGGCCAAAGTGGAACTGCTCGGCCTTCCACACAACGTCATGACAACCCCTCTGGAAATCACAGCAGACACCAAGGAACTCGTATTTCCCGTCACGACCAAGGCCGACAGTCCTGCTGGAACTCACAAGAACATTTTCTGCCGGGTCACAGTGACCGAAAACAACGAACCAATTGTACATGCAAGGGTCGGCGAAACTGAAATACGTGTCGATCAACCGCTGCCAGCACCTGTTGCGGCAGCACCGAAGCCCAAAGAAGAACCAAAGCCGATGCCGGCGGCAGAAGCCCCGAAACCGGTCCCAGAGAAACGCCTCACACGACTTGAAAAGCTTCGACTGGAAACAAAGGAACGGGCAGCAGCTCGCGCAGCAGCGCGTGCTGCTGGAACCTAGTCTCACCTGTGGCCGGTGATTCTGCCGGTGAGACAACAATATTCCACCAATTCGACTGATGTCGCCCACCCAATAACTGCTGGCTGCCAGGATTCAACCAATGAATCGTTACCAATTCCACATTGCGTGCCTTGCTCTTGCTGTCGTTTTGACTCCGGCAGTAATCGCAGAAGAAGAAGCGATAGAAGCACCAGCACCTGCTGTCACCGCAATTGTCGTCAATCCGACAGACATCCAGCTGACATCGCAGCGTGACAGACAGTCAATGGTGGTTCAGGCTGTAATGGCTAACGGACTGACTCGTGACATCACCTCCGAATGCCAGTACGCAATTACCGACGGCACGTTCGTAAGGCAGGAAGAGCAGACATTTTATCCGGTTGCTGATGGCTCAACCGCCGTCAAGGTTTCATTCGGCGACCATTCAACCGAAGTGCCGATCACCGTCAAGGATGCCGCCACTGACCCCCCCATCAGCTTCCGTATGGATGTCATGCCGGTCTTTATGAAGAGCAGCTGCAACAACGGCAGCTGTCACGGCGCCGCTCGCGGCAAAGATGGATTCGGCCTGTCACTGTTTGGGTTCGATCCGGCCGGAGACCACTTTCGTCTGACACGTGAACAGCCGGGGCGCCGCATCAATCTCGCTGTGCCCGAAGAAAGCCTCCTGATGGAAAAATCGGCCGGCCAGGTTCCTCACACAGGCGGCAAACGGATGGACGCTGGTGATGAGAAATACAACACGCTCATCCGCTGGCTCAAAGCGGGCGCTCCTGATGATCCCGGTGAGGTGCCGTCTGTCGTCTCGGTCGAACTCTATCCAAGAGAAGCAGTCATGGATGGTGAAGGAGAGACACAGCAACTGTCCGTCCGAGCAAAGTACTCGGATGGAACCGATCGAGACGTCACCTCGCTGGCCTACTTCAGCACGAACAATGAAACATCAGCTGCAGTCGATCAGGACGGCGTCGTAACGGCTCACGCCCGCGGCGAAGCGTTCATTATGGCCCGGTTTGAAACACATACTGTTGGTTCTGATTTCATCGTGTTGCCGAAAGGCCTTGAATACACCGATCCTCAGACCCCCGAGTTCAACTACATCGACACCTTCGTGCATACCAAGTTGCGCAAACTGCGCATAAATCCATCGGAGGTGTGCAGCGATGAAGAGTTCCTGCGTCGGGTCTTCATTGACATCACCGGAACTCTACCGAGTTCAGAAGAACACGCGAAGTTCGTGGCCGACGAGAATCCGGACAAACGAAGTCATGTGATCGATGAGCTTCTTGAACGTAAGGAGTTCGTTGAGATCTGGGTGATGAAGTGGGCCGAGTTGCTGCAGGTTCGGACGGTCGCAAACCGGGTGGAGAAGAAGCCGATGCTGAGATACTTCAACTGGCTTCGAGAGAAAATCGCAAGCAACACTCCGACCGACCAGATGGTGCAGGAGATTCTCAGCTCCAAAGGAGGCACTTTCGCCAGCCCGGCGACAAACTACTATCAGACGGAGACCGAGACGCTCAAGGTTGCTGAGAATGTCGCTCAGGTCTTCATGGGCATGCGCATCCAGTGTGCTCAGTGTCACAACCACCCATTCGACCGCTGGACAATGGACGACTACTACAGCTTTGCTGCGTTCTTCTCACAGATCGGCCGCAAAAAGAGTGACGATCCTCGAGAAACCGTGGTCTACAACACGGGAAGCGGTGAAGTGAAGCACCCCGTTGACGGCCGGGTAATGCCGCCAAAGTTCCTCGGAGGCGCAGCTCCAGATGTGAACGGCAAGGATCGAAGAGAAGTCCTTGCCAAATGGCTGGCGTCACCGGACAACCCGTGGTTCGCCACCAATCTGGCAAACATCGTGTGGGCCCACTTTTTTGGTCGTGGCATCATCGATCAGGTGGATGATGTGCGAATCAGCAATCCATCGGTCAATCAGCCACTGTTGAATGAATTGGGCAGAAAATTCACTGAGTACAACTATGACTTCCGTCAGCTGGTCCGGGACATCTGCAACTCCAGAACCTACCAGCTTTCCACGACAACAAATGAGTCAAACGAATCGGACCACACCAATTTTGCCCACGCTGAACTCCGTCGTATGCGAGCTGAGGTTCTGCTGGACTGCATCACGCAGGTAACCACGACGACCGACAAGTTCCCTGGCCTGCCGGTTGGCGCCAGAGCCGTTCATATTGCAGACGGAAATACGTCCACTTACTTCCTGACAACGTTCGGTCGAGCCAAACGAGAAACTGTTTGTTCGTGCGAAGTGCAGATGGACCCCAATCTGTCACAGGCGCTGCATATGCTCAACGGCGACACGACAAACAACAAGATCCAGCAGGGTGGACTGATTCCATCCCTCCTGAAGGAAGAAACGCCCCACGATCAGATCATCAAAGAGCTATACCTGCGTTGCTTCACTCGTCCTCCTACCGAAGAGGAAACAGCCAAACTGCTCGAAGTCGTTGCCAAAGGAACGGACCCGGCTCAATCGCTGGAAGATATCTTCTGGTCCCTGTTGAATTCTCGTGAGTTCCTGTTTAACCATTGATTGCCGATTACTCCTGATGTTCGGGTTAAATCAGGTAGTTCACACAAGGTTTACCCACCACGTAAATTGTGACGATAGCTAGTCCAACCTCCTCCCTCCGCGAGCCCTTC
>Ga0180436_10004667_pt1 | contig 12250 bp, 11 predicted proteins | sample SS_ome_2_FD_132434 | JGI IMG/M metagenome (GOLD analysis project Ga0180436, IMG submission 132434) | Hypersaline lake sediment archaeal communities from the Salton Sea, California, USA - SS_3_S_2 metaG | ecosystem: Environmental > Aquatic > Non-marine Saline and Alkaline > Hypersaline >...
GCCGGGCGTCGAACAAGTGGGAACCACCGCCATGGGCGACATACTCGCCTCGATGGTGGGCTAGCATACAGCGGGCCGCGCGCCCAGCCGAAAGGAACGCATCATGAACACGTCCGAGTATATCTGGTTCGACGGCGAGTACGTGCCCTGGGCCGACGCCAAAGTCCACGTGCTCTCGCATGCTATGCACTATGGTTCGAGCGTTTTCGAAGGCATCCGCTGCTATGATACCCCCAGCGGCCCAGCGGTCTTTCGCCTGGACGAGCACGTCGCCCGCATGTTCCGCTCCTGCAAGATCTACCGCATGGAGATTCCCTATTCACCCGACGCAGTCGGTGAGGCGATCAAGGGCACGGTGGTTGAGAACGGTCTGAGCGGTTGCTACATTCGGCCGTTGGTCTTTCGGGGCTTTGGCGAGCTTGGCGTGACGCCCCAAACCTGCCCCGTGCAGATGATCATCGCCGCCTGGGAGTGGGGCGCCTACCTGGGTAAGGAAGCGCTCGAGCAGGGTGTCGACGTGGGCGTCAGCTCTTGGCGGCGCATGGCCCCCGACACCTTCCCAGCCATGGCCAAGGCGGGCGGACACTATACCAACTCGCAGCTCATCCGAATGGAGGCCGCCATGCACGGCTATGCCGAGGGGATCGCCCTCGACATCAACGGCTATGCCTGTGAGGGCAGTGGCGAGAACCTGTTCATGGTGCGCGACGGCGTGCTCTATACTCCGCCCCTCTATGCCTCGGTGCTTCCGGGCATCACCCGCGACTGCGTCCTGGTGCTCGCCGAGGAGGCCGGCATCGAGGTGCGCGAATCGCTGATCAGCCGCGAGATGCTCTATATGGCCGACGAGCTGTTCTTTTCCGGGACGGCGGCCGAAATCTCGCCCATCCGCAGCGTCGATCAGATCACCGTCGGCTGCGGCAGCCGTGGCCCCATCACCGAGACGATCCAGTCGGCCTTTTTCGCCATTGTCAAAGGCGAGGCTGAGGACCGCTTTGGTTGGCTAACCCCGGTCAAGTAGGGACGGGGCGGGGCGGACGCAGCAGCGCAGTCACAAGCGAAAACCTCCCAGAGGTCCGAGACCTCTGGGAGGTTCTTGGTTCGGGAGCTCGGGGATGCCAAGATCTTGGCGAGATGCCGGCGACGCCTGCTAGTCTCCCCACAGCCCTCGTTCGGCCGCGCGCGCCGCGTCTTCCATGGCCTGCAGCCAGGCCTGGTGCTTGACGTCCGGCGGATAGGTTCCCGCGTGGGCGTATCCCAGCCGCACGAGTTCACCGTTCACCATCAGATCGTCGATCCACACATAGCGCAGCAGGCGCCCGTATTTGTCGGTATCTGATACGTCGCGCTCCAGCCAAACCTTGCGCTCGCCCACCAGGGCCTCGTTGGCGGCGCTGGCCTCTGGCCCCATGAACTCGACGGGCGAATCGGGTTTGACCGACTCGGGCGCGTTGATGCCGATGTAGCGGACGCGCTGGACCTCGCCGTCGAGCAGTACGGTGATCGTGTCGCCGTCGACGACGCGCAGTACCTCGGCCCATTGGCCCTCGTTGGGTCGCGTGGGGGAGGGCACACCATGATCGGTGGTTGGCGTCGGCTGCGCGACTGTCGGTTTGGCGGCGGGCATGGTCGGGGCCACCACGATCGGCAGGCACCCCCAGAGGCAGGCGGCGAGAGCAAGCAGGACGCAAGCCGAGATCAAGCGATGGGTGATGGTTCTATGCATGGGTACAGTCTACCTATGGCGTTGAGGGTGTCCAGCGGAGAACCCGTGTCCGCGCGGAGGGCGCCAAACGACGTGCCCGATCTTGGAGGAGGTTCGCTTGCGCCGCGATGGCTGCTGGTACGGGCTCGAAGGATCCCACGCAGCAGAACGCAGTGCGTTCTGCCTGGCGAATGGCGTCTGGCCATTCGCTGTGCCTGGGGATGACATGCCGTTCTGGATTGCGAGGCTTGCCGAGTCCCGTAGGGGCGTATCATCATACGTCCCAAGGGTTACCGTATGATCCCCGCACGCTATCGCCTTCTCTGTGCCCTCCGTGTCCGCTGTGGTGCCCTACTCCGTCACCTCGATGCTGGTCAACTGAAAGAGCCAGTTGTTGGCCGGGAGATTGGGCACCACGATGCGGATGGGGCCCTTGTCGTCCGTGGTCCACTCGCCGTCCCGCTTGAGGGCGATGATGGCATTGTCCAGATCGGAGATGGGAATCTCTTTGGCATAGCCGTCGGCCGCCATGCAGACCAGCGTGACCGCATTGGCCGAGATGCCCGCCTCCGCCAGGAGGGGCGCCAGCGCCGGGCCCGACCAACTGGTCAACTCGTCCTCGCCCTGCGACTTGAGCATCATCACCTCCGTCAGGTCGACCTGCTCGCGCTTGACCAGATCATTGTAGCTGAGGGTCATGGGGTTCGAGACCGCGCCCTTGATCTCGAGTTCCCAATCGACCTTGGGCGCGCCGCCGCAGGCCGTCAAGACCGTGGCCAGCAAGAGAGTGAAGAGAATCGTCAGCAGTGTTCGTTGTCGCATCGTAGCCTCCAGAAATGATAAAAGGGACGCCTCCCATGCACTGGAAAGCGTCCCCTGAAGGTCAGTGGGCGCCGGATTCTCCTTTCCAAGCACGGGGGGCGCGACGGTTTCCCGCCGCACCGTTTTCGATGGCCATCAGGCCGTCGAGCGACCCACCCGCCCTGGCCATCCAGCGGTAGGCGAGAGGGTTCGGAGAAGCGCTATGTAGTTAGAGTCACTCGGCATACTACACAGATCGACGAGGTCGAGCAACTCGGGCCGACACCCCTTGACAACGAACAAATGTTCTGCTACAATAGGGTCAGAACAAACGTTCTAACGGCTCTGGTCTTGGCCCCACTCTAGGCCCCCACTCAAATGAGCCTGCCCACCCACACCGCGCTCGGGCCAGCGCAAACCAGGACCAGAGCCCCCCTCTCGGGGTTCCCACGCGTTCGCGCCGATCCCAAATCGGCTAGAGAGGATGTTTCTCGCATGAAGACCGGCCTCTTGTGGCTGGATGACCGCCGTGATGTGCCCTTTGGTCGCAAACTCGAGAGCGCCAGCAACTACTACCGGGAAAAGTACGGCCACCGTCCCGACCTCTGCTATGTGCACCCCTCGTGTCTGCCCTCGGAAAAGCCCAACGTCGCCATTGCTGTTCGTTCCTCCGAGAATATGCTGCCCAACCACTTTTGGCTGGGGCGCAAGCGGGCCTGACCTCGTATGGCGATTGGACGAGCCATCTAGGGCCGTTCGTAGAACAGCACTGCCGCCGAGTAGGGCGCCAAGGTGATCTCGTCAACCGTGCGATAGCTCACGGATCCATTGGGAATGCCCGATTCTGGGACGACACCGCCTCCCGCAGTTTCGGCTAGATAGTGGGTTGTCGACAAGGTCACATTCACGGTCTGGCCGCTGCCGTCCCAGGGGCTGGTGGGGTTGACCAGAACCCGCGCATTGTCATAGAGTCGTCCATAGAGCACGCTGTTCTCGATCACCAGATCGTCGATCTGCGTGACGCCGCGGGTTGGCGCGCCGATGGGCAGGTCATACTCGGGCCACCACTCGGGGTCGAGGCCATCCTCGATGTTGAGATAGGTGTGGTCCCCCTTGACCAACAGATAGCAGCCCAAGGTGAACATCCGCTCCTGCGGGTCGATGGCATAGCTCTGGGCGATTAGCGCCTGGTCGCGCTTGGAGGCCTCGATCATGTGCCCCATCTGCAAGCGCCAGTCGAACAGAGGGTAGGGGCTGGCGTCGGCCTCGAGAGCGAATCCCTCGATCATCATGCCGTCCGCTGCCTCGTAGAGGGTGGCATCGCGGGTGGTGATCCACGAGCCGACGTTGGGCACCAGCCAATAGTCTCCCAACGGCTGGGTCTGTAGCCAGGCGAGCCAATCCTCGATGCGCTGGGTCCAGGCGGCCTCAAAGGTAGCGTCCACCGCCGGTAGATTGGGGTCAAAGCGCGTATGCCCGAGATAGTTTGGCACACTGAGGCTGTCTAGAAAGACACCGTCGTCATCGTTGGCCTGCAGCTGCGCCAGGACCTCGGCCTGCCAGTGCGCGCGCCAACCCGGGTCGTCGATCGCCATCAGATACCAACCCCAGTCGCAGTTGAGCAGCCGCGTTTGGCTCGATTCGGGCCAGTGATAGAACCACGATTCCTGCAGCGCCGCCTCTCCCGGCCACTCTTGGATCCATTCGTCGCCCGAGATGATCTGGATGTACCCGCCGGTCGGGTTGCAGTTCCCCTGGATGCCCCGGTATCCCAGTGCGTGACCCAGGCGATAGTGCAGGATCATGAAATCGGAGTTGACGGCGCGCAGGCGGTCGGCCTCGGAGCGGATCATCTTTTGGGTGCCCACATAGTGCGTCGCGCAAAAGGTGACCTGCTCGGACGACATCCCTTGCGTGAGCTGGTCGTTGAACACATGGATGCCGTGGTGCGTTTCGGGCCAGGGGCGGGCCTCTGATGTGCCCTGCGAAGCGTCGTCATCGACATGCAGGATCAGCGGCAGCCCGATGCGTCCCGGCGGCGCGTTGTTGGGCGTGACGGGCAGGGTTGCCGGTATTGTGGCGATCGTAGCGGGTGGTAGGGTGGTGGGAATCGTCTCGCGCGCCGAGACGCCGCTTGTACGAGTGGCGGCCTGGGTTCCCGCTACGAGCAGCAGCGAGAGCGTGGCGATGAGCGCGAGAACGGCCAGCCTGGGGCGCAGGATTCGGTCGGACATGGGGCCTCCCTTTGATCAGCTTGAGGGGTACGCGAGGCCGCTGAGAGGTCGGCGTGATGATACCGCGTCTGGGGGGAGCAGCCAAGCCGGGGAGGCCGGGTCGGGCACGGGACCTCCCGGAGGTTATAAACCTTCGGGAGGTTGTGAGCCTAGAGAACCCTCGTCACTCGCTTGCCCAACCCCCACCTCGCCGTATAATCTGGCGGCTCTGGAAAAGCACACTCATGCGGAGGGTTCGATGGCCAAGAGACGCTATGCACAGGTGGGATTGGGCGGTCGCTCCATGATGTACTCGCAGGCGGTGGCCGAGACGTACAGCGACCGCTGCGAGATGGTAGGGCTCTGCGAGATCAATCCCGGCCGTCTGCAGCAACGGGTCGACTGGTTCGCGGAGCGGGGGCTGGCCGTCCCAGCGTTTGAGGCCCAGGCATTCGACCGCATGGTCGCCAAGACTCGGCCCGACGTGGTCATCGTCACCAGCAAGGACTGCACTCACGACCAGTACATTGTGCGTGCCATGGAGCTGGGCTGTGACGTGGTCACAGAAAAGCCGATGACCATCGACGAGCACAAGTGCTCCCACATCATCGAGACGCAGCGACACACAGAGCGGCGCTGCACGGTGACGTTCAACTATCGCTACTCGCCGCCGCGCACGCAGGTCAAGGACCTGCTCAAGTCGGGCGTGATCGGTGACGTGCGTTCGGTCGATTTTCACTGGATGCTCGACACGCACCACGGCGCCGACTATTACCGGCGCTGGCATCGCAACAAGGCCAACTCGGGCGGGCTGATGGTGCACAAAGCGACGCACCACTTTGACCTGGTCAACTGGTGGCTCTCGGCGGTGCCAGAGTCGGTGTATGCCATGGGCGAGCGGCGGTTCTACACGCCCCAGACCGCCGAACGGTACGGTCTGACCGCGCGTAGTGAGCGTTGTCTCGACTGCCCCGAGGCCTCGCGCTGCCCCTTTGCCATCGACCTGCGCGCCAATGCCAAGCTGTCGGAAATGTACCTGCAGAACGAGGCACACGATGGCTACTACCGGGATCGCTGCGTGTTCAGCGACGAGATCGACATCGAGGACTCGATGCAACTGGTCGTGGCCTATGACAGCGGCGCGCGCATGAGCTATTCGCTGACCAGCTATGCCCCTTGGGAGGGGTACGTGATCGCGTTCAATGGCACCAAGGGCCGTTTGGAGCACAAGTGCCAGGAGACGGTATATATCAACGGCGACGGCTCGGTACCTGGCGAGCTGCTGGCCGAGGGGACGACCATCAAGGTGTTTCCCCATTTCGGCGCGCCCTACTCGCTGCCGATCTGGTCGGCGGAAGGAGGCCACGGTGGCGGCGACACGCCCCTCTTGGCCGATGTGTTCGCGCCCAAAGGCGATGACCCTTATCTGCGCGCGGCCGATCAGCGCTCGGGGGCCTACTCGATCCTCACAGGCGTGGCGGCGAACCGCTCCATGGCCACGGGTCAGGTGGTGCGCATCGACGCGTTGGTGCAGGGGATCGGCTATCCCGAGTATACCGCCATGCCCTCTCCCGACGCACCCATGGACCTTGGCGATCCTGCGGCGCGGCGATTGACAGAGGCCGAGGCGGGGGCGATTCGCGACGGGAAGGGGTGAGAGGGCTCCCATTGTCAAGGAAACGTCGCCTGAATGGCAGATTGGGGCCTTGAATCGCCCCTGGCGCCGCGCTATAATCGAATCGAGGCCGTCGAGGCCCCCTTTTCCTTTGCGGCCCCGTTTTCCCGACCACCCCGGCTGGAGGCGCGAGATGATCAAGCGAGCCACAGGCCTCGTACTGGCACTGATCCTGGTCCTGGGCGCCTGGCCCTTGTTGGCCGAGGGCCCCGAGGTCGTCCACGTCAGCAGCGACATTGACGGCGATCAAACCTGGACCTCTGATGCGGTCTATGTCATCGATCAGGACGTGACCGTGATGCAAGGTGTGACGCTGCGCATTGGCGCGGGCACCATCGTCAAGCTGGCCGATGACGCCGATCTGATCATCGAGGGCGCGCTACAGGTCAACGAGCCGGCGCCGGTCTATTCGGCCTATCTGCCGCTGGTGATGCGCAATGCGCTGGGCAGCGGCGAGTATGTCGGCGAAGCGCCGCCGCTGCTCATGTCCGAGCCAACCGTTCCCGCGCCCGACGCTCTGGTAGTCTTTACCTCGCAAAAAGATGACACCGTCGGCGGCGATACCAACGAGGACGGCGATGCCAGCGAACCGGCGGTGGGGGATTGGGGCGGCATTCGCTTTGAGGCGGGCTCGAACGACGACGACAGCTATATGCGGCGCTTTGTGATTCGCTACGGCGGCAATCCGCGCTCCAGCCTGACGGTCGGCGCCATTCTGCTGGACAATGCCTCGCCCAGCCTGATCCGCGAGGCCACGCTCGAGCACAACCACCTAAACGGCATCGAGATTCCCCGCTCCCAGTGGCAGTCGGACCACTGGGGCATCATCGACCTGCCCTATTGCATCACCGGCGACGTAACCGTGCCGCGCGGCAACACGCTCTCGATCGGGCCGGGGGTTGTCTGCAAGTTTGCCGCGGGCAAGCAGATCAAGGTCCTGGGCACGTTGGACGCCATCGGCACCGCGAGTCGGCCTGTGCTGATGACCTCGCTCTATGACGACAGCGCGCTGGGCGACAGCAACGGCGACGGCGGCGCCAGCGAGCCGGCGGTCAAGGATTGGGGCGGCATCGCTTTTGACGAGGACGCGCAGGGCGATCCGGGCACCCTGGATCACGTCGAGATTCGCTACAGCGGTCAGTCAATCTACCCCAACGTGGCCGCTATCCAGCTCGACAACTGCTCCCCGCTCATGAGCAACGTCACCTTTGTCGACAACTATATCAATGGCGCCACGCTGACGGCCTATACCCAGGACCTCGACTCGTTGGCCCTGCTGAGCAGCGATGTGCCCTATATCATCCAGACCGACCTGAATGTGCCGCAGGCCGAGATTCTGACCATCGGCCCGGGCGCCAATCTCAAGCTGACCCGCAACGCCAGCCTGCACGTATCCGGCGTGTTACGGGCCATTGGCAGCGAATCGCAGCCCATCGTGTTTACCAGTGACCAGGACGACAGCGCCCTGGGCGACAGCAACAACGATGAGCAACGCTCGTCGCCCAATGCCGGTGATTGGGGCTGCGTCTTTTTTGCGGACGCCTCGGACGACACGCGCTGTACCATGTCATGGGTCCAGTTGCGCCACGGTGGTCGCGACGGCTTGCAGTTCAGCTCGCGCATCGGCGGCATCCGTTTGGACAACGCCTCGCCTGTCCTGGAGCACGTTGCCTTTGTAGATTGCGAGGTCAATGCCGTCGAGATTCCCGAAGGGGATTGGCGCACGGACATTTGGGACAACACGGGCGTGGTCTACTTTGTCAGCGGGGATCTGCGGGTGCCTGCTGGAGAAACGCTGACCGTTGCGCCGGGCGTGACGATCAAGGTTGCCGATCCGGTGACCGTTCAGACGCCTCCCGAGATCACCGTCGAGGGTGATCTGCGTATGGGCGATGCTCTGGGCGATCCGGTGCTGATCACCTCCGGGCTGGACGATTGGCATGGTCCCGCCGAGGCCAGCAACTGGGACAGCAACAACGACGCCACGGCCAGCGCGCCCGAGATCAACAACTGGGCGGGGGTGACCTTTGCGGCCGGGTCGGGCGGCAACTCGCATCTGACCAACGTCACGGTGCTGTATGGTGGCATCCGCAAGGGGACGTTCGTCGAGGGGCACGGGGCGTTGCGGCTGCAGAGCGCGAGTCCGGCAATATCGGGCTGTCGCTTCCAGGATAACTATGTGGCCGTCGAGTGTCTGAGCGGTGCACAGCCGACAATTTCGGGCTGTAGCCTGCTGGAGAGTGAGAGCTATGGGGTCTATACCGACGCGCCGGGACAGGTGGTCCAGGCGTTGAACAACTGGTGGGGCGCGCCGACCGGTCCGCGCTCGGACGGCTTACCGGGCAGTACCGCCACCGGCAACGGCGACATGGTCTCGGAGGGGGTGGTCTTTGCCCCCTGGCTGACTGCCGCGCCCTGATCCATCGAAAACGCAAACACGCGCCGTGCCCGGCCTGATAACTGGGTACGGCGCGTTTCCATTCGTGTGGCCCGAACTAGTTGCTGGTGAACTCTTCCGAAAGCGAATAGCCCACACCCCAACGGGTCAAAAGGTACTGGGGATGGCGTGGGTCGCGCTCGATCTTGGCGCGAATTGAGCGAATCAGCGTGCCCAACGAGCGAAGGTCTCGCTCCTCCGGTGGGTGACCCCAAGTATGCCAACACAACTCTTGCTTGGGCACCACCTGGCCGACATTCTCCAATAGATAGGTGAGAACGCGGGATTCCTCCGGGGTGAGTTCGACGGGACGTTCCTCTCCGTCGCGGGTGGTCGTGATCGCCAACTGGGGCGTGGCCTCTTGGCTGTGACGTGGACTCCACTCCCAATAGCGCCGCAAAGTCGCCTCGACAAAGGCCTCCATGCAATCGAGGCCGCAGCTCTTGTCCAAGTAGCCATCGGCGCCGCTGTTGAGCACGTCTACGGCCAAAAGCGAGTCGGTCGGGCCTCCGACGACCACCAGTGGGACGAGCAACAGGCGCGCCAGGTCACCCAAAAGCTCCTGGTCAATCCGGCGCGATGCCCAGAGACCAAAGAGCACGCACTGGGCGTCAAGCTCCAGCACCTGTTTGGTGACATTCTCCGAATGGGGAACAAACACCACCTCATAATCGGCCTCTTGGAGGTGGTCGATCAGCTCTCTTGCGGCTGCACAATCCGCGGATACCAGAGCGACCTTGTTGCCTGCCATCTACTGCTCACACCTGCTTTTCTGGCGACGAGTGCCGTGCATGTCGCACATTGCTATATCAACCCATGGCTATTCTAACATGGCAAAGTAACGTCTGGGTTTACGTTCGGTTTATTCAGAGTAGCGCTTGCCGCTGGCTGCCCGTGACGATGGATCTCGATCACTGGGCGGCTGAAAGACATAGCCCAGATGGTGCCGTGTATGAACGTAATCAGGTGTTCGAGGGGTGTCCTCAATGGCGCGCCGCAGGCGACTGATGGCCGGCGCCAGGACCCTGCTCTTGTTGGACCAATCGGACCCCCAAACAAGCATCAGCAACGTGTCTCTGGACACGATGCTGCCACGGCGCATGATCAATCCCGCCAGCAGCATGTACTCTTTGGGGCGCAGCGCCACCACGCGCCCGTTCTTGCGGACGCAGGGGGGATAGACCTGAACCGTGAGGTGGCCGTCGTCGTACAGGAGATTGGCTGTGCTGCGGCCGGCCGCATCACGGCGTATCACGCTGACTAGGCGCGCTTTGAGCACGGCCAGACTATAGGGTTTGGCCATATAGTCGTCAGCTCCCGCCTCGAGTCCCGCGATCACGTCTCCCTCCGAGTCCAGCCCGCTGGTGATGATGACCGGCACGTCCGAAAAGGCGCGTAACGCACGACAGGTTTGCAGACCATCCATCTCGGGCATGACAATGTCCAGGATGGCGGCGCTGGGGCGGGCCTGCCGAACCATGTCGAGGGCCTCGGCGCCATTGCTGGCGCAACGCACGCGATACCCCTCTTGTTCGAGAGAGTTTTTCAGGACGGCTCGCAAGGCGGGATCGTCGTCGGCCACGAGCAAGGTGTGACCCTGCCCAGGGGGCGTGACCAGAGCACTAGGAGAGATCGAAATGGCGCACATCGCCCCGCTCCATATCGGAAAAGAGGAGCCGCATGTTGAGCGGCTCGCCGGTGCCGGTCAAGAGCATGATCACCTGCGCAGCCTGCCAACCGGCGACGAGCAGCGGCGTGGGGGCTGGATTGCCCCACTCTGACTCGATACCCCGCTCGACGGGAGGGACTGTGCCATACCAGGCGCGCAGGCCATCTCGGTTGGGCGGGGTAACCATCACCTGCCCCGTCCATCCGGCGATGGCGCCATGCACCAGCGGGATGCCCTCGGCGGCGGCCGCATCACGCAGCAGGTAGCGGGCAGGCAACGTGTCCAGAGCGTCGACGGCCACGTCTGCCCCGGCGAGCAGTTCCCGCGCGTTGGGGGCCTCCAGCCATGCGACGCGGGCCTCGACGGCGACGTCGCCGTTGACGCTTGCCAGTCGCTGGGCGAGCGCGTCGGCCTTGGGATGGCCGATGGTCTCCTCGCTGCAGGCCAGTTGGCGGTTGAGGTTGTTCTCTTCACAGTGATCGCCGTCGATCAGCCGCAGGTGCCCGACGCCCATGCGCGCCAGGGCCTCGGCGACCCATCCGCCAAGGCCGCCGCATCCGACGATGGCCACACTGGATCTGAGGAGCGCCAGCTGCCCTTCTAGCCCGATGGTTCCGATGTTGCGTAGATAGCGCCCAGGGACGATGCCCAGCCCCAGGGCGGCGCGCGCCAGGTCCCCACGCGATACGTCGTGCCGTTCGCAGAGGGCCTGCGTCCGCGACAGCGAGAGGGTGGGCGGGGTCGATGCCCCCGCTCGGATGCAACCCAAAAGGTCGCAGCGCAGCGGCCCTGGGATGGCGGATGGGTTCATGACGTCGCCCCCGGCAGCGGCTGGCAGCGCGGGCAATAGTGGGTGCCGCGGCTGTTGACCGTGGTCTTGAGCACGGGCTGTCCGCAGCGTCGACAGGGCGCGTCGCGGCGACCATAGACCGCCAACGCCGTCTGGTTGTTGCCCGGTCGGTTGTGGGGATCACGATAGTCGCGGAGGGTGGTGCCCATGTTGGCGATGGCTTGGGCCACAACCTGGCGGATGGCGCCGTAGAGACGCGCTGTCTCGCTGCGGTCGAGCGTGTGCGCCCGTCGTAGCGGATGGATGCCCGCCAGCCAGAGCGACTCGTCGACATAGATATTGCCCAGGCCGGCCACCACGGTTTGCTCCATCAGCAGCGGTTTGATGGCGCGTCGTCGGCGCCAAAGCGCTTTCTGCAGATGATTCAGCGTAAAGGCATTGCCCAGGGGTTCGGGACCTAGATTGCTCAAGACTGGTGCGGGGTCCGCGACCAGATAGAGCCTGCCGAATTTCCGCAGATCGCGGTAGAGCAGCGTACCTTGGCTCAGACCCAAGACCACATGCACGTGGCGGTCGTCGGCCAGGGTCGAGCCAGGGGGGCGATAGCGGAACTGGCCGGTCATGCGCAGATGGACCAGCAGCGAGAGAGGCGCCAGATCGAACACGAGGAACTTTGACCTGCGCTCGATGCCCTGGATCGCACGCCCTACCAATTCACGGGCAAAGCGATCCGGTGCGGGCCGGTCGATGATGCGCGGCCAGCGAACAGCGACCGAGGTGACGCGCTGCCCGCTCAGCAGAGGACGCAGGCGACGGACGATCGTCTCAACCTCTGGGAGTTCAGGCATCAGCCCATCAAGCCCTGCCTGACGAACGCCGCCAGTGACGGGGGGCAGGGCAGCCGCAACGCGGCGTTCGCGGCCTCGCCAGCGGGTGCCCTTTGCTGAGCAGCCGGCGCGC
>Ga0180436_10004669_pt1 | contig 12246 bp, 11 predicted proteins | sample SS_ome_2_FD_132434 | JGI IMG/M metagenome (GOLD analysis project Ga0180436, IMG submission 132434) | Hypersaline lake sediment archaeal communities from the Salton Sea, California, USA - SS_3_S_2 metaG | ecosystem: Environmental > Aquatic > Non-marine Saline and Alkaline > Hypersaline >...
CTTCTGGAAGGAAAGCTTCTACCTGGTATTGAAGCTTTAGAAAAAAAATAATGATGAAAGGAAAAAACTGATGAGGAAACCATTTATTGCTGGAAACTGGAAGATGAATATGACCCATCTGGAGGCTATGAAATTCCTGCAGGAAATGGGTTTTAAATATGAAAACAATACAGGCTGCGAGGTTGCTGTTTGTCCGACTGCTACGGCACTCAGGAGCGTTAAGACCTTATTGGAAGAAGATGAAATGGAAATAAAGCTTGGTGCCCAGAATATGCATTTTGAAGACAGTGGAGCATTTACAGGAGAAATATCCCCCCATATGCTAACTGCCCTGGGAGTTGAATATGTAATACTTGGCCATAGCGAAAGACGCCAGTATTTTGCAGAGACTGATGAGATCATTAATAAAAAGGTAAGAAAAGCATTTTCAAGCGGTCTAAGGCCTATAATGTGCATAGGTGAATCCCTTGATATAAGAGAAAGCGGAAAGCATAAGGAATTTGTACTGGACCAGCTGGTGAAGTGCCTGGACGGCATAGATGCTAAAGATATAAATGCCCTTACCATAGCTTATGAGCCGATCTGGGCTATAGGTACAGGAAAAACTGCTACTTCCGAAGATGCTAATGATATGTGTGCAGCTATACGGGAAAAAATATCTGATATATATGGTAAAAAAGAGGCTGGATCTGTAAGGATACAATATGGCGGCAGCGTAAAACCATTCAATATCAGTGAGCTTATGGGGATGCCTGATATAGATGGCGCCCTGGTAGGCGGAGCCAGCCTTAAGGTAGATGATTTTATAGCATTGATAAATTATTGATATATATGTCCGGAGAAGTAATAATAAAAAAACCTATATGCCTTATAATCCTGGATGGATGGGGCATTTCAGAGAATAAAGACGGCAATGCTATTTTTATGGCTGATACTCCCAATATGGACAGCTATATGAAGGAATTTCCCAATACAACACTGGATGCATCCGGAGAGGCTGTAGGACTGCCCGAAGGACAGATGGGGAATTCTGAAGTAGGACACTTAAATATTGGTGCCGGCAGAACGGTATACCAGGAATTCACCAGGATAAGCAAATCCATAAGGGACGGAGATTTTTTCACAAATCCCGAATTGGAAAAGGCATTTTCAAATGCTGTTGAAAGTGACAGGAAAGTCCATCTAATGGGTCTTGTTTCAGATGGCGGGGTGCATAGCCACCTGGAGCACCTGAAAGCGCTTGTGGATATGGCAAAGAAAAAAGGCATAAAAAGGCTTTATGTGCATGCATTCCTGGATGGCAGGGATGTTCCTCCCAGGAGTGCAATTGGCTATCTGGAAGAGCTGGATGATTATCTTAAGGAGAAATCCCTGGGCAGGGTTGCTACTGTAAGCGGCCGTTACTATGCCATGGACAGGGATAATAGGTGGCCCAGGACCCGTAAGGCATATGATGCCCTGGTCTATGGAAAAGGCCAGAGATTTGATTCTTCCATAGAGCTGGTAAAAAGTGCATATAGCGATGGCAATGATGACGAATTTGTAGTGCCGGGTATCATTGGAAGAGCCGATAGCGATGACGGCTGCATACAGGACGGGGATACTGTAATATTTTTTAACTTCAGGCCTGACAGGGCAAGGCAGCTTACAAGAACTTTTATACAAAAAGAATTTTCCAATTTTGACCGGGGATCAAAGCCCCCCCAGGTTTATTTTGTCTCGATGACACAGTATGATAAGAATTTTGACATCCCCGTAGCCTTTCCACCGCAGGCAATAAAGAATACACTGGGGGAAGTCCTGTCAAAAAATGGATTAAAACAGCTGAGGATAGCTGAAACGGAGAAATATGCCCATGTCACTTTTTTCCTGAATGGCGGCGTGGAAGTTCCTTATAATGGTGAAGACCGCATACTGATACCTTCACCTGATGTAGCCAAATATGACCAGAAGCCCGAGATGAGCGCAAATGAGGTCACGCAAGCCCTGACCGGAAAAATAAGGGAGGGCTTATATGATGTGATTATCTTAAATTATGCCAATCCTGATATGGTAGCCCACACAGGTTTTATAAAAGCAGCAATAAAGGCTGTAGAGACAGTAGATAATTGTGTTGGGAAAATAGTAAAAGAAGTAAAAAAAGCCGGTGGAGTAAGCATGATAGCTGCTGACCATGGAAATGCTGAGGAGATGATCTGCCCATTAAGCCAGGGTACAGTAACAGCTCATTCCACATCAAGAGTGCCATTTATCTTTTGCAGCAATGAATACAGGATCACTGAAGGCACTAAAGGTCATCAGCTTAGGGATATTGCGCCCACAATATTATATCTGCTGGGCATAAGGAAACCGGAGGAGATGTCAGGGTCTTCCATTATAGAGGAATGTCTGGAGGATAGTTCCTGATGTTTTTATTGTTTAATTACATATATGGCTATATGCAGGCATAATTAAAAATATAATTTAAAATATATATTTTTTTTGATAAAATACACCATAATGACCTAATGATAGCTAATTGATCTGTTTCTATAGGAAGGTAAAGATATATGGGATCGATATTACTTAATATTATTTTCGGGGTACATATCCTGGCCTGTCTGGGTTTAATACTGCTAATTCTGCTTCATGCCGGAAGGGGCGGAGGTATTTCCGGGCTATTTTCAGGAATGGCTGAGACCTTTGACGGCAGCGGGATAGTAGAGAAGAACCTGGACCGGATAACTGTGATACTCGGAGTAGTTTTTGCAGCTACTACTCTAACACTATTTATTCTTTTATAAATTTTTTATAAAATATATCCGTTAATATATTTTTTTAATATTTTATCTTGTATGCAGGATTTGCAAGAAAGGAGGGAAAAGTAGGGTCCTGCAAGTATTTAATCATTCGTAAAAAGTTAAGGAGGCTTAAATGAGTATTCCTAGAAAGCTGACAGCAATTCTTGCAATTGCTATTGTCGTAGCACTGATCGTAACCCTTTCATTTGGCTGCAAGAAGGAAGAACAAGCAGGCGGGGAGATGAAATTATTCCTTATCGAGCCTGTTTCCCTTGATCCGCCAAATGCCTATGAGAGTGAAGGAATCCAGGTTTGCAGGCAGATCTTTGACGGTCTGGTAGAGTATGACCCTGTTACCATGGAAATAGTTCCCGCCATAGCTGACACATGGGATGTTTCCGATGACGGCCTGGTCTATACCTTTAATCTTAAGAAAGGTGTAAAATTCCACAGCGGAAGGGAATGTACCGCAGAAGATTTTGTCTATGCCTGGACCAGGGTAGTGGATGATGAGACTGCCTCATACCTTGCCTACCACATGTCACCAATAGTCGGTTATGATGCTATGCAGGATGGTTCGGCAGATGTATTCGAGGGCGTGAAAGCTCTTGATGATTATACACTTGAAGTAACACTCCAGTATCCTTATGCCGACTTTGCAAATACTGTGGGACATACAGTATTTTATCCTGTGGCCAAGGAAGATATTGAAGAGTGGGGCGACAATTACAGCGAGCACGTAAATGGAACCGGTGCTTTCAAGCTGGTAGAATGGAAACATGACCAGTATATCCAGCTGGAAAGGTTTGATGATTATTATGGCGATAATGCCAAGCTGGAATCAGCAAGATATGTGATCTTCGCAGATGAGGACACAGGATTCCTGGAGTATAAGGCAGGGAATATTGATTACTGCCAGATCCCGCAGGGCAAGATCCAGGCCACCCTTGATGATGCTGAACTTGGCGATGAAGCAATAATCGCACCCCAGCTAGCCGTATACTATTTTGCCATGAATTATGATGTAGAGCCGTTTAAAGATAACCTGGCACTCAGGGAAGCTTTAAATTATGCAGTAGACCGTGAAAACATAATCAATGTCATTTCCGAAGGAGTCCCTGCGGTAACCACAGGTGTTGTTCCCAAGGGAATAGTCGGATGGACAGAAGGACAATCCAAGTATACCTATGATCCCGAAATGGCAGCCCAGAAGCTGGAAGAAGCCGGTTATCCCGGCGGAGAAGGCCTGCCGGTAATACAGTTTGGTATTAATATAGGATCCGGACACGAGCTTGTTGCGGAAGCATGCCAGGCTGACTTTGCAGAGATCGGCGTCCAGGTCGAGATCGTTGGTATGGAATGGGGTTCAGCTCTTGAAGCATTCCAGAATGGAGAGATCGGATTCTTCAGGCTGGGCTGGATAGCAGATTATCCTACTATGGATAACTTCCTGTATCCTCTGTTCCATTCACAGTCCGCTGATAACTATCAGGGTTACAATAATCCAGAAGTCGACCAGATGCTTATAGAGGCCAGGAGCATAAGGGATGATGATGAAAGGATCGCTAAGTACCAGGAGATAGAGAGAAAGGTACTTGACGATTCAGCTTTCATCCTTGTATATCAGTATGGAAGCAGGCTGATCCTCAAGGATTATGTCAAGGATTTTGTCGTTTCTGCTGCTGAAAACTATGACCTGGCTCCAGTTTATTTGGAGAAGTAATAGGCAAATAGCAAAATTTGATTTTTATTGGACAATGTGCTAATTTGTCCTAGTTTTGAAGCACAAAGATGCAGCCCGCATCGCAATGATGCGGGCTGCATATTGATATAGAAAATTATGATATATTATATATTAAGAAGATTGCTACAGATAATACCGGTCCTTATCGGAATCACAATCATATTATTTGTACTCATGTATGTTATCCCGGAAGACCCTGCTCAGTTGATCCTGCAAAAAGGAGCAACCGAACAGGCTCTTGCCAATTTAAGGGCTAAGATGGGAATTGACCAGCCCATCTATGTGCAGTACTGGAGATATGTAAGGCAGCTGGCAAAGGGTGACCTGGGGCAGTCATACCGCTACCGCCGCTCGGTGAATAGCATTTTGGCTGACCATTACCCAAATTCAGTAAAACTTGCCCTGGCTGCCATTTGTATAGAAATAGTAATCGGGATATTTGCCGGCATAATATCTGCCGTTAAGAAATACACCTTCTGGGACACCCTGGTCACGGTATCGACAACCCTTGCGGTGTGCGTCCCAGTCTTCTGGCTGGGGATGATGCTGCAGGTGATTTTCGGCCTCCAGCTGGGAGTCCTTCCCATGTCTGGAATGGGTGATGGAAGCATAAGGTATTATATTCTGCCTGCTATAACACTGGCATCTGTGTCCACGGCATATGTAGCCAGGATGACCAGGAGCAGCATGCTGGAAGTAATTTCAAATGACTATATAACTACAGCTTATGCCAAGGGACTTTCTTTCAGGAAAGTAATTGGGAAGCATGCATTAAAGAATGCCCTCATACCGGTAGTAACACTTATAGGCCTTGACCTGGGAGCTCTTATGGGCGGAGCTATTCTCACTGAGACTATATTTTCCTGGCCGGGCATAGGAAGAGTTATCTACCTGGCTGTCCTTCAGAGGGATGCGCCAGTAGTGATAGGGGGAACCCTTATCCTGGTGCTGGTATTTGTATTTATAAATTTAATAGTCGATATAGTATATGCCCTGCTTGATCCCAGGATCAGGTATCACAAGAGGGAAGCAAATGAATAAACCTGAAAAGGTTCAATTAGATATAAATAATTATGAGTGCTGATAAAAAAATAAGAACAGGGGAAGAAGTCACTGCGATCCCGGATGAAGTGGAGCTTGACGGAAAGTACTCCAGGTCTTCCCTTTATAAGGATGCCTGGAAAAGGCTGAGAAGGAATAAGCTGGCCATGCTAGGACTGGGGATTGTAATATGCCTCATCCTTCTTGCAATATTTGCCCCGCTGATCGCACCATATGATCCAAATGCCAGGGTTAAAGAAGACTCTGCCCTTGAACCCAGCTCTACATACTGGTTTGGCACAGACCTCCTTGGCCGTGATATATTAAGCCGGGTAATATATGGAAGCAGGATATCAATAGAGGTAGGCATTGTCGCAGTCGGTATTTCAGTTGCCCTAGGATTGTTTTTTGGGGCGCTTGCCGGTTATTTTGGAAGATGGCCTGATGCAATAATTATGAGAGTAGCAGATATCTTTTTTGCTTTCCCCTATATATTAGGTGCAATTGCTATAATGACAATTCTGGGTTCAGGAATAGTAAATATCTTTATAGCTATTGGTGTGCTTGGCTGGGCATATTTTGCCAGGATTTTCAGGGGCTCCATATTATCTATAAAGAACAAGGAATATATTGAAGCAGCCCGTGCCCTGGGAGCCAGTAATACAAGGATTATAGTAAAGCATATATTTCCCAATTCTATAGCACCAATAATAGTATATGCTACCATGAATGTCGGTACTGCCATTATTGTAGAAGCTGCGCTAAGCTTTTTAGGAATTGGGGTCCAGCCTCCTACGCCGGCATGGGGTAAGATGCTTTCAGAGTCCCTTGATTTTATCGATATAGCTCCCTGGATGATGCTATTTCCTGGACTGGCTATAGTTATAACTGTACTTGGCTTTGTCCTGCTGGGGGATGGCCTCCGGGATGCTTTTGACCCCAAGATGAAACAATAAAGCTAAAAATATTGAATGAAGTGAAAAATTATAAATAAGATGGACAATACGGATTATAAAGTATTAGAAGTAAAAGACCTTAAGACTTACTTTTACACCGATAGCGGCGTAGTAAAAGCTGTTGATGGAGTAAGCTTCGATCTCAGGAAAGGCGAAACGCTGGGAATAGTTGGTGAGACCGGTTCCGGAAAAAGTGTTACTGCACTGTCCATTTTAAGACTTATACCCGAACCTCCGGGAAAAGTAGTAGGAGGAGAGATCCTGTTTAATGGAAGCGATCTTTTGAAGCTGGGAAAAAGGGACCTTCAATCCTACAGGGGAAACAGGATATCAATGATATTCCAGGATCCTATGACATCCCTTAACCCGGTTTATACCATAGGCAACCAGCTTATTGAATCAGTTATAACCCACAGAAAGTTAAAAAAGGAAGAAGCCATAAATGAAGCTGTAAGGCTTCTGGAAATAGTAGGCATATCAGAAGCCAGAAAAAGGCTTGGAAGCTATCCTCATGAGTTTAGCGGGGGAATGCGGCAAAGGGTTATGATAGCTATGGCCATTGCAAACTCGCCTGATATACTTATTGCCGACGAACCTACAACAGCCCTTGACGTGACCATACAGGCACAGATACTGGAGCTTGTGGATGAAATAAAGAGTAAGACCAACTCTTCCATAATCCTTATAACCCACGACCTGGGCGTGGTAGCAAAATATGCTGAAAGAGTCATGGTTATGTATGCAGGCAAACCTGTAGAGTTTTCAACTGTGGATAATATCTTCTACAAGGCCATGCACCCATATACCCTGGGGCTGATGAATTCGATAACCAGGCTCGATGAAGAAAAGAGGGAAAAACTAAAACCGATCAAGGGATCACCGCCGAGCCTTATAGACTTGCCTGATGGCTGTACTTTCAGGAATAGGTGTAAATTTTATTCCCAAAGCTGCAAAAAGGGATTCCCTCCTATGAAAGAAGTGGAAGAAGGCCATTTCGTAGCCTGTTACAGGGCAGCAGATATTTTAAAAAACAGGTTAGTAAAAAAATAGAATAGATGGAAAATAATAAGCTTTTAGAAATTAAAAACTTAAAGAAATACTTCCACCTCAGGGGCGGCTTTTTCATGCAGAACAGCTCAGGGATAATAAAGGCTGTAGATGATGTCAGCTTTTCTATTAAGAAAGGGGAGACATTCGGACTGGTGGGAGAAAGCGGATGCGGAAAATCAACGACTGCCAGAGTGATACTGCGGCTGATCTCCAGGACTTCCGGAACTGTTGTGTATGACGGCATAGACCTTTTCGAGTTAAATAATAAAGAGATGTTTAAGGTAAGAAGGGATATACAGATAATATTCCAGGATCCCTATGCTTCTCTTTCACCAAGGATGACTGTCGGCGACATTATAAGCGAGCCATTGGAAATACATAGAATAGGTACCAGGTCAGACCGCATTAAAAAAGCTAAGGAGCTCCTGGATGTAGTTGGGCTTAATCCCGAACATCTAAACAGGTACCCTCATGAGTTCAGCGGGGGACAGAGGCAGAGAATAGGCATAGCCAGGGCACTTGCACTTACACCAAAGATCATATTATGTGATGAGCCTGTTTCTGCACTGGATGTATCTGTGCAGGCCCAGATACTTAACTTACTGGCTGATCTCCAGAAAGAATTCGACCTCACCTACCTTTTTATAGCACATGACCTATCAGTGGTAAAGCATGTAAGTAATAGGGTTGGAGTGATGTACCTGGGAAAACTGGTTGAGATTGCCAATAGCGAGGATCTTTATGCTAAACCCCTTCATCCTTATACGATGGGTCTATTATCTGCAGTACCCATACCTGATCCTGAACTGGAAAGAAAGAGGAAAAGGATGGTGCTGGAAGGCGATGTACCAAGTCCCTTAAATCCTCCTTCAGGGTGTCCATTCCATCCAAGATGCCCTATAGCTAAAGAGATCTGCAGTAAAGAAGTTCCGCCGCTTAAGAATTATAAAGAGAACGGGAAAGAGCATTTTGCAGCATGTTTCTTTGCGGGCCAATCTATATAGGCAAAAACCCATATAGCTTTCCCTAATAATTTCAGTTAATTGTATTAAAATATTTTCCTGAATGAAAATTAAAATAAATAAAAATAAACTCATTATATTAGTGTCTCTCTTTCTCGTACTATCAGTCTTATCATCCTGTTCTCAAGAAGACCTGGGCTTGCCCGTTTCAAATACTGAGACACGGGAGGAAAATGAGCAGAATAGAAACTCTCTTAGCGAAGAAGAATTATTCCTGGAAATGAAGGCAAAACAGGATAAGAATCCGCTTAAAGACATAAATATTAGAAAGGCTATACTGCATGCTGTTGACAGGAAGAGTATAGTTGATGAGATTTTTAACGGCTACAATGATATCAGCAATAGTCTTTTTGCTGAAGGCTCACCATTCTGGGATCCGGCATGGGCTGAATATGATTATGACCTTAGTGTAGCAGGAGAATATTTATCAAAGGCTGGATACGGGCCAGACAATCCGCTATATATCACAATCAGGGCGGTAAATAACAGTGCCTCCAAACAATTAATAGAAAATATTATAAGACAGGACCTGGAAAAGATAGGGATAAATCTATGGATATACAATGACCCTCCAAAAGAGTTTTACCAGAATCATGTATACAGCGGTACTTTTGATCTTGGCTTATGGTCATTATATGTCTTTGGCGGGAATGAGCTGCAATGCTCATTTTCTTCTGATAAGATCCCGCCAATGGAAACTGAGGAGAATACAGACTGCGAAAATTTTTACTGGTATTCAAATACAGAAGTGGATAATCAACTGAGGCAAATAGCTGGAATAGAAGATCTTGAAGGAAAAAAGGAAAAGATAACCGAGCTGCAGGAAGTCCTGGCTAAAGATGCAGTTCTGCTGCCATTATACAGCAGATTGTTTGTGTTTGCATATGATGCCAGCTTAAGAAGCATCGAACTTGATGTAATGGAAGATCGGGTTTATTTTAATATTGAGCAATGGGCTCTGCCTTCCGGACTTGAAGTTCCAGAGGGTGAAAAGACTGAAATAAATATTGGGTATGAATCAGATAATGTAGATATCTTTAATGGCTTTGAACCGTATTTCATAAATGATCTATTGTTTAAAGGATTGTGGAAGAAAAACCAGGATGGCTCATTTTCATCCGAAATGGTCGAGGAAAATCCAGAGATACTTAAAGATGAAGAAATGGCGATGTACAGCAATAGTTTATTTATAAGGCTGAGAGATGATATTTTCTGGCATGATGGTGATCCTATAATATCTGAAGATGTCGAATATACATTCGAATACCTAAGGGAATTTATGGAGGATAGACAGTATTTTTCTAATATCGACCAGGACCTTAAAAAAATCCAGGATATAGATATAGTGGATGACAAAAGCTTTAATATTGTTTTTGATGAATATATAGATGACTGGCAGAAACTTTTTCCAATGATATTTAAGAAGGATTATTTTAGCAATGGAAATTATGATAATCTGCAATATAGCAGGATAATCTCAAATGGGCCCTATAAGGTAATAAAATATGACTCTGAAGGGGAATTGGTCCTGGAAATAAATGAGTATTATTATAATGATATACCAGAAATTGAAAGGCTTATTATAAAGTTTGATCCGGACATCCATAACCTTATTGCAATGCTAAAAGAAGGAGAGATAAATTTCCTTAGCATCCCGGTTGATCCGGAACTGATGAAGATACTTGAAGATGAAAATGATATGAGTCTTGCAATCAAGAAAGGAAACCTTGTGGAGCACCTGGCATTGTCACTAAAGCCGAAAGAAGAATAGATCACAGAAATAGATCATTTGTTTGTTGACATATATCTTATTAATCCCTAAAATTATTAAGCATTTTCATAGACAATATTTAATGATTTTAAACGTGTCGGAGTGGCGGAATTGGTAGACGCGCAAGGTTGAGGGCCTTGTGAACAATATTGTTCGTGGGGGTTCAAGTCCCCCTTCCGACACCAATTTTTATTCTCGATAGTTCAACTTCGGTTTCTTATTAAATCATTCCGGTGTTGTATAATCAGGCTCTTTATACAAAATATCTTTTTTTGCCATTATTTCAGGATCATAGACCCGATCCTTCCATTCCAGCTCAGGGATCTCTTCAATGGCTATGGAAATTGAATTATCTGAAGCATTCATAGTTTCTTTTAAAGCACCGATAATCCTGTCAGCAAGAGCATGTTTTTGCTCCTCGGTTCTACCCGGCCATAATTTTACAATTACATGAGGCATATGATCCACCTAAAATCAGTTTGATATTGTTATCAGTATATCAGTATATATTCAAATAAAGTATAATATATATTGTGAAAGAAGCTTATCTATATACACAATTAAAAGATAAAAAAACAAGGTGCGATCTTTGTAATCACCGGTGCGTTATTAGTGATGGAGAAAAGGGAAAATGCTCTGTAAGGGAAAATAGGGATGGCATATTATACAGCCTGGTCTACCGGAAGCTTATTTCTGAGAATATAGATCCTATTGAGAAAAAGCCATTATTTAATTTCCAGCCTGGATCATATTCGCTTTCTATTGCAACAGTAGGATGCAATTTTAAATGTTTTTTCTGCCAGAATTACCAGATATCCCAGATGCCTAATGATAAAGGATATATTGAAGGCAGAGACAGGTCTCCAGAGGATATTGTAAACCATGCAATAGAATATGATTGCAAGAGTATTTCATATACTTATACAGAACCTACGGTATATTTTGAGTATGCTTATGATACTGCAAAAATAGCCCATGAAAGGGGTCTCAAAAATATATTTGTGACTAATGGTTTTATGACTGGAGAATGCATTGATATGATCAGCCCATATCTAGATGCAGCAAATATTGACCTTAAGAGTTTTAGAGAAGAAACTTACACTGAAAAGATTGGTGGAAAATTAAGGCCGGTACTGGAAAATATTAAAAATATGCATAATAAAGGAGTCTGGATAGAGATCACAACACTCGTAATACCGGGCATAAATGATACTATTAAAGAACTGGAAGATATTGCTTGTTTTATAGCTGGCCTGGACGAATCAATACCTTGGCATATAAGTGCCTATCATCCGCAATATAAGTCTGATATCCCACCTACATCAATTGATATGATAGATAATGCTATAAGCATTGGTAAAGATGCAGGATTAAAATATATTTATGGCGGGAATATTTATTCTGGGAATTATGAGAATACAAATTGTCCTTCATGTAATTCTATGGTGATTGCCAGAAGAGGATTTGATGTTGTTAAAAGAAATATGACTGGCGGGAAATGCAGTAATTGCGGTACTGAAATAGATGGAGTATTTTAACAGCATTTTCTTAACTTTTTAATAGTTTTATTCTATAATATCTTCCTGTACTTAAGGGGCGGCATAGCCAAGTGGTAAGGCAGAGGTCTGCAAAACCTTTATCCCCGGTTCAAGTCCGGGTGCCGCCTCCAATACACAAATAAGAATTTTTATTCTCCAAATTCTTAATAATCAAAGAGATTTAGTTAGTAATAACATATTTAGCTATTTGAACAAATGCATGAACAGTTGAAAATAGCGGGATAGTATTATATTATATAAATGAATAACTAATTAGTTCCTGCTGAATAATTCAGTTAAGAATATATCAGAATATGAAAAATATGGACGTAAACAAATTAAAA
>Ga0180436_10004670_pt1 | contig 12245 bp, 9 predicted proteins | sample SS_ome_2_FD_132434 | JGI IMG/M metagenome (GOLD analysis project Ga0180436, IMG submission 132434) | Hypersaline lake sediment archaeal communities from the Salton Sea, California, USA - SS_3_S_2 metaG | ecosystem: Environmental > Aquatic > Non-marine Saline and Alkaline > Hypersaline > Sediment...
ATGGGACGCGACTTCTACAACCAGTTCAAGCAGCTCTACAGCGAGCGTTCCGTCCGCCAGTTCGTGGAGTACACCCTGGTCACCAGCGAGTATGAAACCTGGCTACGCGACAAGATCCGCCGCGAGCGCAACGTCACCGTAACCGAAACCGAGGCCAACGACTTTTTCCTGAGCAACATCGAGCTGTTCCATGTGCCCGAGGGTGTCTACCTCAGCATCATCTCGGTCGAGAGCCAGGCGCAGGCTGATGCCGTACTCGGCAGGCTCGGGGCCGGCGAAGCCTTCTCCAAGGTGGCCGGTGAGGTCAACATGGACGCCCAGATGCGTGCCGTCAGCGGTGAGCTCGGGGTTTACCACCGGGGTGAAGGGCTCCCCGAGCCCCTGGAGAACGCCGCCTTCGCGCTGCAGCCCAACCAGTACAGCCGCGTGATCAAGGGTACGAACTACCACATCGTTTTCTGCCACAAGAAGTACGAGGACGTCAGCCCGTCATTCAACGACGTCAAGGAAGACCTGATGCTGGAGCTGGTCGAGGCCAAGATCGACCCGTTCTACGAGGACGAGCTAAACCGGCTGCTTTCCACCGAGCTGCCGCGGTTCGATATCATCGCCGACCTGTTCCGTCCGGAAGACGAATAAAAGCCCGGTCGGGATCAAGGAGTACCGGGGTAAAATGAGTAGCATGCAACCACGTGACCACTTAGCGAAGGCACGCCGCTGGGCCAAGTTCCCGGCCACGGTGCTGTTCGTCACGGGTGTCATCTGGCTGCTGATGAACTACTTCAAGCTCGACTGGCCGGCGATCACTCAAAACTCGGAAACCGGGATCGGCGCGTTGCTCGTCTTCGGCGATATGGTGGTCATCCCCCTGGGTTCGTTCGTGATCGGGGTCTGCGTGATGTTCCTCCAGCGCTGGGCACTGTGGGGGACGATCGCGATCCTCGCCCCGCCCCTGGTCCAGTCCACGCTGACGATGGCCAGCCGCGTCGACTATAAGTTCACCGCCTACCATACTTCCCAGGACGTCACCGACTTCGGTGCCGGGATCATGACCGCGATCCAGATCCTGGCGGTCTGGGTGATCTACGGGATCGTGCTGTTCCACGTCAAAAAGGCCCTGGACTGGCACAGCCGCGCCCGGCAGTGGGTCCGCCGTCCCTCAACCGAGGCCGACCGCCCGGCGGGTGACCCGGTGCGCCGCGGCCGTCCCGAGGGTGAAGGTGAGGACCCGGGGGTCTGCCTGCTGATGCCGGACTTCTCGGAAGAGGACCAGGCCTGATCAGCTGAGCAGCCCGGTCAGGAATACCTGGACCGCGCTGATATCCCCGGCGACGGAGGTTTCGCCGGTGGTCTTACCCGACTTCATCGCGTGTTCCAACTCGGCCAGCCCGGTGATCGCCGCCTTGAGGCGCGGCCTTTGCCACTGCCGCGCGAACTGGCGCAGCTGCTGGGCGAAGAACGGCGGGTTGACGGGTTGCCCCGTAGCGAGGTCATAGAGGCCCAGGAAGCGGCGTTTAAGCTCGTTTAGCAGCCGGTGGGGCTCCGGTTCGAGGTGCAGCCAGCCCTCGAGTCGCGCCGGCCAGTCCGGGGCGCCCACCATAATCGCGTCGACCATCTCGTAGAAATGGACCGCCGGATTCGTCGAGAGCACCTCGCCGATCGCCGCGTCGCTGATCGTCTGAAGCGCGTCACCGTCTTTGAGCATCCAGAGCTTGCGCAGTTCGCTGTCGGCCAATGCCGGGCTGTCCTGGCAGGCGCTCAGCAACCGCCCAAGCTGGCCGCGGTTGAGGTTGAGGGCATACTGCTCCCGGGCCCAGCTATCGAGCCACTTGACGGCCTGTTCACCTTCGCTTTGGTTGCGCAGGTCCTCCACCGGGGCGTTCTTTGACCAGGTCTTCAATAGCGCGCCCTTCATCGCCCGGTTCTCATCGGCGCGCTTCTCGTACTTCATGACCTGGGTGCAGACCAGCAGGATCTCCGCCGGAATGCTGCTCAGGATCCCGCTCAAGCGCTCCTGCTGTTTGGGGCCGAGTTTCAGGCCGAGGAAGTCGACGTAGTGGTAGACGCGCTGCGTCGCGAAAAGGTCGGCGGTGCCGACATCGTTGAAGATCTCACTGAGGTCGAGGCCCGGGCAGTGCTTACGCACCGGGTCGGACCCGGCCGGGTAGTGGCGCTGGGCCGCCGCCTGGCAAACCAGAGGGTCCCGGGCGATTATGATGACCTGGGGCATAGACTAGCGGGTTATTCCTTCCACTTCGGTTTGCGTTTTTCCTGGTAGGCGGCGATGCCTTCTTCCCGGTCCGCGGTGCTCCAGGCCAGCCCGAAGATCTCACCCTCGAGCTTAAGCGCTGAATCGAGGGGCATCCCGCCGCCGACGTTGACACTGCGCTTGGCCAGGGCGAGGGCCGTCCGCGACTTGGCGGTCAGTTTCTTCATGAGTTTCATGCCGGTTGGCACAAGCTCCTCGGGGGATTCCACCACATCATCCACCAGGCCGCATTCCAGGGCGGTGGCGGCATTGACCGGGTCGCCGCCCATGATCATCAGCTTGGCGTGGCTCTGGCCGATCAAACGCTGCAGGCGCTGGGTCCCACCCCAGCCCGGGATGATCGCCAGGTTGATCTCGGGCAGCCCGAGGCGTGCGTTCTTGGCTGCCAGCCGGAAGTCGCAGCACAGCGCCAGCTCCAGCCCGCCGCCCAGGGCGAAGCCGCTCAGCAGGGCGATGGTCGGTACCGGGACCTGAGTCAGCAGGTTGAAGACCTCGCGTCCGGCGCTGCAGAAATGGGCGGCCTCGAAGGCGTCCATGTCCTTGAGCTCACCGTCGATATCAGCGCCGAGGGAGAAGACCTTCGGGTGGGCGCTTTTAACGATGATCCCGCGGCAGGAGGGATGCACAAGCTGGGGATGGAGCACGCTGTACAGCGCTTCGACCATCCCGGTGTTGATCTGGTTTTTCGGGTTGTCGCTGCGTTCAAGCGTGATCGTCAGTACGCCGGTTTCGGCGCAGGTATCAACCGCCAGGTATTGCTCAATGTCCACTCAGGGCCTCCCTCGGATCGCTTTGAACATTTTACTTGATGGGTAGCGCTGACGCGTGAAACGGGGGTTATAATCGAGCGATGCCCCGGATAGTAGCGGTGGCCAACCAGAAAGGCGGAGTTGGCAAAACTACCACATCGGTTAACCTGGCGGCAGCCCTGGCTGCCAACGGCGCGCGCACATTGCTGGTCGACCTCGATCCCCAGGCCAACGCCACGGCCGGACTCGGCTGCGAGGCCGAGCAGGGCCGCTCGATCTACAACGTGGTTTCCGACGGGATGCCGCTCATGGATGCGGTGACCGCAACCGAGTTTGAGCGCCTCGACCTGGCGGTCAGCCATATTGACCTGAGCGCGGCGGAGCTGGAGCTCGTCAGCGCACTGGCCCGTGAATACGCGCTCAAGCGTGCGATCGACAACGCGCAGTTGCCCCACGACTTCGTGGTGATCGACTGCCCGCCGAGCCTCGGGTTGCTGACGCTGAATGCGCTCGTCGCGGCGACGGAGGTCGTGATCCCGGTGCAGTGCGAGTTCTTCGCCCTGGCCGGCCTGGCTAAGCTGGTCGACACCATCGGCCGGATCCGCCAGGCGCTCAACGCTGATCTGAAGATCGCCGGGGCGGCACTGACGATGTACGACTCGCGGACGAACCTCAGCCGCGATGTTGTGGCCGAGGTCACGGAGAATTTCCCGGGGCATGTTTTTGAGACGATGATTCCTAGAAGCGTCCGGGTCGCGGAGTCGCCGAGCCACGGGGTGCCGGTGACGGTGCATGACCCGGCGGGGCCCGGGGCGGAGGCCTACCGGAAGCTGGCGGTAGAATTGGCTGAGTTGAAGGCGGAGGATACTGATGAGTAAAAGGCGTGGATTGGGCAAGGGGCTGGCAGAACTGATACCGACGGCGGAACCGCCGCAGCCGGGGGAAACCGTTTCCGAGATCGGCGTGGACATCGTGGATGCCAACCCGTTCCAGCCGCGGATCGAGTTCGACGAAACCGAGCTTAAGGAACTGGCGGACTCGATCAAGGCCCAGGGCCTGCTGCAGCCGATCACCGTCCGGCCCACCGCTGATGGCCGCTACCAGCTCGTCGCCGGCGAGCGCCGCCTGCGCGCGACGCGCAACCTCGGGCGTACGACGATCAAGGCGATCGTCCGCAAAGTTACGGACAAGCAGCTCCTCGAGCTCAGCCTGGTCGAGAATCTCCTGCGCACCGACTTAAACGATATCGAAGTGGCGATCGCCCTGCAGAAACTGCAAAATACCTACGGCTATACCACGACCCAGCTCGCCGAAGTGACGGGTAAATCACGCCCGGCGGTGAGCAATACGCTGCGGCTCCTCGAGCTGCCCCCCGGCGTCCAGGACAAGATCCGCGAGCAGCGCCTGACCGCGGGCCACGGCCGCGCGATCTTAAGCTTCCCCGCTGAGCGCCGGATTGAAATGGCGGAGAAATGTGTCGCCGAAGGGCTCAGCGTCCGCGAGATGGAGCGCCAGGCCGGGGCCGCCAGCGACAAGCCCAAGGTCAAGCGTCCGCGCCGCAAGGTCGGGGCGGTGCCGTCCGCGCCCTCAGCGCTCAAGGCAACAGAGCAGCGCCTGGTGGAATACCTCGGGACGAAGGTCAAGCTCACGGAGCAGCGTGGCCACGGGTCGATCAACATCACCTACCACGGCGCGGAGGACCTCAACCGCCTGCTGGCGCTGCTGATGAAAGATAGCAGTCCGTTCTAGGGTGAGGTTCCATGTCTTTGATACTCCCGTAGTGGCGCGCCAGTGTGCGCGCCATGGATTGAACACCGGGAAGTAGAATCTATCTTCTGCATTGCGCAGGGACTCGCAGTAGCGACAGTCCGAAGGCCTGTCATTCGTAACCTGTCCGGCTATCTGCACCAAATCACAAGCCGTCGGCTCGTGACTACTGCCCCGGTGTAACCATCGTCACGGATAGATTCACTTGCAAGCCTGTCACGGGGATGGCGCGCACACTGGCGCGCCACTACTAATCCTGCTTGCATATCTGTCTTGGACATCAGTGGCCTGGCGACCTGTGGTTCCCATTAGTCGTTGTGCAACGCCGTGCATAGATTCACCGGTAGTATCCCGGACCAGGGCGGTCCCTGTAACCCCTTTTACGACGACCCCTTTGAACCCCGTAGCACACCCCTTTGAATCCCGTAGCGGCGGCCCCCGTGCCGCCGGATTAACCCTGGCGCTATAGGGCTGGTGCGAACCCACCCGTCCTGGTAGGGGCTGGCGATAGCCAGACCGTTCCATTCTTGCCTAACCTCATGGCGCTACTACTTAGGCTGTCCCCCAAATCAACTTACGGCACTCACCTATACCCCTATCCCGGCGGGTCTGGTCAACATGCGCTGAATATTTATTCACGCGAATGGATATGTAAGCATTGTGCCAATAGTACAAAGCAATATTGGCGACGCTGGTGTGGGGAAACTGCATCATTGCCGGTCAGGGGTTCGATCCCGCATCAGTAAAGAGTCAGTGCGTATGGGTTGGCACTGCTCGTCATTGCCGCACCCGTCAGGGCTGGTGCCTAATCATACTGCTCGGTGGCGACATACTCCAGCTGGTAGAGCGCGCCTTCTCCATACAGCCGGCCGCCGCCGAGTTGCACCCAGAAGATCTCCGGCGTGCCGGTGTTCCAATGGGAGGCTCCGCTGATTGAGAGGACCGGGTGCAGCGCGACTTCCTCGCTGCCGATGATCCCCCGCTCGCCGGTGTGCAACAGGGCGCTTTTGAAGACGAGGCTGCCCGGCTTGGCCCGGGGGTCCTGGTAGTGGTAACTGAGCCAGATATCGGTCCCGGTCGACTGTGCGATGAGCGGCCAGACCAGCTGTACCGTGTCGATGAAGCTGGTTTCGTCGTACTCGTAGTTCTGGTCGAACTTGGCGCTTTTCCCCCACCGGGCGGTGATCCCGGTTTCCGCCGTGATCGCCAGGTTGATCTGCTGGAGAACGGGCACGTCGAGGATATCGGCGTTGTCGTTGAAGATCGCCAAAGCGCCGGGTTGGCGGATCCCCGGGCTGAGCCAGAGCCGGACCCGGTCGAGGCGCGAGTCTGACAGCTTCTCCGCGCGCCAGCCCCAGGTCGGGTGGTGCCAGGCGCTGTAGATGCTGGCGCCGCTGTAGATCAGCAGGCCGGGGATGATGTATTCCCCGAAGGTGTACTCGCGGAGGTGGATCTCCGCCAGGTGGTTGCTCAGGTCGAGTATATCGAGGCCGGCGATCACGCGGCCGATGCCATCGATGGTGATGACCTCGATTCCGGGGTTGTCCGGGTCGACTTCATAGGCGACGGTGGCGGTCCAGTCCTGCCAGCGTTTGGCCGGCGGCTCCGGGGGGTAGGCCTGGCAGCTGAAGGGCGTGCCCGGGATATAGTTCCAGCTCGCGGTCAGGGGAACGGGGAACTCACCCGGTGCGGTCAGCCAGACGACCAGCCGGCCGTCGGGCAGTCCGGCGGCGACGTGGTAGGGTCCGCTGTGCCAGGTCGGGGCGGTGTTGAAGGGCCCCATGTAGTCAAGCGTGGTCAGCTGGCTGTCCTCGCAGCTGGCGACCACGGCGTAGTAGTGGTTGTCGTCGGGGACCCGGGTAGTCACCCCCAGCACGGTTGTGCCGTAGGCCAGGTTGTAGTGCGCGCTCAGGCCCTGGCTGAACTGGCTGTCGATCGGCACGCCACCCTTGTCGGCCCAGGTGACCTCCCTGAGCCGCCAGTAATCAGGGTTGTCCAGGCCGGGCAGCCCGGCGCTCGCGCTGGTGGTACCCAGCAACCAGGCCAGGGTGGCCAGCAGGATATGTTTAGGCCTCAGCATGCGCCCTCCGCGATGAACCGCCCCAGGCCCTCGGCCAGCAGCGGAGCCATCTCGACCCCGGTGGCCAGAACCTCGGCGTGGGATGTCCCGCCGGGGGCGAAGCATTCGTTGGTGACCAGGCTGGCGGCGACCACCGGCAGCTTGAAGAGCCCGCAGACGATCACCTCGGGGACGGTGCTCATCCCGACGACGTCTCCGTCCCAGGCGCGCATCATCCTCAGCTCGGCCTCGGTTTCGAAGACCGGGCCGCGGACGGCGCTGTAGACGCCCTCGTGGACGGTCAGACCGGCACCGCTCAGGCTGGCCATCAGCCGTGAGCTGATCAGCGGGTCGTAGGCCGGGTGGGGGTCGACGAAGCGCTGGCGGCTGTCGCTGAACTGCATGCCGAACAGCGGGTTGTCACCCATGAAGTTGATATAGTCGTTGTGGACGACGACGCTGCCGCGCTTGAACCCAGTGTTGAGCGCCCCGGCGGCATTGGTACAGAGCATCAGCCGGGCCCCGCAGGCTGAGGCGATCGCGGCCTGGAACCCGGTGGCGGCCATGCCGTGGCCCTCGTAGAAGTGGATCCGCCCGGTAAGGATCAGCACCCGGGTGCCGCCGATCAGCCCGAAGACCGCTTCCTGGCCGTGGCCGGTCACGCTGACCGCCGGCAGGTGCGGGACTTCGTCGAGGTCGACGCTGCGTGGGTTGTCCAGGAGTTCCCTGGCCAGGGTGTTCAACCCGGAGCCGCACTGCATCACGATCTCGATGCCGTCGATGCCGCGGCTGGCCAGGAAGGTTGCGGCATCCTGCGCCTGCTGGTAGTACTCGTCCACGTGCATACGCCTATTCTATACCCCAGGCCGGGGACTGATGTAGGATATTGGCATGAAACGCAAGCCAGCCGCCGGTGACGCGAGTATCAGTGAATCCGGGATCATCGCCGCGATCACCTCCCGTTTCCAGGCCACCGACAACCGCATGGTGGTCGGCCCCGGTGACGATGCCGCGGTGCTGCGCAGCAGTGACTACGCCGACTCCGGACGGCGGCTGAACACCGTGGACCAGGTCGTGACCACCGACCTGCTGATCGAGGGCGTCCACTTCGACCTGCGCTACATGTCCCTGGCTGACGCGGCGTACAAGGCCCTGGCCGTCAACTTAAGCGATATCGCAGCGATGGGCGGCACTGCTGCCCAGGTTTTCGGCGTCCTCGGCGTACCCGCCGGGACACCGGCCGGCCGCGTCGAGGAACTGCTCGACGGGGTCAGCGCGGCCCTGCCCGACGGGGCGGTGCTCGCCGGAGGGGACACCGTGGCCGCGCCGCAGTGGGTCATCGGTTTCACGGTCATCGGCGAGGTCCGCGGCCCGGCCCTGCTCAGAAGCGGCGCCCGGGCGGGCGACCTGGTCTGGCACAGCGGCAGCCTCGGCTTAAGCCAGGTCGGCCTCAGCCTGCTCTGGCCCGGTGCCGGCGACGACGACGAGGTTTTCAGCGCGGCCCTGGCGGCCCACCGGCGCCCGGTGCCCCAGCTCGAGCTGGCGCGGTTCCTCCAGGAAAACAAGCTGGCGAGCGCCTGCCTCGACTTAAGCGACAGCCTGGCCCAGTGCCTGCTGCTCCTCGCCGATGCCAGCGATGCCGGGCTCTCGCTGGACTTCGTCAACTACCCCTTCGCCCCCGGGGTCAAGGCGTTTCGGGGGCTGATGCGCCGCTGGCACCCCGGCGGTAAGGCGGCCTTTCGCGTTCCGGTGCGCTTCAACCCGGACGGGCGCCCGGCCCGGTTCCGCAGCCTGGCGGAGTATATCCTGGCCAGTGCCGAGGACTTCCAGCTGCTGTTCACCGCCCCGCCGGCGGCGACGGCCCGGCTGCTCAGCGGCAGTCCGGTGCCCCTGACCCGGATCGGCACCGTGGTCGACCCCGCCGAGGGCTGCCACTACCGCAGCGAGGACGGCCGCACCCACGAGCTTACACGGATCGGCTTCGAGCACATCTAGGCGCCAGCCCTTACAATACGGGCGTGCTGATCGATACACACTGCCACCTATACTTCGACAAGTTCGACGCCGACCGCCCGGCGGTGATTGAGCGGATGGCCGAGGCCAATGTCAGCTGTGCCGTCGTCGTCGGGATCGATGCGGAAACGAGCCGCCAGGCCCGTGACCTCGCCCGGGAGCATCCCGAGCTCCACTACGCCGCCGGGCTGCACCCGACGAGCGACCTGCCGCCTGACGTACTCGGCGGCGGGAGCTTTGACGCGGCGGCCTACCTCGATGAGTTCTGGAAGAGCGACCCATACCCGGTCGCCATCGGTGAGTGCGGCGTCGACCTCTACTGGGACACCAACCCCGTCGGTCCCCAGCTCGAGGCCTTCACCGCGCAGCTGCGCCTCGGCCGCGAACGCGACCTGCCGGTGATAGTCCATTCCCGCAGCGCCGACGCCGAGACCCGCCAGGGCCTCGAGGCCGTACCCGGCGCCCGGGGGATCCTGCACTGCTTCAACGGCAGCCTCGAGCTACTGAAGTTCGCTGATGAGGCGGAGCGCCGCGGTGACAGCTGGTACGTCAGCTTCGCCGGCAACTTGACCTACAAGAAGGCCGTCGAACTCCACGAGGCCGCGCCGCTGGTCCCCCTCGACCGCCTGCTAGTTGAAACCGACGCGCCCTTCATGGCGCCCCAGGCCTGGCGCGGCAAGCGCAACGAACCGGCCTATGTCGTGGAGACGGCGCGCTACCTGGCCAACCTGCGCGGGATCAGCGAGCCGGAGATGCAGCAGATCCTGACAAGCAACTCAAAGGCCTGCCTCGGGCTCGACCGCTGATCAAACCGTCAGGCGGCCTGCTCAGCCCGGACCTGGCGAGGCTGGGCCGGGGGGTTCGCAGTACTGATAGCCGGTCAGGTTGACCACCTGGTTGGGTGGTACGGTATAGGGCCCGAGGTCCTTGTAGCCATAGGGTGGTGGCCCGGCATCACCGTCCCAATAGGCGACGCAGTTCATCACGCGGATGTAGTAGTCCGTGTAGTCAGGCAGGTCGTAGAAAACATGCGTGGCTGGATTGCCTTCGCCGGCGGCCTGGTGGTCAAAAACCTGCTGATCGATCAACGTACCTTCACCTTCAGGATTTCCGTAATAAACCCTGACCAATGAATCTGAAGTCAGGTTGAAGTCGCCGAAGTTACGCAACGTCACGTTGACGGTGATCAGGTTCCCATTGGGACCACCGGAGGGGTATATAGTCTGTGTCGCGATATCCGTTAATAACGGCACTCCATCATCGGTGACCCTGACCCGGGCGGTGATGGTATCACCGCTGTATGTATACAAGTGCGGACCCGGGCTGCCCCGGGCAGCCAGTTCGTCGCCGGGTTCGCTGTAATTGCCGTCGCCATCAAAATCCCATTCGTAATCAATGATGCTGCCGTCGAGGTCATAACTGGAGGAGGCATCGAAGGTGACCGGCAGAGGGGGAAATCCGCTGGTGGGATTAGCCTGCAGCACCGCGACCGGTGGCTGGTTTGGCATGCCATAAACCGGGTATTCAGCATAGTAGGCTTCACTGAAGATCCCGCTTTGCGCGATCTCCTCCGGTGTGCCTTCGCCAAGCACCCCAGTCCACAGGTAGAAGAAGTAGTCCCCGGGCTCAAGTGTGCCCTCGACCACCGCGGACTCGGTCCCGCTGGCACTGAATACCTCGATCGGCACCGTGCCGTTGCCGTCAATGTCCAGATCGGAGTACAGGATCCCCAGCGATGTACCCGCCAGGGCATACGGTGGTACTGGTGTGGTCAGTAGCCCGTAGTTGGTAACGTGGCCCGCGCCCCAGGGGTCGGTATAGCTCGCCCGGACCACCCAGATGCTGTAGGTGTCAGTTCCGGTCAAACCCGGCGTCACCGGCGGTTCATAGTCAAAGCCGGCCAGGATCAGCCGGCCGGACTGGTTGTCGTAATCCCAGTCCCTGGTGATCCCGAGGACGTAGGGCGAACAGACCAGGGGCTCGCGGCTGAACGCCTCCTGCAGTGATCCCGCGGGGATGACCCTGACCGTGCCGGACAGGTCCTGCAATGCCGCCGGCAGGAAAAAGCGGATCTCTGTGTCGCTCCAGCCCGACGGCAGGTCTGTATCGTGTTGGAAATCCGTGACCTGGACGGGCATGCCGAGCGCACCTAGCCAGACGGAGCCAGGGTTGTCGCCAAAGTTCAGGCCCATAATCGAGATCACCGCGCCGTCGTCCGTGCCGTCCATATTATCGTTGCGGTAGCGGTAACCCTGGGCGCGCGGCGAGCTGCCGTCAGCAGTGAAGGCGGACAAGTTGCGTGTATGGCTGGGCAGGGGTTCTCCATCCACCAGGATGTCACCCCGGCAGGAGGTGACCCGCATCCCGCCATCGACGAATGTGAAATCGTTGTACTGCTGGATTACCGCCTGGTAGCACCACTCGTTGGGTGCCGGGAGCAAGCCGTTGTTAAAGTCGAGGAGGGCGATCTTCGTAATCACCGGAGTTCCGTACATGACCACCATGAGCGATGGCCCCGGGATGATAATACTGTCGCCGGTTTCGTTGTCCTCGATGTGCAGCTGTGTGTCATACAGCTCTTCGTAGTTGGCAGCAGGGTCCGCCGGGTAGGTGTACTCCAGGGTGTCGGGTGACGACGGATCCTGGTCCAGCGACCAGAACAGCGGATGGGTGAACTCCGGAGCTAAGTAGTAGGTGTAATCACCTGATCCGCCCGTCACCTCCGGTGTAAAGCTGAAGACGGTGCCGGACTCACCCGGCCCACCGTTGCGCTGGCCGGCGTGTTGGTCAACCGTGACGGTAGCTTCGAGGTTTGTCGCGAAGGGCACCAGGACGGGGGTGCTTTTCAGCCCGTTTTCCAGCTCAACCTGGACCTCGTAATGCAGGACCGGCAAGCCATCCTCGTCAATGATCGGGTTGCCGTCGGTATCTTCCTTTTCGACACCGCCGTGTAAGGAACCAATGAGCCCGGAGATAGTAACCGAACTTATCAGGGCGGAGCTGTGCCTGGCCGGTTCAGCGATGGGCTGGGCCGACTGGCCGATGTAGACAGCGGTTACTCCCTGGAACCCTGTTCCGTAGATTGTAATCGGCTGGCCGAAGCGCAGGACTCCGGGGTCGATGCCGGTTACCTCAGGCGGAGTCCCGACGATGAACACTCCACCTGGCTCCGGCGGCCACTGATACTCCGGGTAGGTACCGACCGCAATACTGATCTTGCCGCTCTGGGCACCGGCCGGGATGCTGGCGACTATCCGCGTATCGGACCAGATAACTGCCGGTAGCGGCAGGTCGTTGAGCATCAACGTACTGTCCCCTTGCTCAGCCCCGAAGTGCTCACCGCGTATATCAATCATCGTTCCGGGGGGGCCGAATGCAGGGGTGACTG
>Ga0180436_10004676_pt1 | contig 12239 bp, 11 predicted proteins | sample SS_ome_2_FD_132434 | JGI IMG/M metagenome (GOLD analysis project Ga0180436, IMG submission 132434) | Hypersaline lake sediment archaeal communities from the Salton Sea, California, USA - SS_3_S_2 metaG | ecosystem: Environmental > Aquatic > Non-marine Saline and Alkaline > Hypersaline >...
CGAGGTGAACTCGATCACCCAGGCCACGCTCTATCCCAGCCACCGCAGCCGGCTGGACATTCTGGTCGGCATCCAGACGGGCGGCCCGACGCGGCGCGGGCGCAAGCCCGGCGCCTCGAAAGTGGCGCTGGAATTCCTGGGCCGCGACATCGACGTGCGCCGCGCGATGAAGCGCATCGGTATCTTCGACCCCAAGGCGGGCCGCATCCGGCCCGAGATGCTGGCCCTGATCGAGAATCGCCTGGCACCCGGCGCGCATGTCCTGGACATCGAAGAACCCTGACGCGGCGCGCCATGGCCGGGCGTCATTGCGGGGCGGCGGCCTTTGCCACGGGCGATGACGCGGCCGCCGTGCCGGCTGGCACGGCCGCCGCGCCGGAGTGTCAGAAGCTCATCACGCGGGCGTTCTCGGCGGTGATCGCGGTGGCCATTTCGCCCGGCTTCGCGACGGTCACCCCGTCAAGCAGCACTTCGGGCCCCGCGCCCTTGCCGGGCAGGTAGATCGCGCAGACCTCGACCCGCGTGTCGGGCTTGGACATGATCGTCTGCATCAGGCCCTGGGGCGACATGTCCCTGGGGGGCTGGCCGGCCTTGGCGCTGGCCGGCGCATCCTTCAGCGCCAGGTCGCCCGCCGGACCGCACAGCAGCACATGCGCGGCCTTGCCCTGGCCGACCGCCTGCATGGTCAGGACCATGGCCATAAGCTGGGTCTGCGGTTCCGGCGCGGTCAGGATCGTGACCAGCGTGTCGGGCCCTTCGGCAAGGGCGGGGGTGGCAAGGCTCAGCGCGGTTGCGGCTGCGGCGATGGTACGAAACATGATGTCTCCTTCGGTTCGTGGTTTGAAAAGGGTCAAGAGATCGGTGGCGGGCAGGCCGCCCGCCACCGCCAGGTGCCGCCGCACGGGACGAAGGCGGCGGGATCAGCTGTCGCGGTCGTGGTCGCCCACCGGGCAATCGCCCTCGCCGGCGAAGCAGGCATCGGTGCGCAGCTCCAGCCACATGGCGTTGAGAACGGCGAAGGCGGCGGCAAGCGGAAGGCCAAGAAGCCAGGCGAAATACCACATCGGGAAATCCTTTCTCAGTAGACCGTGTCGGCGTTGTCGGTGACGTCGTCCTGCGTGACCTTGCCCCACAGCACCCGGTACACCCAGGCGGTGTAGGCCAGGATGATCGGCATGAAGATCGCCGTCGTGACCAGCATGACGAACAGGGTCTGGTGCGAGGACGACGAATCCCACACCGTCAGCGAGGAATTCGGATCGACGGTCGAGGGCAGGATGAACGGGAACATCGTCAGCCCGACCGAGGCGATGATGCCGGTGATGCCCAGTTTCGACCACAACAGGGTCGACACCTCGCGCCCCGCGCGCAGGCCCATGACCGCCATCGCGATCCCGGCAAAGCCCATCAGCGGGGCCAGCGCGATCCAGGGCCGCGCGGCATAGGCCGACAGCCACGACCCGCCGCGCACGACCTCGCTGTAAAGCGGGTTCGAAGGACCATCGGTGACCGCCGGCGCCGCCAGCGCGAACCCATCCACCCCGGCGGCAAGCCAAAGCCCGGCCAGCGCGTAGGACACCGCCGCGACGATCCCGGCCCAGGTGCCGAACACCCGCGCCCGCGCCTGCACCGGGCCATCGGCCTTGAGGCTCAGCCACGCCGCGCCGTGCATCAGCAGCATCGACAGCGATACCACGCCCGCCAGCAGCGCGAAGGGCCGCAGAAGCCCCAGGAACTTGCCATGGAACGTGCCGTCGTACATCGGCATCAGGTCGTCGGTCAGGTGGAAGGGTACGCCAAGAAGCACGTTGCCCACCGCCACCCCGAACAGAAGCGCCGGCACCGCGCCGCCCACGAACAGCGCCCAATCCCAGCCCGTGCGCCATGCCGCGCCATCGCGCTTGGACCGGTACTTGAACCCCACGGGCCGCAGGATCAGCGCCGCGAGGACGAGGAACATCGCAAGGTAGAAGCCCGAGAAGGACACGGCGTAAAGTGGCGGCCAGGCGGCGAAGATCGCGCCGCCGCCCAGGATGAACCAGACCTGGTTGCCTTCCCAGACCGGGCCGACGGTGTTGATGGTCTGCCGACGTTCAACATCGGTTCTGGCCACGAAGGGCAGAAGCGCGCCCACCCCCATGTCGAACCCGTCGGTCAGCGCGAAGCCGATCAGCAGCACACCCAGAAGCGCCCACCAGATCACCCGCAGGATCTCGAAATCGATCAGTTCGTGAAGGATCATCTCTGCCTCCTCATTCGGCGGGTGTTTCGGCGAAGGGGCCGCGGCCGTCATGCGTGCGCAGACGGTGTTCGTGGCGTTCCTGCCAGGCCTTCGTTTCTTCGACGTCCTGGAACGGGCCCTTGCGGATGTATTTCACCATCAGGCCGATCTCGATGATGAACAGGATCGTGTAGAAGGTGACGAAGCCCGCCAGCGTGATCAGCAGGTCGGCCACCGACAGGTGCGAGGCCGACAGTGCGGTGGGCAGAATGCCGTCCACCGTCCACGGCTGACGGCCGTATTCGGCCACGAACCAGCCCATTTCCGCCGCGATCCAGGGGGTGGGGATGATCGCCACCGCGGCATAAAGCGACCAGCGCGGGAACTGCATCCGGTGGAACGAGGCGCGCCAGAAGAAATAGGCCATCACCGCGACGAAGCTGAAGCCCAGCCCGACCATGATCCGGAACGCCCAGAACAGGGGCGCCACGCCGGGGATCGTATCTTCGGCGGCCTGGGCGATCTGGTCCTCGGTCGCCGCGCGCGGGTCGTCGACATAGCGCTTGAGCAGCAGCGCATAGCCCAGATCCGCCGAATAGGTTTCGAAGGTCGCCCGCACATCGGGCGGCGTCGCGTCGCGTTCCTCGCGGATCGTCATCAGCGCGTCATAGGCGATGATGCCGCGGCGGATCTTCTCTTCCGACCGGGCTTCGAGTTCATTGATGCCGGGGATTTCGTGGGTCAGCGACCTTGTGCCGATCAGTCCCATCATCCAGGGAATCTCGACCTTGTAATGGGTCTCGCGCGCTTCCTGGTCGGGAAAGCCGATGGCCGTGAAGGGGGCCGGGGCCTCGTGGGTTTCCCACATCGCCTCCATCGCGGCGAGCTTCATCTTCTGGGTATGGGTGGCCGAGTAGCCCGACTCGTCGCCCAGCACCACGACCGACAGCGCCGAGGCCAGCCCGAAGGATGCGGCCACCGCGATCGACCGGCGCGCCAGATCCTTGTGCCGGTCCTGCAACAGGTAAAGCGCCGACACGCCCAGCACGAAGACGCTGGCGGTGACGTAGCCGGCCGAGACGGTATGCACGAACTTGGCCTGCGCGACCTCGTTGAACAACACGTCGAAGAACGACGTCATTTCCATCCGCATCGTCTCGGGGTTGAATTCGGCCCCGACCGGATTCTGCATCCAGCCATTCGCGATCAGGATCCAAAGCGCCGAGAAATTCGACCCGATGGCGACCAGCCAGGCCACGACAAGGTGCTGCACCTTCGACAGCTTGTCCCAGCCGAAGAAGAACAGGCCCACGAAGGTTGCCTCGAGGAAGAAGGCCATCAGTCCTTCGATGGCCAGCGGCGCACCGAAGATGTCGCCCACGTAATGGCTGTAATAGGACCAGTTCATCCCGAACTGGAATTCCATCGTGATGCCCGTGGCGACGCCCAGGACGAAATTGATCCCGAACAGCGTGCCCCAGAATTTCGTCATCTGCCGCCAGATCGGGCGATCCGTCATGACATAGACCGTCTCCATGATCGCGACGAGGATCGACAGACCCAGCGTCAGCGGCACGAAGAGGAAGTGATACATGGCCGTCATCGCGAATTGCAGGCGCGACAGCTCGACGACATCAAGCTCCACCGTAGCCTCCTTTTCCAGGCCGGCCGCGCGCGGGCCAAACCTGATTATCCGATATGCAATTAACGCGGAGTCGTACCGGCGGTTCCGGGGAGCGGACTTGACCTCGATCAATAAAAGCTATGGCTCAGATGCGACTTTTTAGCACGACGCGACGGTCTGCCGCGTCGATCTCTGCCGCGCGATGGGCGGCCAGGATCACGGCCGCCTCGGGCAGGTAGGCGCGCAGCCCGGCCAGCACCGTTCGGGCAAGCGCGTCGTCAAGCCCCTCGGTCGGTTCGTCCAGCAACAGCACATCGGGCCGGCGCAGCAGCGCGCGGGCCAGCGCCAGCCGCCGTGCCTCGCCCCCCGAAAGGCCCGCCCCGCCTTCGCCCAGCATTGCGCCAGGGCCGCCCATTTCCGCGACGACCCGGTCCAGTTGCACGGCCGTCAGCACATCCGCCGCCGCGTCCTCCGTCAGATCGTCGCGCGCAAGGGCAAGGTTGTCGCGGATCGTGCCGCCCAGCAATTGCGCGCGCTGCGGCAGCAGCGTCAGGTGGCGCCGCAACTGCGCCTCGGGCCAGTCGGGCAACGGCACGCCCAGGATCGTCACCATGCCCGAGACCGGCGCGCGCAGCCCGGCCACCACGTCGAGAAGGCTGCTTTTGCCGCTGCCGCTGGGCCCGGTCAGCGCGACCCATTCGCCCGGCCCGACGGACAGATCGAGCGGCGCGAGCAGCGGCAGCGTGCGGCCCGGCGCGGCGACTTCGGCCGCGGCAAGGTCGACGCCCCTGCGCCGGTCGGGCGAGATGTCGGGCATCGTCGCGGGCCGCGCCGGGGCCGCCCCGGTCACCCGGCCCGCCGCATCGACCATCCGCCCCAGATCGGCGATACCGCGGCGCAAGGGCAGGATCGTCTCGGCCAGGGCCAGCGCAACGAACAGGCCGATCGCCGCCGGGGCCGGCGCCAGCGCGCCCGCGGAAACCGCCGCCCCACCCAACACCAGTGCCGCCGCCGCCACGAATGTCACCAGAAGGGAAAGCGCCAGCCCTGCCCCCTCGTCATGAAGGTTGAGCCGCGTCTCCTGCCCAAGGGCCTCGGCCTCGGCCCTGTCGATATCCGCGCGGTGGCGGCCCAGCTGCCCCTGTTGCAAGACCTCGCGCTGCCCCCGAAAAAGGCCGATGACCCGCCGCCGCATGTCCTGCCGATGCCGCTCGGCCGCCATCGAGGGCGAAAGCGTGCGCAAAGCCATCAGGCCCAGCACCAGCGCGCCGCCCAGCAGATAGCCCAGCCCCACCGACAGCGCGATGACCGGATCGGTCAGCCAGGCCAGCAGCACGATCGCCAGAAGATGCGTCAGAAGGGCCGCCACGGCCGGCACGACCAGCCGCAGGACCAGCCCGTCCAGCGCGTCGACATCCGCCGCGATCCGCGTGAGTTCCGCGGAACTGCGCAGCCGGCGCAGCCGGTCGACAGGCCAGCGTTCCAACGCCTCCAGCAGCGCCAGACGCAGCCGCGCCAGCGCCCGAAGCACCGTGTCGTGGGTCAACAGCCTTTCGGCATAGCGCGCGCCGGCCCGGCCCAGCGCCAGGAACCGGATGCCCGCGCTGGGGCGGAACACGTCGAAGGCGATGCCCAGCCCCGCGATCCCGGCCGCGCCGGTCGCGGTGATGAACCAGCCAGACAGGCCCAGCAGCGCCGCACCCATCGCCAGCACCGCCAGCGCCGCCGCCGCGCCGCGCCACATCGCCCAGGGGTTGGCGCCCCAAAGGAACCAGACCATGCGCCAAAGCCGCTTCATGCCGCGCCCCCGCCCAGATCGACGCGCCGGTCGAGGGCCGCGATCAGCCGCGGATCGTGACTGGCCACGACCAGGGTGCAGCCCGCATCGCGGGCCGCCAGCAGCGCGCGGATGATCGCGGCCCCCGTCCGGTCATCGAGATTGGCGGTAGGTTCGTCGGCCAGGATCACGTCGGCCCCCGACAGGAAGGCCCGCGCCAGCAAGAGCCGGCGCGCCTCGCCCCCCGACACGCCAGCGCCGCTTTCGCCAAGAAACGTGTCCAGCCCCTCGGGCAGGGCGGCTACCACATCGGCCACGCCCGCCCGCGCCAGCGCGGCGTCGATGTCGCCGCCGGCCCCGCGCGGTTCGAGAAAGTCGCGCAGCCGGATCTCGGGCACATGAACCTGCTGGGGTATCACCGCCAGCCGCGCGCGCCAGGCATCGGCGGTGTCATCGTTCAGGGGCTGGCCGGCGATCTCGATCCGCCCCTCCGCCAATGGCACCAATCCCGCCAGCGCGTCGAGCGTGGTGGACTTGCCCGACCCGCTGGGCCCGACCAGCGCCAGCCCCTCGCCCGGCGCCAGCCTTATATCCGGCAGCGCGACATGGCGCTGCCCCCGCCGGATGGCGCCCCCGTTGATGACGATGCCGGCCGGGCCGGGCAGCGGCGCGGCCGGCACGGCCCGCCCCAGGATCGGGACGCCCGGCGCGGCCTCGAGCGTTGCCAGTTCGTCCGCGACCGCCTCGGCCGATGCCTTGTCATGCCAGGCGGCAGCGAGGTCGCGCAGCGGCTGAAAGAAATCCGGGGCGAGCAACAGCACGAAAATGCCCTGCTGCACACTCAGCGGCGCGCCCCAGGTGCCGAACCCGATCTCGCCCAGCAGCGAAAAGCCGACATAGACCGCCACCAGCGCAACCCCCAGGGCGGCGAAAAGCTCCAGCACCGTCGAGGACAGGAAGGCGATGCGCAAGACCGCCATCGTCGCCCCGCGCAGCGCTTCGAGCCTGTCCGCGAAGTCGCGGCGCGACCGGCCGAAGGCATCAAGCAGCCGCAGGTCGGGCAAGGCGGCAATCCGGTCGACCAGCAGACGGTTGACGGCGCCAAGTTCGACCATCTGCCGCTCGCTCGCGTCGCGCGCGGCAAGGCCCACCAGCGCCATGAAAACCGGGATCAGCGGCCCGGCCACCAACAGGACCAGCGCGGCCAGCCAGGATTGCGTGAAGACCGCCAGGGCCAGCGCCAGCGGCACGATCCGAACCCGGATCATCGCCGGCCGGAACCGGGTGACCCAGGGGGCCAGAAGCGGGATCTTGTCGGCCGCCAGCGCCGCGATCTCGGCCGAAGAGAGCGGCGCGCCCAGACGCATCGTCTGCCGGTCGAGCAGGCGGCGCCGCGCACCGGCCATCACCGCCTGCCCCAGTTCGAAGCCGATCCGCGCGGCGCGGTGCTGCAGAATGGCGCGCAGCCCACCGACAGCAATGAAAAGCGCGATCCAGGCCCAGGCCAGCCCTGCGGCGGCGCCCAGCCACCCGGCGATCACCGCGGCCACCGCCCAGGCCTGAACGGGCCACAACAGATCCGCGGCCACCCGAAGGGCCGCGGCCCGGTGCATGGCGCGGTTCTGCGCCGCGGATAACGGCAATGGATCGTGCATGCGCGTACGATTCCCCCGTGCCGACCATAGGCCAGGCCGGACGGGATGCAGGGTGGCATTTTGCCCCTTGGCGGTCGCAGGGCGCCGAACGCCGGGATTGGCGTTCCTTTCGGCACAAGATGTCGCCGATCGGAACGGGTCACGATCCACTTAAGGAAAAATGAAGTTCAGATCAGTTGTTTCGAATTGAATGAAGCAGATAGCTGCCCTAGCCTTACGCCGGCCAAGAATGTCCCGCGTTCGAAGACGGCCCAGGCCGCAGCGGGAAACCAAACAAGGAGGGAAACATGACCCGGACCACGAAACTGCTTGCCGGCCTCGCGGCGGGCGCGGCGATGACCACCGCCGGCGCGGCCCATGCCGAATGCGGCGAGGTGTCGATCACCGAGATGAACTGGGCCTCGTCCCAGATCATCACCGAAGTGTCCAAGTTCCTGATGGAACAGGGCTATGGCTGCACCGTCGAGAAAGTACCCTCGGCCACCACCACCGCCGTCGCCTCGCTGGCCGAGAACGGTGAACCCGACATCGTGACCGAACTCTGGCTGAACTCGACCGGCGCGGTCTATGCCGACCTCGAGGCCGAGGGCAAGGTCGAGCGGCTGGCCGATGTCTTCGATCCCGGCGGGGTCGAGGGCTGGTGGATCCCGGCCTACCTGGCCGAGGCGCATCCCGAACTGACCACGATCGAAGGCGTGCTGGCCAATCCCGAGCTTGTGGGCGGCCGGTTCAACAACTGCCCCGATGGCTGGGGCTGCCGGATCGTGAACGACAACCTGATCGAGGCGCTGGGCATGCGCGGCGGCGACATCGAGATCTTCGACCACGGTTCGGGCGAAACCCTGGCCACCTCGATCGCCGCGGCCTACGAGAACGAGGAACCCTGGCTTGGCTATTACTGGGGCCCGACCGCGGTTCTGGGCAAGTACGAGATGGTCAAGGTCGAGATCGGCGATATCGACATCGACATCCACACCGCGAACCAGAACCCCGAAAACGCCGATCCGGGCGTGTCGGATTTCCCGCCGGCGCCGGTGCTGACGGTGGCCACTTCGGACCTGACCGACACCCAGCCCGAAATCGCGGAACTGATGGGCAAGGTCAGCTTCGAGGTCGACATCCTGAACACGCTGCTGGCCTGGCAGGAGGCGAACAGCGCCTCGGCCGAGGAAACCGCCGTCTACTTCCTGTCCAACTACTCCGATACCTGGTCGGGCTGGATCAACGACGCCGCGCGCGAAAACCTGGCGGCCTTCATCAAGTAAGGCGCCGCGACCGGGGCCGGAAACGGCCCCGCCACGCCCCGCCGGGCCATCGGCCCGCGGGGCGGCCCCGTCCCGGGTCACCGGGCGGGCCGGACATTCCGCAGGGGACAGGCTGAATGGCAACCTATGACTTCGTCTTCGACGGTCTCGGGCTTCGCGACTGGTGCGATGCCGGCAAGACCGGCGACGCGCCGCTGTCGATGGCGGATCTTCTGGCCCAGGGCGGCCGCGGCGAGGCGCCCTCGCTCTGGAGCCTGCCGTTCCCGTCGCTTGACGAGTTGAACAAGGCCTGCGGGCAGATCCTGCGGTCGCGCGACGTGACCAAGGGCGTCGAAAACGGTTTCCTGTCGATCAAGGATTCGCTTCAGGTCGTGCTCGACCCGCTGACCCAGCCGCTGAGCTGGCTGTTGCGCAACGCGCTCGGGGCCTTCGAGGCAACGCCCTGGTGGATCATGCTGCCGATCCTCATGGCGGTGGTCTATCTTGCGTCGAAATCGCTGAAGCTGGTCGGGTTCGTTACCGGCTGCCTGGTCTTCCTGGCGGTGATCGACCACTACGATTACGCGATGCAGACGCTGGCGATCATCTTCGTCTGCGCCTTTCTGTGCGTTCTGTTCGGGGTGCCGATCGGCATCGCCATGTCGCGCAGCGAAACGATGCGACGGCTGACCATTCCGGTGCTGGACATGCTGCAGACGCTGCCGCCCTTCGTCTACCTGATCCCGCTGATCTTCCTGTTCTCGGTGACCGAGCCGAAGCTCTACGGCATCGCGATCATCCTTTATGCCATCGTGCCGGTCATCCGGCTGACCGATCTGGGCATCCGGCTGGTCGACAAGGACGTGATCGAGGCAGCCGATTCCTTCGGCATGACGCCGCGGCAGAAACTGTTCGGCGTGCAGATCCCGCTGGCCCTGCCCAACATCATGGCCGGCGTGAACCAGACGATCATGATGAGCCTTGCGATGGTCGTCATCGCCTCGCTCGTTTCGGCGCCGGGGCTGGGCGTTCTGGTCCTGCGCGGCATCCGCAACCTGGAACTGGGCGTTGGCCTGATCTCGGGCCTTGGCATCGTCCTTCTGGCGATCATCCTCGACCGGGTGACCAAGGCCGCGCTGGACCGGGTCAACGCGGCGCAGAAGCACTAGGGGCCGGGCATGAGCGACAAGGTGAAAATCTCGATCCGCGGGCTTTACAAGATTTTCGGCGCCGAACCGCAGGCCGCGCTGGAACATGTCCTGCAGGGCACCGGCAAGGAGGAATTGCTGGCCCGGCACAACCATGTCCTGGGCCTGCGCGACATCAATGTCGACATGCGCGAGGGCGAGATCACGGTGATCATGGGCCTGTCGGGGTCGGGCAAGTCCACGCTGATCCGCCACCTGAACCGGCTGATCGAACCGACGGCGGGCCAGATCGAGGTCGATGGCGAGGACGTGCTGGCCTATGGCGAGGAAAAGCTGCGCAGGCTGCGCCGCGAAGGCATGTCCATGGTGTTCCAGAAATTCGCGTTGCTGCCGCACCGGACGGTGGCCGAGAATGCGGGCACCACGCTGAACGTCCGCGGCGTGGCGCGCAAGGACTACCTGGCGGAAGCCCAGAAATGGCTGGATCGCGTCGGACTGCAGGGCTACGGCGACCATTATCCGCATCAATTGTCCGGCGGGATGCAACAGCGCGTGGGCATCGCGCGGGCGCTGACATCGAACGCGCCGATCATGCTGATGGACGAGGCGTTTTCGGCCCTCGACCCGCTCATTCGCACCGACATGCAGGATCTGTTGCTGGAATTGCAGAAGGAATTGCACAAGACCATCGTCTTCATCACGCATGACCTGGACGAAGCGCTGAAACTGGCCGATCACCTGGTGATCCTGAAGGATGGCTACATCGTTCAGCAGGGCGAACCGCAGCAGATCCTTCTGCACCCGAACGATCCCTATATCGAGGACTTCGTATCCGACATCAACCGCGCGCGGGTGCTGCGCGTACGGTCGATCATGACCCCGCTGAAGGGCGCACCGGTTCCGACGGACGCGCATGGCGAGGTCGATTACGACGACACGCTGGAAAGCATGATCGCCATGTCGGGCGGCGACACCTCGCATTCCTTCGTGGTCACGCGCGACGGCGAGGCGGTGGGCACGCTGGAGATGACAAGCCTCGTCAAGGCGCTGGTGCCGCGCGTCGCCTCGGAACCCGGCGCGCGCAAGTATTGAGGCGGTCGCCGGCGGTCAGAGCCGGCTGCCCTGCGCCCAGGCGATGGCGTCGTCCAGCCGGTCGTCGCCCCAGAACACCTCGCCATCGACCACGAAGCTCGGCGCCCCGAAAACGCCCAGCCGCATCGCCTCGCCGGTGGCCGCCGCCAGCGCATCGGCCACGCGGTCGGATTGCGCCGCGGCCAGGGTCGCCGCCGGGTCGCGGCCGATATCGGCAAGGCTGGCCGACAGGTTCGGTTCTTCCCCGGCGGGCTGGCCCTTTTCGAACCAGCGCCGGTAGGTCGCGCGGGTATAATCCACACCCCATCCCTCTTCGGCGCCCAGCGTGGCGACGAGGTTGGCCAGAACGAGACCGGGCAGGGGATAGGGCGCGGGCAGGCGCGGCGACAAACCGTAGCGCCGCGCGCGCCGCGCGATGTCGCGCCACATATAGGCGGCCTTCACCGGCTTGTCCTTGAAGGGCACGTTGTTCTGTTCGACCATCACGTGGCGCACGTTGAACGGCCGCCAGCGGAACGCGATGCCGCTGTCCTGCGCCACCCGTGGCAACCTCATCACGGTCAGGTAGCTGTAGGTGCTGCCGATCGAGTACCAGAAATCGATCCCCGCCATGTCATCCTCCCACCGGCACCGGACGGGTCGAAGCTTACGCGATGCGACCGCCCGGGTCAGCCCGTCCCGTCAGGCCAGGTAGTCGGCCTCCGCGACCTGCTCCAGCCAGGTGACGGCGCTGCCGTCCTGCGATTCATGGATCGCGACATGGGTCATGCCGGTCGTGTCGGTGGCGCCGTGCCAGTGCTTTTCGCCCGGCTCGAACCAGACGACGTCGCCGGGCCGGATTTCCTGTTTCGGGCCACCCTCGCGCTGGACCCAGCCAAGGCCGGCGGTGACGATCAGGGTCTGGCCCAGCGGGTGCGTGTGCCAGGCGGTGCGCGCGCCCGGTTCGAACGTCACGATCACGCCGCCCACGCGGGCGGGTTCAGGGGCCTGGAACCGGCTGTCCAACCGGACCCTGCCGCTGAAGTAATCCTCGGGGCCGGCGGTCGACGGGATCGATCCGTTGCGCTGGATGTTCATGGGCGCGTCCTCCTCTGTCCTCGCGGCATGCACCGCTTGCGTGCCGTCCTCTGCCGGCCAATCTAGGGGCTGCGGCCGGGCGGCGAAACGGCAGGCCGCGCTCAATCCAGGAAAGCCGTGATCCTGTCCAGCGTGGCGGTGCTGACGGCCACGCCCCCTGCCCGGGTCGCAACCCGCCTGGCGGCGCGCCCGTCGCCCGGAAGGTGGGCCCCGTCCTGCGCCCGGATCGCGGCGACCAGATCGGCCATCCGGCCCGCGAAGGCATCGCCCGACGTCGCCGCCGGGTCGATCGCCAGGAAGAACTGCCCGGTCCTGGGAGGCCCGCCCTTGGTGCCGGAAAACGGCGAGGCATCCTTGCCCAGCACCGCGCCGGTCATCGCCGCGGCCATCGTTTCGACCAG